>Ga0265293_10000412_pt1 | contig 102448 bp, 80 predicted proteins | sample Munlanlewell138R_FD_192505 | JGI IMG/M metagenome (GOLD analysis project Ga0265293, IMG submission 192505) | Leachate microbial communities from a municipal landfill in Southern Ontario, Canada - Leachate well 138R | ecosystem: Engineered > Solid waste > Landfill > Unclassified | place... | reverse complement strand
GAATCATTAACGAACGTTTAGGTAATTTTAAGGTGATTTTGTTGCTATTCAAACAAAAAAATATACTTATTTTAACCTTTTAAAACTTTTATACCAATTAGTAACTGCTTTATTTTAGGGAAATCTCAACCATAAATCAGCAATATTTGATACTAAAATAGTTTTGTATAGCTCAAAATGTGCTTTTTGTATCATGATACTTTTCAGTATTTTTAATTTGTGACTCAAGTTTTATCTTCGTAACTCAGATTAGTTTCTTATGTGATTTTGTATTAATAAATCTAATTCACTCACGTTGTTTGATTTTTTAAGACTCAAATAGTTTTTATAAAAGATCTCGATGTAAAGAAATGGTTCACAAATATTATTTGACTAATCTTTAGTTAATAATAAAATGGTTTATTAGATATAAATTGAAAAAGGAATAACATTATGAAGAGAGTATTTAGTGGAATAAAACCAACTGGTGACTTGCATTTAGGCAACTATCTTGGTGCTTTAAAAAACTGGATATCTTTGCAAGATGAATACGAATGCATATACAGTATTGTAGATTTGCATGCAATGACAACTTACTATGAAGCAAATAACTTGAAAGAGAATGTTTTTAAAATTGCATGTAACTATCTTGCTTGTGGACTTGATCCAAGTAAATCTATACTTATGATTCAGTCACAATGTGCAAAACACGCTGAACTTGCTTGGATACTAAATTGTCTTACTCCAGTGAGCTGGCTTGAGCGAGTTCCAACTTTTAAAGAAAAGTCTCAGCAAATGGAAGATAATATAAATATGGGTTTGATGGATTATCCTGTTCTGATGACAGCTGATATAATACTTTATAAAGCTGAATTTGTGCCTGTCGGTGATGATCAGTTGCCTCACTTAGAGCTTGCACGCGAGATCTTGAGGAGGTTTAATGCACGATTTGGTGATGTTTTTCCAGAAATAAAAGAGATAATACGAAAAGGTTCCAGAGTAAAAGGTCTTGATGGTTCAGCCAAGATGGGTAAATCATTGGATAATTGTATTTATTTGCATGAGACACCTGAAGAGATATGGAAAAAACTATCAAAGGCAGTAACCGATCCAGCCAGAGTAAAGCGTACAGATCCTGGAAACCCTGATAAATGTAATATATACTCATTTCATCAGTTATTTTCAGATCTTGAGACACAAAAAAGTATTGCAGAAGGCTGCCGTAGTGCAAGTATAGGTTGTGTTGATTGCAAAAAAATATTAGCAAAAAACATGGCAGAAGAACTTGAACCTATTCGAACAAAATACAATGAATTTAAAGAAAAGCCTGATTATGTATATGATGTGCTTAATGACGGAAATCAAAAAGCCAATATTATTGCAGGAGAGACAATGTCACAAGTATATGATAATATAGGAATTAATTATCCATTCACATATAATAATAAATAAAGCATAAAAAAGTATTGACAGAATATGTAAAGTATCAGAAATTGAATTTTAGTGAAAATAAGGAGATGAATGATGTGGACTTTCTTGATTATAATACATGTGTTAATTTGTTTAGCTTTAATTCTTGTTGTCCTTATGCAAACAGGAAAGGGCGGCCTTGATAGCAGTTTTGCAGGCATTGCTTCAAATACATTTGGAACACAAGGTGCCAGTGATGTAATAAAAAATGCAACAAAAATACTTTTTGGTGTTTTTATTATTTCATGTGTTTTGCTTGCAACTGTTAATCCAAACAAACAGAAAAAAACTCTAACCGAAAGGGATAAGAGATCACAAACAACAACAGAAACAAGCAAGCCTGTTACCGATCAGCCTATAGCACCTTTAGAGCAACAACCAATAACAGAATAATAGATTTTAACAAAGCAGAAGTGGTGGAATTGGCAGACACGCAAGACTAAGGATCTTGTGCCTACAACGGGTATACGGGTTCAAGTCCCGTCTTCTGCACCATTTAAAGCACTGACCGAACTCAGTGCTTTTTTTATTTATTAGAATTATTTTAAAAGATATATTTATACCTTATATAAAAGCTATTAATCCTTTAAATTATTAATAATATAAGATATACTTAAAGTATTATGTTTCAGTATCTTTAACTCAATAGAATACAATGGCACTCAAAGATAATGATCCATTTACATTAGTAAGATATAATTTTGAGAAACAAATTTTAAAATAAGTGTTTTTTTACTTGACTAAGAAGCATATTTATTATAATTTACAATAATAATATTATAAATTGGAGTCTGTATGAAATTAAGAGAAATAGTAGAACTTTTAGATGGAGTATTGCTGACAGATGCAGAGCATTTAGACAGAGAGATTACTTGTGCTTTTGGCTCTGATCTGATAAGCGATATACTTATGTGTACAAAAGAGGCAACGCTTCTTTTGACAGGGCTAACCAATCCTCAAGTAATTAGATTATCTGATATGATTGACTTGCTGGGTATAATTTTTGTAAGAGGCAAAAAACCAGCTGATGATCTAATAGAAATGGCAAATGCACGAGATCTGCCTCTTATCACAACAAAGTTTACACTCTATAAATCGGCGGGTATTTTATACAATTCCGGTTTAAGGAGTTGTAAAATATAGTATGGCAGTATATTGTAATATTTCAGAAGATGCTCAGCAAAAATACGAGCACTTTACAAAAGAAAAACCCGATCCAGAAATGTCTATAGAATATAAAGTTGGTCATAAAGATTTTGTAAACTCTGGCAAAGCCTCATCTGAGATAAAACTTATGCTAAAAAGATTAGGTGTTAATCCAGAAATACTCAGAAAGGTGGCAGTTGCTTCTTATGAAGCCGAAATCAATGTAACAGCTCACTCTTTAGGCGGTGATATTATCTGTGATATTTATTTGGATTGTGTTCACATTAAATTTATAGATAATGGTCCAGGTATCAAAAACCTCGAGAAAGCGTTGGAACCTGGTTGGTCAACAGCCGATGACTTAGTACGAGAAATGGGATTTGGTGCAGGTTTAGGTCTTCCAAATATAAAGAAAAACGCAGATGTAATGCATATTGAATCTGCTGAAAATCAATCTACAATCTTACAAATAATTATATTTTATTAAGACAGGGCTAATATTATGGAACAAACATATTTTCATGCAATTGACCTAATAAATGATAAATGCAAAGGTTGTATGCATTGTGTAAGAACATGCCCAACCGAAGCTTTAAGAATTAGAAATGGCAGAGTGCATTTAGATGATAAAAGATGTGTTGATTGTGGAAAATGTATTGCTGTGTGTCCATTTGGTGCAATTGTAGCATCATCAGATCCGCTAAGCATCAGAAATGATTATAAGTTTAAAGTTGCAATCATTACTGCTCCATATGCGGGGCAATTTACCGAAGATATTGAATATTCAACAACAATAAAATCATTATATCATCTCGGTTTTGATAGAGTAATAGAAGAATCTATGGCAACTAATATAATGACCAAAATGAAGCGGCACTATATTGCAAATAATAAAGATAAAAAACCTATTTTATCAAGCAATTGTCCAGCAGTAATACGTTTGATACAAGTGAGATTTCCATCTTTATTGCCAAATATTTTTCATGTTGAGGCACCTATGAGTGTTTTATCAATGTATTATCGTGAAAAGTATTCTGCAATCGAAGGTTTAGATCCCTCAGAAATTGGTGTATTTGTTGCAGTACCATGTATAGCCCAAGTAGCCGCAGTTCATCAGCCACAAGGTGCTTATAAACGAAACTTGGACGGTGCAATAGCAATAAGAGATGTCTATAATGCAGTTAGGAACGATTTGGCAGATATTCGTAATTTGGACTACGATTTTATTACGCATGAGAATGGCTTATCCAGGGCATTATCAGGGCAAGAAGCTGATGAGGTTGGCAATGATCAAATCAGAACAATTGCTGTAAGTGGTATTGAAAACGTTATAGATATTCTGCAAAAAGTAGAAGATCACATTTTAGATCAATATGATTACATAGTTCTGCGTAGTTGTACGAGTGGCTGTGTTGGTGGGATTTTAAATGTTGAAAACCCCTTTATTGCACGAAGCCGAATTCAAGCACTTATAAGAGCCTCAAAACATCATGATCACGAGCTTGATCCTATGTTTTCAAGCTATTTAAATGGTGAGTTTGATGTATTGCCTTTGGAACCAAGATCGATAATGCAATTAGATACGGATATGAAACAAGCTATCATAAAAATGAAGAAGCTAAATGAAATAAAGGAACAATTACCCTCAATTGACTGTGGAGCTTGTGGTGCACCAAATTGTCAAGCACTTGCTGAAGATATAGTTCAAGGCAAAGCATGCATAGATGATTGTGTGATATTGCTTAAAAAGAATAAAAACAAGAAAAGTGATTAATAAAGAAGGTATTATGTCAGTTAATATTAATGAATTAATACGTAGAATTGATGGAGAAGTGTTGACTAAAGCTGATCAGCTTGAGCAGATTAAAATTAGCGATGGTTATGTGTCTGATTTGTTGAGTGATGTAATGGGCAATGCTAAAGAGCATCAAGTCTGGATTACAATCATGAAACATTTGAACGTAATAGCTGTTGCAGCTTTAGCAAATATGTCATGTGTATGCTTTGCTAATAATGTTAGCCCAGATCAAGCAGTTATCGATAAAGCTAATGAAGAAGGTATTTGTCTAATAAAGAGTCCATTTTCAACGTTTGAAATAGCAGGTAACTTGTATCAATTACTTCACAAAGGGTAACTAAACGATTCAATGAAATGGTTTAATGCAGATTTACATATTCACTCGGTTTTGTCTCCATGTGGAGATTTAGGAATGTCTCCACAAACAATAGTTGATAAGCTTATAGAGCATAAAATCGATATTTTTTCTATTACTGATCATAATAGTATGAAGAATTTTGATACTTATTATGAAAAGGCTGTAGAGAATAATTTAATATGTATTATGGGTATCGAAGTTCAAACCCAAGAAGAGATACATTTATTAGCATTTTTTGATTCTCATGAAGATGGATATGCATTTTCGAGAGAGCTATATGATTCATTATTGCCTATTCAGAATGATCCAGAGTTTTTTGGAGATCAAGTAATAATAGGCGTAAATGACGAGATATTAGGTTTTGAAGAAAAAGCTTTAATAAATTCATCAATCTGGTCAATGGATGAAGCTTATGCAAAAGTTGAGGAATTTAATGGATTTTGTTATCCAGCACATGAAGATGCAAGCTCTTTTAGTATAATTGCACAACTTGGATTTATTCCACAACATCCCAATTTTCAAGCAATTGGAATAAGTGCAAAATGTAATAAAGAAAAATTGTTTACAAAATATCCTAATTTAAAAAACTATACCTTAATACGAAGTTCAGATGCACACTATCCACAAGATATAGCATCAGGATTTTCAAAGTTCTTTATAAACGAGCCTACTGTAGATGAAATTAAAAAAGCTTGCAGTGGTATAGATGGCAGAATGATAATATCATAATTATAAATAATAACAGGAGGAAAAATGTGTAAAAGCAAAGAAAATGACAATGCACTCTACGCAGAATTACAAAAAGTCATTGATGAAAAAAAGCAAATAACCAATCCACTTATCGAAATATTACGTTTAGCTCAAGATATTTTTGGTTATCTGCCCGTTGAAGTACAAGAGTATATAGCTGCAGAGCTTGGTATTCCGGTCAGCCAAGTGTATGGTGTTGTTACTTTTTATAACTTCTTCTCAATGAAACCGCGCGGAAAACACATTATTAATGTTTGTACAGGAACAGCTTGCTTTGTCAAAGGAGCACCAAGAATATTACAAATGTTAGCTGATGAGCTTGGAATACAAATCGGCGATACCACAGAGGATCGTCAGTTTTCGCTCTCAGCTGTACGCTGTGTTGGTGCTTGCTCATTAGCACCTGTCTTTGTTATCGGAGAAGAGACTTATGGTCGTGTAGACAATCGTGACAAATTAAAAGAAATTATCGATAAATATCGAAACTAATAAGGAATACAATGCAGGATTTATCATTACATTTGATGGATATAATAGAAAATTCTGCAAGAGCTCAATGTGGGCTTATTTGTATAACTATAGGTATTGATGAGGTCAAAAACATTATGAGTTTTGAAGTCGTTGATGACGGAGTTGGTATGGATGAAGAGACTCTATATAGTGCACAAAATCCTTTTTATACATCTAAATCCGAAAGAAAGAAGAAAATCGGATTAGGCATACCTTTGTTTAAAGAAAATGCTGAAAGATGCAATGGTGTATTTAAAATGGAATCAACCCTAAATAAGGGAACAAGGCTGTATGCAGAGTTTGAATATAATCATATCGACCGTATGCCTTTAGGAACAATTAATGACACATTATTGAGCTCAATAATTGGTCATTCGGAATTAGATTTTTTTATAAAAGTATTTCATATATTTAAAGATAAACAAACGAAAGAATTTACTTTGGATACAAAAGAAATCAAATCGGAGCTGGGAGATATACCGATTACATGGCCGGATGTGATTATGTATCTAAAAGACACAATTAATGAGGGTATAAAAAACATAGAATTGGAGGAATTCTAATGAAAACTTTAGCAGACCTTAAAGCAATTAGAGAGAAAGCTCAGAAAGAAATGAAGCTTAGAAATGCTAACGTGCGTATCAAGGTGATTGTTGGTATGGGGACATCTGGCATAGCTGCAGGCGCAAAAGAAGTAATGAAAACTTTTCTCGATGAAATAGCGACAAGATCTTTAACAGATGTCGTTGTATCGCAAACTGGAGAAAAAGGGCTTTCATCAATGGAGCCTGTTGTTGATGTAGTAGAAGAAGGTAAACCACGCTATTGCTACGGAAGCATGAATGTAGAAAAAACTAAAAGAGTGGTTGCAGAACATTTAGTAAATGGTAACCCTGTAAAAGAATTTTTAATTTCAACAGAAGAATAGGAGAATTAATAATGTCAATAAAGCGAATCGATCTTCTGATCTGTTGTGGATCAGGATGCGTTTCTGCAGGAGCACTTCGTATCAAAGAAAAATTTATTGAAGTGCTTAATAAGAACAATATTTATGATGAAGTCAACATTATCGAAACAGGCTGTATGGGACCATGTGATTTTGGTCCTGTTCTAATGGTTTACCCTGAAGGTATTTTTTATACAAAAGTAAGCCCAGATGATGCGGAAGAAATTGTGAATGAGCACTTTATAAAAGGTCGCCCTGTTAAACGTTTAATGCAGCAAGAAAAAGACAGCACTCTCGCAACAAAAGAGGAAATACCATTTTATAAAAAACAAATTAAAGTAGCCTTAGAAAATTGTGGATATCTAAATCCCGAAAGGATTGAGGAATATATAGCACTCGGAGGCTATGAAGCTCTTGTAAATGTATTAAATGGCAAACCCGAAGATGCAATTGAAACTATCAAACGATCTGGGTTAAGAGGGCGTGGCGGTGCAGGATTTCCAGTTGGTATGAAATGGGAATTTGTAAATAAAGCACAAGGCTCACCAAAATATGTTGTGTGTAATGCTGATGAAGGAGACCCAGGTGCTTTTATGGATCGTTCACTTCTTGAAGGTGATCCACATAGAATTCTTGAAGGTATGATGATAGCAGCATACGCAGTGGGTGCGTCAGAAGGCTATTTTTATATTAGAGCTGAATATCCTTTGGCTATCACAAGAATTAAGCTTGCAATTGAACAAGCAAAAGAATATGGCTTGATGGGTGAAAATATTTTAGATACCAATTTTTCATTTGATGCATTTGTCAGAACAGGTGCTGGTGCGTTTGTATGCGGAGAAGAAACTGCTCTTATTGCCTCGATTATGGGACAACGTGGCCAACCTATACAAAAACCACCATATCCTGCAAATGAAGGATTATGGAAAAAACCAACCCTTGTCAATAACGTTGAGACATTGGGTAATATTGCACCTATATTTGTTAAAGGACCTGAGTGGTTCTCAAGTATGGGTACTGAAACATCTAAAGGTACAAAAGTTTTTGCATTGACAGGTGATATAAGAAACACTGGTTTAGTCGAAGTCCCTATGGGCATTTCTGTCGAAGAATTGATTTATGATGTCGGCGGTGGCATTGTAGGTGATCGTAAGTTTAAAGCAGTTCAGCTTGGTGGACCATCAGGAGGTTGTTTGACTTCTGAGCATCTTGATGTGAAAATTGATTATGAAACACTTAAAGAAAAAGGTGCAATGATGGGATCTGGTGGAGTAATTGTAATGAATGACTCTAACTGTATGGTAAATATTGCAAAGTTCTTCCTTGAGTTTTCAGTTGATGAATCATGTGGGAAGTGTGCACCTTGTCGAATTGGACTAAAGCAAATGCATGAAATTTTAGATAAAATTACAAAAGGTAGAGGCAAGCCAAGCGATATTGACGAACTTGTTACTTTGGGTAATAGTATTAAACAACTATCTCTTTGCGGATTAGGACAGACAGCTCCTAACCCTGTTTTAAGTACAATCAATTACTTTAGAGATGAATACGAAGCACATATTAATGATAGTGCATGCCCAACAAAAGTATGCCTTGATTTGATGCATTTCAATATCGATAAAAACAAATGTATCGGATGTTCTTTATGTGCAAGAAGATGTCCAACTTCTTGTATTACTGGCAGCAGACAAGATAAATTTGTTATTGGTCAAGTTGATTGTGTTAAATGTGGAAACTGCTTAGAAGTTTGCCCTGTAAAAGCAATCACTAAAGAATCTGGAATGCATCCAGATATGAAAAAGCATCTTGAAAAATTAGCTCAAGAAGCTCTTGAGTATAACTAAATATTAAGAGGTGCTTTCGAGCACCTCTTTTTTTATTATTAAGATTCTTTCCAATATAATTATATATTTATTGAATAGCCTTTCAATTGTTTGATAATAAATAAAAATCTATTGTAAAAAGTTTTATGTGAATCTCTTCATTTTTAAAAAAACAGAAACTTGTCCAGCATTGCAAATAATACTCATACTTATACAATAGATAGAGTTTACTTTTGTGCTATCTGACTTTTAAACTGTGCTAAAGATAGTTCAACAATTTGATTTATAAGCTCGTTGAATGAAATGTTAATCGCTTTTGCAGACATGGGGGTGAGACTTAGCTCTGTCATACCTGGTAATGTGTTTATTTCTAAAAAATAAAAGCGATTTCCATCATATCGAAAGTCTACTCTGCCATAAATTGAACATGAACAGGCTTTAAAAACGGCACCTGCATATTCTTTTACTATTTTAGATTCATCTTCCGTGAGTTCAGCAGGGCATATATAATTAGTTTTCCCTTTAGTATATTTATTATTAAAATCATAAAAGCCTTCTAAGGGCTTTATTTCGACAATAGGCATAATTGTCTCACCTAAAATGCTAACAGTAAGCTCACGTCCAGGAATAAACTGTTGACATAGTACATTATTATCATATTTAAAAGCATTATTAATCGCTTGTGGCATTTGGTATTTGTCGTTTACTATCGTTATCCCAACAGAAGAACCATTGCTATTAGGCTTTACGATGAATGGTATTTGCAGGAAATCTATATCATCATTAGATAGCAATTCATTATTTTTAAGCAAGATTTGTTTGGGACATGGTATTTGCAAAGATTGAGCAATTAACGTCGATGCAAACTTATCCATTGCTATTGCACTTCCTGTGTGACCTGACCCAGTAAAAGGAATATGTTCTAATGACAACATAGACTGTATGCGCCCATCTTCACCTTCAGCACCGTGTAAGCCATTAAAAACAAGATGTGGTTTACGATCATTTAGATAGTTTAATAAATGAGCATAAGAATTAAAGTCGGCAGGATTTACAAGTTCAACTATAAATCCATTCTCAGTTAAAGCAGCTGAAATTGCTTGTGAGCTCTTTATGGAGATTTCTTTCTCATCAGAAAAGCCTCCACATAATACTATAATATTTTTGTTCATACTATCCCTTTTTAAGAATTTTTTATTGCTATAAGCTGGTAGATTTTTACAGGCTTTGTTTTGCCTTTTACTGTCACTTCATCGAGGTATTCGTACTCGATTAAGTCTTTAACCTTTTCTAATGTAAATTCACTGATTATAATACCATTTTTCGTTTGGTACTCTTTGTTTATAGACTCAAGCCTTGCACCTAAGTTAATTGTATCTCCTATACCTGTATAGTCAAATATTTGTTCAGAGCCAAGATTTCCTACAACAGCATTACCTGTGTTTATGCCTATGCCTATGCTGATGGCTTCTTTTCCTTCACTAATCCATTTGTCTTGTAGTTTGTGTAAACTGTTAACCATGTCCATTGCACAGCAACATGCCATAAAAGCGTGATTTTCAATTTGTATAGGAGTATTAAATAAAGCCATCACAGCATCGCCAATAAACTTATCTAAGATACCCTGATTGTTCATGATTGTATTCACCATTTCAGTCAAATACTCTCTCAACATAGATACGGTTTCTTCAACTCCGTGTGTCTCAGAGAAAGTGGTAAAACCTCTTATATCAGAGAATAAAACACTAACCTCTTGTTGAGAGCCTCCATATTTAAGTTTTTCTGGTGATTTTAATAATTCTTTTACAAGAGCAGGTGCCATATAATGTTGAAATGTTTTTTTAATAGCTAATTTTTCTTTGCTTTCAAGTATATAATGATATACAAGATATCCTAAATAGATAAACAGAATCATGGCAGGTAATACTAAAATTGGTAAAAGAATGTTGTGCTTTAAAAATAAATAATAAGTCAAAAATAGATAAAATAAGATAAATATTAGGCTATAAATTAAACTTGAGAGGGGTTTTAGCCTATGGTAAAATACTGAAATCAGAAGAATGATTATTAAGCTTATTGGGTAGAATATTGTAAAAGGAATACGTTTTATAAAATTATTATCTAAAAGCATTTGTAGCATGTTTGCATGGATTTCAACACCAGCCATAAGTTGGTTTTTATCATTTACTGGGGTGTGAAAATTGTCTTTTAACTCATCAGCTGTTGCACCGATAAAAACAATTTTATCTTTGAAAGCTTCAGAATCTAAAAGATGGTAAAAGTCATTAATCTCAAAAAACTCTTCCATTGGTAAAACAAAAGAGCTATCATCGACAACACTCGAATACGAGTAATGCTTAAAAAACTTAGGCTGACCGTAATAATTTATCAATACTTCGTTGTTTGCAAAATACGGCACATTCATTTGTCCAACACTTACATGTGACTCTGTAATCACAATAGGATCATTAAACAGTTTTAAATAGCTTTTTAGAGCAAGAGAATAGTATGTGTCTTCTTTTATTCTTTGAAATAGGCTATATTGTCTGACAAACCCATCTTTGTCGCTTGGCATATTTACTAAACCCCAATCAGGGCTTTGGCGTCTTATTGCATAAATTGGAGGCAGTGTTGTTGTAGTTAGGTAGTTATTGTCAAAGTTTTGATATATTTTGCCTGCAAAGATTACATTTCCGTGTTCAGCTGCAGCTAAGCCTAAATCGATGTCAGCACTTTCTTTATAAGATTCAGAGAATTCAATATCAAAAATAATTTGCTTTGCACCAAGCCTTTTAAGATTTCTAACTAAGTGTGCATGATATTCTCTTGGGAATGGCCATTGTATCATAAACGATCCGAAAGAATCATCATCTATAGCTATTATGACAATATCATCAGACAATGACGAATATTTGCTTTTATTACTTAGCATTAAATCATAGGCTTTATGCTCAAGATGTTCGCCAAAACTTGTTAAAAAGAAAATGGTGCTTATACTAAAAGCAGCAATCGCAAAGATTATGACGGTAATTATTTTCTTTGTCATTTATCTAAAATGAAACTGATAAAAGTAGTCTGCCAATTATTAAATTATAGTCTTTGTTAGCATTTTTTTCTGAGTAAGTCTTATATGTAATATCAGCACTAAGCCAAGTATTTTTGATTGGGTAATACTTTGTTCCAGTGCTGAGAATGTAGTTTTGAGCATCATTTTGATCCCCTCTATTTATGTTTGTTTTAAGGTTTAAGAAAGGGATTACTTTATTGCTAAAAAAACTATATTCATTATTTAAGAATAAAGAATAAAAGTCATATTCTGGTTTATTGTTCAGGTTATCTTTGGTTACATTAGTAGATAATCCAAACTTTGATACTAACGGAAATTCGTTGAATCTAAAAGTATTATTGAAGCTAATGTCATATTTGTCATTGTCAAAGATTTTATTTTTTGATTTATCTTGATCAAATCCCATTCCATAACTAATAGTGCTTGTTGTGTAAACAAATGGTATAAATTTGTAAGAATATCCAGTAACAAATTGCATGTATCTATTGTTGATATCGATTTTTAGTTGGTCTGAGCTGTTACGATCATCATGATTTGTGTTATCAATTATATTAAAGGAAAAGAATGGTAAATTATTGGGTGAGTAGTTCATGTTGAGAAAAATGCTCTGTGTTGATAAAGTATGGTCTTTGTGGTTAACAGTATTATCAAAAGACAATTCAGCACCTCCAGAAATAAAGAACTTGTTCGAGATAATAACATTGTCAATAATTCTGAGTATTCTTTTATCTTGGATAATGTTTGCTGAACTGAGCGAATAAAAAGATGGACCAGTGTGAATGAAGCTTGCTGTAATGTTATTATAGAAGGCATTCAAATTAAAACCTGTTTTGATAGCCATATTATTCAGTCCAAAGTCGAAGGGTTCCATATTTTTATTTACAATAATTAAGGCTTCAAGTGATTCTGGGTCAAACGGCAATGTGCTATCAATATAATCTTCTAATTCTTCTTGAGTCATTACTCCAGGTATTGTGTTGCTGTTGTAAACACTTACTGCGACCTCTCCAAATATAGTAAGCTTTTTTGAAAAAAGATTCCATACAAAATCAGTGCCTATGACCAAGTTATCTTTTGCATCTATGAGGTAATGTGTGGTGCTGTCTTGTACTGTTTCATAAAAATGATTATCAAGGCTGTTTATATTATCTTTTGATTTTGACATATTTATAGACAAAGCGTAGTTGTTTGGGTTTCCAAAAGTTATTTTTGTTGACAAATGCTCTCTATTGAATGCTCTATATGCATAATTATTTTCTCTATTTCCAGGTTTAACTGCTCTTTCTAATCTTCCTGCTGTAAGAGAAATTTTAAATTGTTCTGCTTTATATGATGTAGTAACTCCCTCCACAGAGCTATTATAGACTGAAAATTCAGAATAATTAGGGGAATAATCACCTAAGTGTAGGTCGAAATTTGGTGATAGGAAACCTAAATAGTATTTATTGATCTTTTGATTTTGTTTATTTTCAAGTGATGTGATCATTAAATAGTTTTTAATCACATATGATTTGTATATACCTGAAAATTGAAATATTGCAGCTTGCTCATCATTAGACTTTAAGCCAAGAGAGTCAGGTCTGTCTAAATAGCTATTATTATTTGCTGTAAGGGTAAGATTTCCATAGTATTCAAAGTTAGAGCGTTTTTTTACTTTTCTAAAATCCCAAGTAGGAGATTCCATAAGTTGTCCATTTTTTAAAGGAGCAGTTATAGAAAGTTTATTATCAGTTGATGACTTTGGTGCCTGAATAATTAATAGTGCATCGTCAATTTTGTATCCAGATTTAATAGTTTTACCGTTAAGCTTAATCTTTATTTTGTCGGTATTTACTTGATCTTTTATACTAAACATAGAAATAATGATATACTGTCCTTCTACAAGATCGCTCAAATCTTCAGGCGAAATCAAAACAAAAGCATCTTCTGCGACAGTTTGTTGCAATGGTGATTTGTAAGGGTTAAGTTCAGGATTGATGTTAGGCAAATAGGTAATTTCTCCATCATTATTTTGAATCAAAATATAATATTCAAAAAGATTGCCTTTTACTCGCTTTATTTCATTAATTTCCGATTGAATTAAGAAGGTAAAAGATGTAATTGGTGAGGATTCTATCAGTAAATCAGATGATCGATATATCATTTCAGATTCCGATTTATAGTAAAGTGATATTCGATTTATATCAGAATTTGAATCGTCAATGGTGATTGACAGTTGATTGTCGGTTTTATCTGAAATTGTAATCTGATTATGAGAAGCTCTTATTCCAAATAAGGATGTAAAGCTAAGCAAGACAAATATAAATATTAATCTTGTTGTTGCCTTATTCATAAGATATTCTCACTTTCTTGATAGTCCCATCAGGGTCTACTAATTCAATCTCTAAAGAGTGTCTATCAGCAGTGTCAGTAGAATTATTGTCATCACTGCCGCCATACACTTGACCCTCTGCAGCTTCTTCATCAAGGTTGTTTTTTATATAAGAACTATCATCAATGCTGTCCAAGTTACCTTCGTCGTCTCCTTGAATTACGTCATTTGCATTTGCATCAATTGACCTATCGCTTGTTTTATTTCGCACTTCAACTTCGCCATCGATTACACCAATTGTAGTTAAAAAGTCTTCGTACGTTGCTAAGAAGTCAGTACCCTTTACTGACGCCACAGTATTTGGTGTTTCTACAATATAATTCCCTGAGCGAGGTGATACTTGTGACCTTGCTGTACCCTTAGAGATGGAATTTCTTTTGTTTAAAGTGTTCCCTTCTACAGAAGCACTTATAATAATTATTGAGTTAGGGAACAGTTTTGTTGTAGCACCATTATCAATAAATCTGATAGCGGCAAATGATTCTTCTCCAGATGAAATTTCATCTGCATTTTTAATTATATCGCCAGTCTTTGCAATTATAGTTTTTTTGTCTCTTAATATTTTTATATTTCCTTTCATACCTGCTATAGCAGCAACATTTTGAGCATATACAATAGAAAAGAAAGTGAGCAACAATAAAGATAGTAATATTTTTTTCATAATAACCTCAATCAATAATTTCAATTAAAACATTTTGGGCATTTAATATTTCAGAAATCAAATTCTGTGCTTGAGAAGCAGAGATATTAACATTGTCCAGCTTAAACACACCGTTTGGTAAGTAGTGTTGGTTGAGAAGTTGGGTAATTTGTGGGTTTTGTAATGTTTCCAGCGTGTTAGCTACGCTTTCATAGGGGTTTGGTATACTTACAGATGAGCTAACATATTTAAATATGTTCCATTGGCTTGATCTTTGTGGATTAGCACCAAATTCTGTTTGATCAGTAATTAGCGGAACCGAAATTCGCCATGCATAATAATTATTCTCAACATAATCAAGGTTTTCGTTAAAGAGCGGTGAATTTAAGTTATCTTCAAAATGAAATCTTCGTCCAGAATGCCCTAAGTTATCTAAGTTCATTGAAGACTCTTGTGCATACTCTCTTATTTCAAACATGTATGGGTTAGCTGGGTTGCTGATATTTGCTGACCATGAATAGATAATTGGTTTTTGAGAAATAGAAGGTATTTGCTGCCCTGCTTTAGCACCAGGTGAAAGAAGCACAATATTGCTAACATTATTAATTAGCATTGTAAAGCTTGCTTGATTACTTAAAGGTGGTGAGCTTGGGCTTTCTCCAGACTTGACCTGCATGATAAACTCATATGTACCATCAGGAAATAAGCCAGTGTTCATAATTGCAGATTTGAAGTGTCTATTGTTCAAAAAATCACTTAATGATATTGATGGGTTAGCGGACGTTAAGTAAATACTCCCAGCTTCAGAAATTATATCACGATTGGTAAACATTAAAAACTTTGAATTGTTTAACATGTTTAACCCATACTCTTTAAACGCGGACATTGAATTATTGATTATTAAATTACCATTCCACTTTAAAGTGAAAGACATGTATGCAGAGTTGACATCGTTGTTTGAATCATTTTTAATTCTTGCAGTAAAAATTATTGGTTGATTGTTAGGATTGTCAACATCTATTGCTGCAGCTCTAATAGAGTTGTAGAAAGAGTTTCCAAAAACATTTAACTCATAGGGCATTTTTTGAGCAAATAAACTACTTATTAATAGTATCAATGCTATTATTACTAAATAACGTCTCATCATATCCTCCATTCAATATCTAAGTATAAAAAATAGGATAAAAAGTCAATCTTTTTTTTTATATTTTAATATCTATTCATATATTACTTTTAAATACTCCTTAATTAGTTCTTGATACTCTTTAGGATATGTTTTTAGGTTCTCTAACAATTCATTTCTTCTTTGCTGATCTTTATACCTTGATTTAACATTGTCAGGTACTTCCCAGTCTTCATGATTAGCTGTCTCTCCTTTTCTTTTTTGTGAAAACTCCCTTTTTTGAATTGATTTCTCAATGTCTAAAAGTTTAGACATAATATTGTTTTGTCTGTCAAGCAATGTTTTGTCAAGTTTACCTTGTTTTAACTGTTTTGCGATTGATTCAAGCTCTTCAGTTAAATGTTTGATCTGTTGAGTATGCTTCTGAGCATCTGGGTTTGTTTGCAATGCTCTATTTAAATTATCAGCAAGTCTTTGCTCCTCTGCAGCAAGTCTTTGCATCTGTTGTCTCATTTGTTGTGATGTTTGATTACCATTTTGCATCATTTGATTCATGATTGATTGTGTCATCATGTTCATAGCAAGCTGTTCTTGACCCATTTGTTGAAGTTGTTGCATAAAGCTTTGCATACTTCCGCTACCACCACCACCTTCCATATTGTCCGCAGTATTAAGTAGGTCAAGAATTATAAGATTGATACCTTTTTGAATATTGGTCATATGGTTTTTTGCCGTGTGCAGTTTGTTGTCTTGCATATCTGAGAAAAAACTTCTATATGCGTTTTGTGTTTGACTAACATCATAGAAGTATTTTTGTCCAAGAAACATTAGAATTTGGGGGGCAGTGTATAAATATTGAAGAGTCATTTGGATACCATCATAGTTTGCTATCATTTCTGGTAATATGGGTATTGGGTCGTGGGCAAAGTTACTGCTTAAATCTTCGTGTAATTTTGAAAATAAGATTAATCTTTTTATTGTTTTTTGCAAAGTCTCCATAATTTCTTGCATGTCACCACCACTAATTGCTGATTGCATTTTCTCAAGCTTTTTGCTTAATTGTGACATTTTTTGAAGAGAAAGTTTCTGGCTATTTTGTGCTTTCTGTTTCATGTTCTTTTCTAAGCTACTTATTGATTCATCTAAGTCTTGTTGAAGCCCACTCTCATCGATATCATTGCTCAGTTGCTGTAATTCTTGTAAATACTCTTTATCTTTTTCTTTGTCAAATAAATCCAAGCTTTTACTAATTTCATCCTGTAATTGTTTTAGCATATCTTTAATCTGTTTTTGTTGATCTGTTAGATCTGATGGATTCTTAGCATCACTTGTTTTGTCATTTAAAGCTGATTGCATTTTCTCCATTTCTTTTGCTAATTCGCTGAGTTTTTGTAAGTTCATTTCTTTTTTGATAGACTCAAGTAAATCAAGTGTCTGTTGTAAACTTTGAGTAAAGTCTTCTAATGAAAACTTTAAATCTTCCATTGTTTTTTTTAAAAAATCAGGGCTCATTTGATTGATATTTTTTTGCATATCATGTAATAAACTTTGTAACTCTGGAGTATTGATTTCTTCCATAATTTCTTGAATTTTTTGCATTTTGTCGAGAATTTGTTCATTTGCTGCATTATTCTTTTCTAAGTTTTCAATCATTTGTTGATATTCTTTTGCAACATTATCGACCATTTTATTTAGTTCATCATGCTTTTTTAGCATTTCCAGTATATCACTTTTATCATCAGCATCTGGTATGTTTTTTCGTAGCAGCTCCCTTCTTTTTCTCTCAAAATCTTCTTGTATTAATTTTGATTCTTTGAGTGCCATTTCAAGATTGTCTTTACTTATTGTTTCTTGTTGCTCCATTTGTTGGTATATTTCTTCTATAGATGGAAACTTTAATTTTTGTCTTTTTGATACGCCTTTTTGTACTTGAGGAGAATTATCTTCAACTTCTAACCAATAAGTTATTTCATCACCAGGTATAAGCATAAATTCATCTAAATCAAGATAATAGTCTGATTCAAAAAATGTGCTTGTAAATTGTTTTTGTATTAATTTACTGTGTGATAAATTATCATTGATTAAATAATGGATAACAAGGTTTTGAAGTCCATAATCATCTGATGCTTGAAATGAAATCGGAAATATCATGTTTTGCGTGAGTGTTGTATCTGATTGGGGAAAAACAACGTCAATTTGTGGCTCAGCGTCAACAACAACATTTAAAGTTTTGGGAATAGGTTGTGATTCATTTTCAAGCTTGTTAGTCAATATAAAGTGATAATTTTGAGTTTTGTTGGCTTTAAAGTCAACATCCCAAGTTGTCTTTCCTGTGCGTTTTAAAGACATAAATGTGTTATCTTGAAAAACAATTTTGGCACTGTTAACAATGTTGTCAACTTCTGTTTCAAAGTTAAGTTGTGAGCCATTTAAAACTGTAATATTTCCATCTGAATTTTCAAGATAGGCAGGTTTTAACTTAGTATAGCTTGGATAATTTATTTTGATATTAAGGCTTTTAACAAAGGGTTTATCTAAAACTTCAACATAAAATGTATCAGAGCTTCCGTATTCTGACTTAATAGAATAATAGAATGAGTTTTCAACATTATAAAAATCTTTATAATAATCGTTTAAGAGTTCTTTTCTCCATTGCTTATCTTGTGTTGTCCATAAGTTGTATTCAAGTCCTTTTTCATAATTTATGATTTTAATTTTTAGATTTGAATTACGGCTTATTGTGGTATTTTCAGGCTGCACTTTAATAGTTTTATCGTGAATGGTGATTTCAGGGCGCCGAGCTCTAAATAGGTACCATGCTTTCTTATAGTTATCTTTAAAACAAAAAAGCGTTATGCACGATCCTGTTAAAAGTACGAGTATCATCAAGATAAGCGATTTATAGTTATAAAAGTTGTATTTAAATTTATGTTCCTTCATACGCATAATTGCGTTATTAATATATCTTTTTTTTATATTAATATCGCCATATGTCTTCGTAGAACAAAAGTCCAAAGCATTTGAAATTGTATCTGATTTATCGTTTACTAATTGGTCATATTTATATGCAATATGGTTAATCGACACTTCATCCTTTTGAGACTTGAGCAAAAGATACACAATTAGCAGTATTAAAAGAATTCTTACACCAAGAGCAATAAAAAACTCTTGAAACGGCGAAAGATCGTCAAAAAGAGTTATACTGAAAATGAGTTGCAGGGAGATTAAAAATAAAATAATTGAATTAATAAAAGCCAAAGACCAGATAATAATATTTTGCTTTATGCAAATAGCTTTAATTTGCTTTAATAACTCTTTATTCTTGCTATTGTTTTTATCTAACTTATTCACTTTTTTTACCTTTTACCTTCTAATTGTTGATTAAACAACCCTGAAATACATTATTATTATTTAACATTTTTGTCAAATGATTAATCCATTCTGTTTTGACACCTGGGAATTGATTAAGTGCATTTCCTTGTCTATTCAAGTTTGATGTAAAAAGCCTTGAAATGACTATTGAAGGATTCAAATGCCCAATTATCCTTATAAGCAACTCACAGTATTCAGATAAATTACTGTATGCAAAAGGTAGATTTTTGGACTTATACAGCTCTCCATAACGTGTGTTTTTATAAGCAATTAAGTTGTGTATTTTTACCTCATTAATATTGTGTGCGTTTACATATTCTATGGTTTGCAATATATCACCAATTGACTCGTGAGGAATTCCCAATAATAAATGTACTCCTATCATGTATTTGTATTGTTTTATAAGTTTTATTGCAGCATCAGTGTCTTTTTGCGTATGGTTTCTATTTAGAAAAAGAAGACTTTTGTCATGTATGGTTTGCATTCCAATCTCAAACTTTAAATCTTTTTCATAGCTTTTAAAAAGATTCAATACATCTCTATTAATATAATCTGGTCTTGTTGATATTATTACTTCTTTAATCAGAGGGTGGTAAAAGGCTTGGTCAAATACATTCTTTAAATAGTCAATATCACCAAAAGTACTTGTGTTGTCTTGAAAGTATGCAATAAAACTTATATCTCCATATTGCTTCTTAAGTTTACTTGTGAGAAAATCAATTTGGTTTGTTATGGTAGGTAGATGCTTTGATTTTTGGTCTATAAAGCTTTGTGGTAAGCAAAAAATACACGGACTGTGTATGATTCTCTGAGGGCATTCTTGGCCAATAGATAAACCAATTTTGTAAGTTTTATTCTTGTATTTTTTTTTATAATACTCAGAAAACGAGTTTATGCGATCTTCTAATTTTGTCATATTATTTAATTACCATGTGTAGATGTGAGGCTTTTGATAAGACATGTTTTCTATTTGGTAAAAGTTTGTATTTCCTGTAATAAAGTGATAGGGATCAGATCCCATATATTCGCTATTTGGGAAATATACAAAGGAGAATTGAATTGTAGGGAATATCAATTTTTCGTTATTAATTCTAATTCCGAAACCTAAAGATGACTTTAAGCTATTTTCAATAATAGATTCACCTACGCCAGATATTAATGCTAAATCAGCAAAAGTTACTAATGCAGAGTGGAACCCTAAAAGAGAAATAGGCATGAATAAGTTATTTTCAAAGCTCAATAAAATTCGCTTATCACCTTTTAATAGATCACTTTTTAAACCTCTCACTTGATTTTTTAAATCTAATAATTGATCGATATTATAGGGTTTTATAGCTTTTGAATACCTTACCGAAGCATAGTTTCTATATTTTAATGCTTTTAATGTGTGCAAAGGAGAAAAATAAAAATTATCAAAGTCTAATATCCCATTGTCGAATTTATTATCATTTAGATAAAAGCCAAATTTAGTACTTGTTAATAGATAGCTATAATGATTTAGGTAATTTGCAACAGTTGATGATAGCCCAATATAGTTTCTTGAAGAATTTGTTTGAAATTCTTTACCAAAAACCATTTCAAACTTGTTACCTACAGGAATATCTTCGGTCTGCCCTATAGAAAATAAATAAGACTCTTGATAAAAAGATCTGTTTAAAAAGCTCATACCAACTAATACAAATACATTGTCTTGATAATAATGATTGTCAATATTTGGATCTTTATGATTGATTTTTTGTATTATGCGTGAGCCAAATATAAAGTGTTTGTATCTGTTATAGTCATGTTTCTTTGAGTCAATGCTATAGTTAAAAGCAGCCCATAAATCTTTTTCATGGTAATCTAAGGATAGTTTTATAGAGTCAGGTTCTATCAACAAATCGTTAGTGCGATAAACATCTATATTAAATCCACCGAGAAATTTAATATTTTCTTGAACAGATGTATTGTTAAGACCAAGACCATATTGGACGTGATTAGTGCCTGACTGGAGATATACCCTACCTACTCCTTGTTTGTTAAAAAGCTTTGAATATTTGTACTCAAAGTCATGTTTATAGTTACTACTCCATTCAGGGTTTTTCTTGATATGCCACGTCAGTGTTCCACCATAACCACCAAAATTAACATCTTTAATTCTTAAATTACCCTTATCATTAAAAAAACCAATGTCTGAGTTTATTTGCAAACTCCATACATCTTGTACAAATACTTTAACATTGACACTATCACCACTTATTTTTTCCAAAAAAATTGCTGCATCATAAATATAAGAGTTTTGTCTTAAATAACGTTCTGATTCGGCAAAAACAATAGGATTTACTTCATCACCTTCTTTAAAAAGGATAATGTTTCTTACAATGTTTTCTTTTGTATTAATATGTAATTGATTGACGATTGATTTTCCTTTTTCAGTTACATATGATTTTGATAATGTGTCAGTTACACCAAATGGACTAAAAACGTGTATACTTATTTTATTAATATACAGTTCTTCAAACTCAGTAAAATAGAGATATTTAGATTTTTTTTGGGATAAACTCAACGAGTCAACTTTTCCTTTTTCAGAGTATAGAATCTTTTTTGTTATTGGTTTTAAAATAGTTTTTTGCAAAATTGGCTTTCTTTCTTTTTCTTGTTCTGCATATAAGAAAGAAGAGAAAAGAGCTATAAAAATCAAGTAAAGCAATTTAATTTTTGTCGATTTCATACTATGCTATCATATAATTTTGGTAAAGTTGAATTTAATTTTCTTAGTTATTATCGATGCTTATGATAATGGCTTGTCCATCACAATAAGTTATAATATTGCCACAGTTAAAATAATGATTTTGATATGGTGATTGATCAGGGGGTGTTCCAGTTCCAAAAACATAGTAATCTGAGAATCTATACAATGCTTTTGGATGCCCATATGGGTTGTTGGTACCAAAGCTTATTATGCCAATTTTTGTATCTTTATTAAAAACAGTATTTAAAAATTCTGTGTTGCAAGTACCATTTGATGAGCTTCCGTGATGAGATATTTTAAAAAGATCTGCTTTAAGCTCCATTGAATTTTGCATCATATAGTTTTGGACTACGCCTTCTGCATCACCAGTTAATAAAAAGTCTGCATATCCATAGTTTACTTTCAAGACAATGCTGGTATTATTTATACCTGAGTTAGATTGACCTGGCGGATATCCTATATTTAATATCTTGAACTGCACATCACTATCCAATTCGAGATTCTGCCCAACTACATAATTATATGTATTATTGTTTGATAGTTCATAGTCCCAAGTATAAGTATTTGAGTTTTTTATGTCAGATAAACCACCGTAATGATCAGCATGATGATGTGTTTCAATGATGTAGTTAAAGTGATCAATACCAAGACTGTTTATGTAATTTAAGGCTAATGGTTGTCCGAAACCTTGCCAATCCAATTTGCTACTTCCTCTTGTTCCATATCCACCATCAATAATAATACTATAGTTTTCTGGAGTTTTTATATATGTTGCGTCACCTTGCTCTACATCGATAAAATGCATTTCAAGAAAACTGAAATTGGAAGGAGATGCATAGAAATAAAATACAGTATCTTGAAATGCATTACTGTTTTCTGCTCTTACTTTAATATAGTATTGGGAATCCTCATATTTACATGGTATGCTTATGTTGAAAACATCGTCAAGACCTTTAACAGACCAGCCAAGATGTTTATCTTTATTGTCAATTCTACAGTAGTATTCAAATCGCAAATGAATATCTTCTGTTGCTTTGACAAATAATTGGTTATTCTCTACCATAACTTGAGAAATAAGTCCAGAATCGTGTATTATATTGGCGTTTGAAAGTTTTTCATTTATTCCACATGCAAAAAATACTATTGAAAAAATAATTGGCAGAGCAAATCTTATAAGATTCATATTTTAGATAATCTATTGCATTGCAATAACAGAAATTTCTATGTCTCCGCCTTTAGGCAAAGCTGCAACTTGAATAGCTTCTCTCGCTGGGAAAGGTTCTTCAAAATAGTTTTTATAAATGTTGTTCATTTCTGTAAACTTTGACATATCTGTTAAAAAAACACTTGTTTTTACTATGTTTTTAAAAGACATATCAGCTGCTTCTAAAATACTTTGGATGTTTTGAAATACAAGTAAAGCTTGCTCCTGGAATGTGCCTGCAAGGTATCCAGTATTTGGATCAATACCTAATTGTCCTGATACAAATAAGATGCCATTTTTCATTGCTGCCTGAGAATAAGGTCCTACAGCTGCTGGTGCTTTTGTTGTGTTTACTGGTTTCATTTTAACTCCTTTATCTAATATTTATTTTCAAAATGTTTATTTAAAAAATGATAGCGTTTAGCATTGCCAAATAATAGTTTACAAAGTTAGATTGTCGTTGATTTCTTTAATGTTAAAACATAATTACTTATTTCTGCTATTTGAATAGGTTCTTGATGGTTTTTTAAGTTATTATTTACCAAAAGCTTCCCTTCTCTTATCAGTTCTTCCGTAATATAGATTACAATATCTGCTTGGTGCTGAATTGTTAACTTTACCATATTATCGTGGTTTTCTGTAAAGTTTAAAATATGAGTATGAACATTATTTTCGTGCAATTCTTGTACTATTTGCAAAACAAATATCTCTAAATTACTCGCCATAGGTGATATCAACACTCTGAAATTATTTTTAGGTTCCAAAAAGATATTTTTGTGTTCCATTACCCTTACGATGTTTTCGATATTTGCTGAAAAACCAATTGCTGGCGATTCTTTTTTTAATACTGAGGATGCAAGAAAATCATATCTCCCACCATTTGCCAATATTAATGTTTCTCCCTTATCTTCAATACTAAAGGAAAATATAGTCCTATTATAATAGTTAAATGCAGATTGTAAATGTGAATTTATCGAAAATCGAACTCCTAAATTTGATAGCATTTTTTGTAGTTGTTTAAAATGATTAGCACAGTCATCACACAAATAATCAATTATTGAGGGTGAGGACATGCTAATATTCGTGCACTGATCCTGTTTACATTGATAGATTTGCAAAGGGTTTTGCTTGATAGTATAAGAGCATTCTGGGCAATATTCGTCTTTATGTTCTTTAATAAATTTATTCAATTTATTTAGATAAGTATTTCGACATTTTTTGCAACCAAAACTACCTAATTCTAATGTATAATTATAGATTTCCAGGTTTTTAAATATACTAATAGCAAGCAATATTATTTCGTTATCTGTTAATAAATCGTTTATACCAATAATTTCTGCACCAAATTGGTGGAATTGAAGTAATTGATTTTCCTTGCTTTTTCTAAACATTGGTCCGATATAATAGAGTTTAGATAGTTGTTCTTTTTGGTTGTTATTTAAGATGCTATGAAGTACCGTGATTGTTCCTTCAGGTCTTAAGCTCAAATTTGAAACCCCGTTTAGATTGTATATTAATTGATTTGAGGTACTTTCTTCTTCTGTAAAATAATTTTGATATGTTTTGAACAGTTCTTGTGTTTGAATAATTGAAGTTCTAATCTCTTTAAAGTTATATAAATCCATTGTTTTCCGAATTACCTCTTCTATATAATTCCACTTCCAAACATCATTAGGTAATATATCGTTATTATTTACTTCTTTATTTAATTTTCCCATAATAGTATTCTCTTTTTTCTATAATTTAGGTAAAGAATAATTGTTGCAAATCCCATCATATCAGCTAAGATATCTAAGAAAGAAAAGGATCTGCCAGGTATTAGTAGCTGGTGTAGTTCGTCAAACACAGGGATAATTAAAAGCATATAAAAAAGTTGTTTTTGTATTTTGTTTATTTGTAATCCTGATAAAAATCTATACTTGTAATATAGAAAAGCCAATATAAGATATTCAGTAAAATGGGCAATTTTGTCCCATGAGATTTTCTCTGATAGTTTAACTGGGCTTTTGAGGTTTGGGTATGAGGAAACTGCAAATATCAAAATAGCCCAAATCCAAAAATACAGTCTAAATCTTTTCATAATGTTCCTTTTATTGTTATTCTAAATCAATTTTATTAATTATGATAATTTGTCAATAGCCAAATTACTGAAAATGGAGACATGTCATATTTTGCCTTTAAAGGCAATCTTTGTGCATCGTTAGTGATCCAAAAATAAAGATTATTGATATCGCTTACCAAATTATTGCTTAATATGTCACTTTTATAATCATTTCTATAAAGCACTTTTTTGAAGCTGAGTTTTATCAAAAAGCATTGTTTTTTTCCAATAGGTGAATTCAATGTGCTATAATTGACGAATTTTGTCTCAACTTTCCATAGGTTCCTATTGACATCAATATTTATTGTTTGTTTTTCTTTAAGATTAAGATATCTAATATAAAACAATGCTGTAAAGATTTCTCTTGAATCTTGCTCAGTTTGATAAAAATCTTCTATCTTAGATATGCTATCGTAATAAGTTGCGGAGTTTTGTTTGTATGTTGTAATTGAGTTTTCTCGAAATTTAACTTGATTGATTTGCTTTTTATAGATCAAAGGCAAATAGTCTTCTGAGTAATTAATCTCATAGGTATTGTTAATTTCTTCACTCAAAAAATTAGTTATTGTGGTTGATTTTGCGTTTATTTTTAAAACATTGTTTTTATCATGAATTTCAAGCTTGCTAACAGGTATACCAATATAGTTTATGTTAAAAATCATTTCCTCTGATGATAAAGCAAGAATTAGCAAATTGAATAAGAAAATAAGAATAAAGTCTTTATTCTTCAAAACAAATCTCTTTAAATAACCGTAATTTTACGTAATGAATACGTTGTCTTTTTATTTGAGTAATAGTAAACTCTGCTAATCCTTCAATGATGAATTTTTCATTTTTTTGAGGTACATGATTTAAAGAATCAAAGATAAAGGCTGCTAAATTTTCATATTCCTCATTTATATCAAGTGCAAATCTTTTGTTAATTTCTGAGATATTTACCATACCGCTAATCAGATAGTTATTATTGTTGACTTTTGTAATAAGGGGCATTTCATCATCATATTCATCCATTATTTCGCCAACTAATTGCTCTATAACATCTTCAAGGCTTATAAGTCCAGAGGTCCCACCATATTCATCTACAACAACTGCTATTTGTACTTTTTTCTTTTTGAATTGGTTTAATAAGTTTTGAATTTTCATATTTTCTGTAACGTAGAATGGTTTACGCATAATTGAACTAATAAACAATTTGTCGGGTTTCAATAATAAGTCTTTTGCATAGAGCATACCAACTATTTCATCAATACTTTTATGATATACAGGTATTCTTGAATATCCAGATTCATTTATTATACTTTTAGCTTCATCGAGATTGCTTGAAATTTCAACACCGACAACATCAACTCGTGGTACAATGATCTCGCGCACTTGTGTTGTTGAAAATCTAAATATGCTTTCTAATATTTTTTTCTCGTTATCCTCAAGTGGGTGATTTAAAGATTTAGATTTTATGAAGTTATGGAAATCTTGACTTGTTATTGCTGTATTTATATTGTCAGTTGTATCAATCTTTTTTGTAAAAAGACCTAACAATTTCTCTAATAGAAAGACAATTGGATATATAGTGTATTTGAAGATTGTGATAGGTAAGCTACTGAAACTTGCAAACTTTATTGGCATTGAAAAAGCAATAATTTTTGGTGTTATCTCGCCCAATGCTAACAAGAGTATCGTCATAACGATAATTTCTATAGAAATAAAATAACTCTTGTAAGCTGGGTTAATATTATCTGCCAAGTCAATTGCAATTAATGTTGCAATAGTTGTAGATAATATATTTACTAATGTGTTACCTACAAGGACAGTTATTAACAACTGTCTTGTTTTTGATAAGAGTTTAAATATTCTTTTTGCTGAATTACTATTAGCTTTTTCGAGCTTTTTGATATGAAGCTTTGATAGTGAAAAAAGAGCAGTTTCACTTCCTGAAAAGAATGCTGATAGTAGTAGAAGGATAACTATTCCATAGTATTTTAATCCGTCCACGGTATTAATCCTTTTTCAAATATATGCTTTTTTAAATATTCTTCTTGTTTGTTCATTATTTTTTTATCGTCCTTTTTTAAGTGATCATAACCAAGCAAATGTAAGAACCCATGGATAAAAAGCTCTGCTAATTCTTCTTGCAAGTTTTTATTTCCTCTTTGTTTTTCAGCAACGGTCACGTCAATGATCATATCTCCCAAAAATCCAGTTTGTTTGAATTCTGAAGGAAAACTTAAAACGTCAGTTAGCATATCATTTCCACGATATCTTTTATTATATTCTTCAATTTTGCCACTATTCACGAGCTTAAGACACAAATATGAGTCTTTGTCAATAAATTCACTATCAATAAATATTTCATATATTTTGTGAAATATTTGACATGCTTGCATGCTTAGAAAAGAATCATTAACAAGATCAAGATTACTCACAACAATCTACTCTTTATTTGTTTCTTCTGGGTATTCAATCCTTTTCCTATATATACTTTCTAAGATGGGGAGCATTGTGTTTTTGATTGTATGTAATTCTGCCAAAGTCAATGGAGCTTGTTCTAACTGTTTTTCCTGTATTAAATTCATAACGGTATCATCTATAACTTTTTTTAAAGTATCAGGGGTATACTCTTTCAAGGATTTTGCTGTGGATTCAATTATATCTGCAATCATGACAATTGCTGCTTCTCTACTATGCGGTGTGGGTCCTAAATAAAAAAAGTCTTCTTCGCTGATTGGCTCGGCGTTTGTCTGTGCTTTATGAAAAAAATATTTAATTTTGTTATTCCCATGATGTTGCTCTATTATATCAGTGATAAAACTTGGCAATTTATGCTGTTTTACCAGCTTAATACCACTACTAACATGATTTTTAATTTTTTGAGCACTCTCTTTTGCTAACATTTTATCGTGTAGCTCAGTCGAATTTGGGTTATTTTCAATAAATATCTCTGGGCTATATAATTTTCCGATATCATGATAATAACTCCCAACACGGGCAATTAATGGGTTTGCATTTATTGCTTCAGCTGCTGCCTCAGCAAGGCTGCCAACAGTAAGAGAATGATAATATGTTCCAGGGGCTTCTTTGGCTAACTTTTTTAATAGTGGTTGGTCAAAATCGAGCAGTTCTAACAAGGTTTGTTTACTAAAAAACGTAAAATGTTTTTCTATTACTGGAATCAAAAGGTGAGCAAGCAAAATAGATATGAAGCATGATATAATGCCATATATGATATTAAATCCAACATATGCCCAATGATCTAATTTAAAAAGTCCGATAGCTAAGACTGTTATAACATATCCAAAAACCATGTACAAAAACAGTATAAAGAAATTAATGTGCTTATATTTTTTGATACTATAAATTGCGAGAATACTTGGAAAAATACTGATTAGAATAAAATAATAGTCCCAGTTTGAGTATTGTGCTAAAAGAAGTATATTAAAAAAACTAAATAAAAATGCATAAGCAGGTATAAATAAGTATGAAAGAATGATAATAAATAATGAAAAAGGGAAAATTATCAGGTATTTATTGTCAAAAGAAAAACTTATTATGATAGTTATGATTGAATTAATAATCAGCATTGCTGTGACTAATAATGCATGCCTAATTTCATCATATCGACGTTCAAAAATTACTGATTTTAAAACAAAATAAAGGCTAAAAACAATCATATTATAAAGAAATAGCCCAATCGTTGATACAAAAAAATCACCTATTTTCTGGCTACTCTTTTTATCTATATATGCTTTTTTTAAAGATTCAATTGTGTTTAAATCATTTTCTGTTATTTGCTTGTTACTCTCAATTATTACTTCGCCTTTTGCAACATTTGCAACAATAAGGTTTAAGCTTTTACGTATTTCAAGTTTTTCTTCATCGATTGATTCTCCATCTTCCTCAATATTTGATATTAGGAGGTTATCGAGGAAATTTGAAATCACTTGTTTTTGTGTGAGTGAATTTGTAGACTTTAGAATATGCTGCTTTGCTTGGGCAATTGAATAGATTTTATTTTTAGATATAGTTTGGATGCGATTATTATCATTAATTCTAAACTCATTAGGTTCAAAAGTTGAGTCGTAAATAGGTATAGTGTTAATCTTTTGTATTTGTTGACTTAAAAAGTTATATATGTGTTGTCTATTATTTTCTTTTTGAAGATATTGATATGTCTCGTTAGATAGATGATATTTATTGCGAGCTAATTGTTCAATTACATTTGTTGTATCTTCATTTTCAAAGTGATTATTTATTTCTATAAATATATAATCAAGCTCTTTAAGCATTTGAAATATCGCATTTTCTGATATCTTGTAAATAGGTTTTCTGTTTTTTGTTAGCTCATATATTTCTCTTTGAATTTCAGATTCTGGTTTTAAAACAGTAAATGAGAAGGGAGCTTTGATATCATGCTGTGATATTTGTCCAATTTTTAATTGATAACGAGGGTTGTTTCCATAAAAATATGAAAATATTAAATAACATAGAGCAATTATAATTGATGCAATTATTGATATATAAGTTATCTGTTTGCGATATTCCATATATTTTAAAAGAGAAATGTAGCCCTCCTTTTAAGAAGGCTACATGTATTAATTAAGTTAATCTCTTGGTATTGAGAAGATTTGGTTAGGATAAATAAGGTTTGGATCCTTTATTTGATCTTTGTTAGCTCTGTAAATAAGAGGCCATTTGCTTCCTTGTTCATACACTTCTGGGTAAGATGCTATTCTCCAAAGACTCTCGCCTCTGTATACTTTCCAGCTTGTAGGCAAGCCACGAGGGATAGCAAGGTTCATACCTACGCTGAGGATATTTGGATCTTTAATTTGATCTCTATTTGCACGATAGATAATGCCCCATTTTTTTGAATCGCCATAAATGTGATCATAAGCAGCTATTTTGGACAGATAGTCACCTTTCACAACAGAATAGTTATCTTCATAGTATTGTCGACTTTCAATGCGTGCTCTTTCGATATCATCCATTGATGAGTAAATTGCTGCGAAACGTCTATCAAGATCAGTAAATTCTCTTTTAAACTCTGGCAATCTTGCAAGCTTTATTTCTTTTGTCTCATTATAAGCTACATCAAGTTCTTTAAATGCTTTTGCATTTTCCCAAAGCTCACTATCGCTCATATTTTCCCAATTTGCTACTTGATTTTTATAATAGTTAATGCTTGCACGAAATGCATTCAAGTTTTCTTCTGTAATGCCTAATGTGTCGTATAGCCTTTGGATTTCGCTATTGATTTCACTAAGTCTTTGATTAAGTCTTGCAATTGCTGCAGTATCGCGCTCAATATTAGCTTCTGCATTAGATCTTCTTAGATTTAATGTTTCAAGTTCGTTTTCTAAACTTGTCCAATATTGCTCTCTTTCGGTTTTGTTTAATTGTTTATACTCATCATCGTTCAGATAGTTTATAGCAGCATTAAGAGTGAGGGGTAACATTAAAACAAAAAGCATACTGATTAAAATAATTTTTTTCATATTATTTTCTCCCTTATTCCATTTCTTTTTCCATTTGTTTCAATGTTGATAGTTTGTCATTTCTTTCTTGAACTTCTTGTTCGATTACTACTTTTTCTTTTGCTAATTCAGCTGCTCTTGTTTCTGCATTAATTGCCATTTCCTCAGCTTTTGAAAGCTGATCTTTACTTACTGGAGGAGGCGGCGGAGTGCATGCTGCAAGTATCAGAAAAGTTAGCAAAAGAGCTAAGCTTGTCAATTTTGTTATTACTTTCATAAGAAATCTCCCTTATATTGTTATCATTATTGTTAAATATATTTATCATTTCTATTTTGTCAACTTATTTTTTACTTTTTTTAGTTTTTAGAAGAATAAGTGCTTGAGGCAAATTCAATAGTGCTGCAAAATTATCAAATCGTATAGCCTCTATAATATAATGCGTCCAAAAGCGTGCTTTTGAAAAAACTATTTTGGTCATAATTACGCAATTCAATACCAGAGTGCATTTGGGCTTGTTTATTAGTAAATCAGTTATTCTATAAAAAATAAAATTTTTATAATTATTCAAAGAATCAGTTTCAAGATGATATAAATTTTTTAGCATTGCTAAGACTCAGCCTTTTAATACTTAAAGCACCTGCTTGGTTACGTGCAATATTAAATACTTTGAAAAGAATATCAAATATATTTACTCCCACTATTTGTTTTTTTATAACGATGCAATCGTCATAATAATCAATATTTATAATGAGATCTTTTAAATCAAATTCTTTTATTTTTCCTTTTTTGGGTTTTTCTACGATTATACTTTTTTCATTCTTAAAGCCCGCAATGCTATTTGTTATAAAATCAAATTCGAAGGAATCACTTTGAACACTAATAGTTTCTATATTAAAATCAGATATCTTTGTTAAGTGTCCATGAGAATAGTGTTTACATATAGGGTTTGATAAGTCACTTACTGCAATATTGTCAGAAAACATAGCAAACTCTCTTTTTTTTGTTCTCAAACTCTCTGCATTTAAAAGACAAAAGTGGAAATTAAGTCCCTTGATATGAAAGCTATTTAATTTTTCTAATATCACTTTGGGGTTTATGGGCTTATTTAAATACACATCGAAAAAATCATTTTCAGACTCTATACCGATAGCTAAAGGTGGACAAAATGATGTGCGTGGGTGAGGGTTGTATCCTTGGCTAAAGGAAATAGGTAAGCCTGATGCAGTCAACAGCCTGTGGATCATTCTCAGAAAGTCTAAATGTGTAACAAATTGGAGATAGTCCTGTTGTGAATAATAGATTCTATAGTAGAACTTTTCTCCGTCGTGGCTATTATCTTTTTCTTTCAATTTTGGTATATCTTTCAGATGCCAATCAGACAAAAAAGTTTGTGCTTCATCACACGCACCACAGCTTGAACATGAGCCATTACGACAGTCTTCAGTTAATTCGCCTAATAGTGATTTTTGATATTCTTTTTGCAAGAATTGTTTACTAATGCTTATATCAATATGATCCCAAGGGAGAGGCATATCAATACTATTTTCTTGTTTGTAGATAGATAAGTCAAAGTTTATGTCTTTGGCAGCTTTTTCCCATATTTCAAAGTCGAAATACTCATTCCACCCGTCAAACTTTGCCCCATTTTGATAGGCTTTCAAAAGGAGAGCTGATGCATTTCGTCCAGACTTGCAAAAAACTCCTTCCATGATAGAATTTTCTATTGTATGATACTTAATCTTAACATTTCTAAATTTAGATAGACTGTATTTTACTTTTAGTGATTTTCTAAGTAATTCTTCTTTACTATCCATTCCACACCATTGGAAAGGAGTGAATGGTTTTGGTACAAAAGGTGATAATGTAACATTTATAAATAGCTTCTTTTTTGTATGGGCAACCAATCTTGAGATTAAATCGATTATAGCATCAATATCTGCTTCTGTTTCAAGAGGCAAACCAATCATGAAATAAAATTTAATAAGTCTAAAACCATTTGATATTGCAAAATCAACAGAGTTAAATATATCTTCTTCATTTATGTTTTTATTTATTACGTCTCGCAGTCTTTGACTTCCAGCTTCAGGTGCTAAAGTAAGCCCTGTTTTTCTTATTTGATTCAAAAGGTTTAGAATACTTGAATCAATCGAATCTATACGTAAAGATGGTAAAGCTAAAGACACATCTACAAAGCTCAATTGATTGAAAAGCTCAACCAATAACGGTTTTATACAGGTATAATCACTGGATGATAGAGACAATAGCCCAGCTTCATCCCATCCGTCTTTTTCTATGCCTTCCAATATATCTTTAATTATAAGCTCTGGCTCGCGCTCTCTAGTTGGTCTATAAAACATTCCAGCCTGGCAAAAACGACATCCACGTGTACATCCACGCATTATTTCGGCAACATAACGATTATGAGCACCCTCATTCCATGGAACTAATTGCGGATGATGGTTTTGATTACTTGAGGAAAAGTCTTGAAATTTTCTTATTTTTATGTTTGTTGGTGCTGTTTCATACAGAGTTATTAATGAATTGTTTATAAAACTATAGAGTGCCGGCACATAAAACCCCTGAATAGTTGAAATTTTTAACAAGAGTTCTTCTTTTGATAGCTTTTTATGGTTTTTTATAAGATCTTTTAACTCAAGAATAGCTTCTTCACCTTCTCCAATCAAGATAGCATCAAAAAAGTCTGCTAATGGTTCGGGATTTAGTGCATTTATGCCACCGCCAATAATTAAAGGATAAGAAGAATCTCTATCTTTACTTAAAAGAGGTATCTGAGCAAGGTCGAGTGTATATAAAATATTTGTATAATTTTGCTCTGTTTGAAGCGTAAAAGCAACAACATCAAAGTCTTTAACCGCAACTTTAGATTCAATTGAAAAAAGAGGTATATTGTTTTTAAAAAGTATGTCAGAAAAATCTACCCATGGTGTATAAACTCTATCTGCCATTGCATCTTCTGCTTTGTTTAGTATAGAATATAGTATTTTGATGCCTAAGTGTGATATTCCAACTTCATAGACATCAGGAAAAGCAAGACAAAAGTTAACTAATTCTTCTGTCGGTTCTTTGTGGATTGCATTAAGTTCATGGTTGATATATCGTGATGGTTTTTCTACATTTGACAACATATCCCTAAAATCAATTTTATTGAGTTTCAATTATTCTCCTAAATAGTTTAGCTAAAAATCTCTATAACTCGGGATTTAAATCGCTATATTTGTTGTCAAAAATGATATCGCTAACATAGTCTGTTGTATCATAAAACACTTTTGCGTTATCGATCACATTTTCTGCTTTAAAATCTACTGTTTGTTTTCGCTCAAGTGCTTTTTGTTGCTTTACCCAAATTGTGTCTTTAACTATATCGTTTTCAACTTTTGGTTTGGGAATAACAATAGATTTTTTTGCTATTAATTCATTTCTAATTTGAGCAATATCAAGCTTGCCTTCTTTTTTGAAGTATATCACAACAAGAGTAATTGCAATAATGAAAAGAGACAAAAGTATTGAATATATAGCATTTGATGAAATTATTATCTTTTTTGCTGGCACATGCTCTAAAAGCTGCACTTTATTTATACTTTCTATATCAAATTTCTTATCTACAAGTTCTAACATTTTATTAATGCTTGGTTGATCTGCCTCTAAGAACTTGCCTAAAGATATAATAAATATTTTCAAATGTCCAGATTCAAATAGTTCTTGCAAGTTATCAGCTTCAATATCTTCAATAATATTAGGTCTCATTCTGCTTTTTTTTGCAAGGTCGTTGACTGTTAGCTGTCTACTTTCTCTTAAGCTTTTTAAATAAGTTCCAATGCTATTCATCTAAACCTCTTTATAATAAAATTTACCTTCATATACTTCTGTTACTGAACCTATTACAAAAATATCCTCATTTTTGTCAAGAAATACTATTAATTCTCCTCCTGGCAAGTGTGTTTTAAGTTTATTCGGCATGTTCATAAATTTATAAGCTGCAAAAGCACTGGCTGATGCTCCTGTACCACAAGCTAAAGTAATGCCACTACCTCGCTCCCAAACTTTTATATTTAACTCGTTATTTGGCAATATTTCTACAAATTCAACGTTAGTTTTGTTAATAAAAAAAGGATCATGTTCTATTTGAGGTCCCCACAATTCCAGCTCTTTGTCGTTTGTTAGTCTTTCAAAGATTACAAAATGTGGATTTCCCATTGAAATATAATATCCAGAAAACTGCCTTTTTGAGATATCAAGTGTGACTATTTGAGATTCTATTAAGGCTGCTTTACCCATATTTACAACTATATCATCTTTCTTCAAAGAACCTGTTTTAACGCCATTAGAAGTCAAGATTCTTATTGATTCTTGGTTTAACTTTTTTGCTATTAAGCTCACTGTGCACCGTAAAGCAGTACCACACATTTCAGCAAATGTTCCATCAGCATTATAAATATCCATCTTTATATCGGCTTCATCGGTTTCTGTCAATATGACAATACCGTCTGCACCAGCTCCAAAGTGCCTTTCTGACATAGCAATAGACAATTTATTTATGTTTTTTATGTGTCTGATATCTTTTTCAAACATAAATAAATAATCATTACCTTGTCCGTGCATTTTTATGAAAGGTATTTTATGCATTTATGATTTCTCCAAATATTGACTTAAAGTTATAAAATCCTTTTTTCCCTTTAATCCAATTTGCAGCCAGTAGGGCTCCAGATGCAAAGCCTTCTCTATTTCTTGCTGTATGCTTAATTTCGATGGAATCTGCAAAAGAGTCAAAACCCAAAACATGAGTGCCTGGTATTGAGCCACCTCTTATGCTTGCGAAGTGTAATTCACTATGTTTTGGTGCTCTATCTAATTTATCATAAACAATAGATTCTTTTTTTACTGACTTATCCAAAACAAGTGAACATATTTCTTTTGCTGTGCCAGATGGACTATCAGCTTTTTGTCGATGATGAGATTCATATCCATAAATATCATATTCTGGCAGCTTGTTGAATAGTCCGATGCATTGTTCAAGGATTTGGTAATAAATATTCATTCCGACTGAAAAGTTAGCACCAAAAATCATGCCAATATTTGCTTCTGCTACAAGATTCTCAACTTCACTCATCTTGTCATACCAACCAGTTGTTCCAACTACTGCATTGATGCCAATTTGAGCATATTTTTTTATATTATCAAACGCAGCATCAGGGCGTGAAAAATCTATGCACACGTCAATATTTTTATTTCGTAAATCCTCTAATGATTTTAAAAAGTTATTAGTGTTAGGATCTACAATTGCCTCGACAGAGTACCCTTTTTCCTTAGCTTGTTCATAAATCATATGTCCCATTTTGCCATACCCAACCAAAGCCAAATTTGTCATTTCCTCCTCCTTTGACTTTCTTTTTTTTCTCCAAGAAAATAATCGAGTAAATCTAATCTATTCAATTCTTTTAATGCCTCATACACATATTTTTTGTTTTCAGGCATAAACCACTGAGATAAAGCCTTTTGTAGCCTAATTTCTCTTCCTTTTGGTACATATATTTTTTTGCCTGTTTCAAAATCCAATTCAGAATAATACATTAATGTACTCTTAGACATGGGCGTAGGTGTGAACTCCTGTATCTGTTTAATTTTAAGATTATTGTCTTTTAGGTATATTGCAAGCTCTAAAGCTGATTCCAAATCTGTACCTGGATGCCCTACAATTATATAAGGCAAAATATACTGTTTTTTACCATTTTCTTCTGAAATGCTTGAAAACAATTTGCAGAATTCATCATATACTTTTTTGTTAGGTTTATACATAAGATGTAAGACTTTGTCATTTACATGTTCAGGTGCAAGCTTTAAATGCCCTCCTGTGTAGTATTTAACCAAATCTTTGCTAAATCTGTTATCCCTAAGAGCTAAGTCAAATCTAACACCAGATGATACAAAAATCTTTTTAATTTTTGCTTGTTTTTTTGCTTTTTGAAGGAGGTCGGTATAAGCTTTTTGAGAAGTTTCAAGCTGAGAGCATATTTCAGGATATAGACAAGATTGTTTTTTACATGTTTCAGATATATGGAGTTTACAATAAAGACCATACATATTCGCACTTGGACCACCTATATCAGATATTATTCCTTCAAAGTATTTCTTGCTACTTATCGTATTTATTTCATCCAAAATAGACTGTTCTGAACGTGATTGTATTGATTTTCCTTGATGTAATCCGATAGCACAAAAATTACAGCCTCCGAAACAACCTCTATGTGCTGTTATCGATTCTTTAATCTGTTCAAATGCTGGTATTTTTTTATTTTTATAAAAAGGATGTGGTTCACGCATAAATTTTAGCCCATAAATCTTGTCTATTTCTTCAGTTGTCAGTGGGCTTGTCGGCGGATAATGTACTAAGAAACGATTTAAATGCGGTATTACAAGCGTATTATTTTGGTAGTTGTCATAGAACTTTTTCATCATCTGAAAATAATCGTGTTTTTCTTTTACAAGCTTAAATTCAGGTAAATCTACAGATTGATCTGGCTTCGTATTGCTAATAATTACAGTGCCTTTGATATTTTCGAGACTTTGTTTGTTTTCTATTCTTTGTGCAATTTCCTTTATCTGATTTTCACCAGAGCCATAAACTAATATATCCGCTTTACAATCAATAAGAACAGAGTTTTTTACTGAATTGGTCCAATAGTCATAATGAGGTATACGACGTAAAGAAGATTCAATTCCTCCAATAACTATTGGTGTTTTTTTAAAATACGTCTTAAGTTTTTGAGTATAAATCATTACAGCACGATTAGGTCTCAAGCCTGCTTTACCTTCGGGAGAATAAGCATCATCTGTTCTAATTCTATTCTGTGCAGTGTAATGATTAACCATAGAGTCCATGTTTCCTGATGTGACTCCAAAAAATAAACGAGGCTCGCCAAGTTTTGTAAAATCTTCTTTTAAATTTATATCAGGTTGAGGAATTATTGCTACCTTGTAGCCACATGATTCTAAATAACGACCAATTATAGCTGCAGCAAAGCTTGGGTGATCAACATAAGCGTCACCACTGATAAGTATGATGTCTGCTTGATTCCAGCCAAGTTCTTGCATCTCTTTTTTGCTTGTTGGTAAAAATGACAAATTTTAACCTCTTTTAGTAAAAAAATAATTATTATATATCACTTTGTAAACGAACTACATTGATTGCCTGAATACCTTTATTAGTTTCAATCAAATCAAATTGAACCTGTTCGTCTTTATCTAAAGTTTTTAATTCTGTTGGCTTTTTTGTAACTATTGATTTCCAATGTACAAAATACTCTTTTCCCTCATCGGTTATGATAAATCCATAGCCTTTATTAGAATTAAACCATTTAACAGTACCTTTCATATATGTCCTCCTATATTATATATTTTTTGAATAATTACAATCTAAGCTTCTTGCTTTTAGTGTCAAGCTTTTAATTATTAAAAACCACATAAAAGATATATCTTTGCGGCTTTGTTGACTAATTCGATTGATTCAAATAACTCCCAAAAATTCTTTCCTGTTGCTAAGCAGCCATGCTTTTGCCAAAGAAGAATATCATAGTTTACTATTTTTTCTTCTGAGGCTTTTGCGAGATCTTCTGAGCCCATGGCAAAATCAGAGACTAATCCTATGCCTTTTGGGATAAATAAACTTACCTCTGGCATCATGTTGGCTAAAACAGTATTGATATAGTCTTCATTTTTATCATTTAATTTATGAGAGAAGGCAATCAACTCTGTTGGGTGAGTATGAATAATACACTTATTTGTGCTATTAATATCAAGAAATTTATTATGGATTCTCAAGTGCGACATCCATTCTGAAGTTGGTATATGACCATTATGATACCACATAGCTTTTTGTTTACTAAAGTTTATTGATAAAATACCAATATTATTAATTAAGTTTGTGTGGATTGTTCTAAACCGTGAACCACTGACAGAGATAAGTAGATTTATATCGTGCCTAAGAATGTTTTGTCTATTATCAATGCATAATTCTTCAACATTTTGGAAATCGTTCTCAAGCATATTTTTTTCAGTAGCAGTCAATCTAATTGAAAAATTCCCAGCATTTCTTTCTGCCCAACCTTTTTCATACATTAGTTTTGTAATTTCAATAATATCATTAAACTTCATCTTTAAGCTCCCTTGTCATTAAGTCATTTAATGCCTGAAATGAAGGTTTGTTAAAGAATAATACTTGATAAACTTCATCCACAATTGGCATCTCAACATTCAACTGCTCTTTTAGCTCCCATATTGCTTTACTTGAATATACACCTTCTGCTACCATAGTCATTGAATTTAAAATGTCATCAAGTTTACGGCCCTTACCAAGTTCAAAGCCAACATGTCTGTTGCGGGAATGTGTAGAAATAGCTGTTGTGATTAGATCACCAATTCCTGATAGTCCTGAAAAGGTTTCTGTTTTTGCTCCGAGTGCTACCCCTAAACGTATTATTTCTGCTATTCCTCTCGTAAGCAGTGCACCTTTTGTATTATCCCCCAATTGCAATCCATCTATAATGCCAGCTGCTATGGCAATAATATTTTTGATTGTGCCACCTAATTCTACACCAATCAGATCATTAGATGAGTAAACTCTAAAGTATGGCGAGCTGATTTTGTCTCTTGCATAATGCACTGCATTCAAATCGTCACCCGCTATTACGACGGTTGTAGGGATATTTCTTGAGACTTCTTCTGCATGGCTTGGTCCAGATAATGTGCATATTATATGGTGATATTTTGTTGGCAGCTCGTCTTTTAATATTTCTGAGACTCTCTTGTGTGAATTCTGTTCCAACCCCTTTGCCAAATTTACTATTGCTTTTAAGTTTTTGCATTCTTTTATGTGTTCTATAAATGATTTTATTGTGTTTCTTATGAAAGATACAGGTGTTGCTATGATAATCATATCTATACTTTTATCTGCAAATATTTCTGTTTTATCATTGCTGAAGAAAATACTATCATTGAGTATTAAGTCAGGAAGTAGTTTTGTATTTGTCTTGGTTTTTTGTAATTCTTTTACAAATTCTAAATTGTATTCCCAGACCTTGATATTGTGTTGAATAGATAGTAGTTGAGCCATTGCGAGCCCCCAACTTCCACCACCTATGATTACGATATTAGACATATAAAGTCCTCCTAATTACAAAATAAAAATTATTGATATATATGTCAAGAAGTTCTGCATTACATCTGATAAAATTGTGCTGCAAATGATTAGCAAAAAATGCGAAACTTATGCTCTTTAATAAAAAAAGGATAATTGAGTTATGGACCAAAACCAAATAGCTTAATATTATTTATTTAAATTTTTATTTTTTTCCCATATATATAAATATTTTAAATAGTTACTAAACCCAGAATTAATTGCAATAATTAGTCCCTCTTTGCCATCAAAAATACCTCCTTTAATAAGATAAGATTTCAAGAATTTTGAAAACCCGTTTATTATTGCATAAAAAACAGAGCTCTTTTTGCCTTGTTTTATCGCTTGTTGAGCACCTAAATCCGCATATAAAGTTATCTTTTTTATATGGGTCTGTAACTGTGGATAAGGATAATGTAGCAGCAATTGTTTGACTTGTCCAATAGATGTGTTGCAAACAACAGATTCGTGAACCAGCTTGCTATTGAAATTAGCGTGTTGGCGGTTAAATAAACGTAGAGTATAATCTTTTCGCCAACCAGAAAACTTGATCATTCTGTTCAAATAATATGAATTTCTCTTGATTCGATATGCATATAAACTATTTTTTTGAGATTTAAATTCAACTAAAAAATCACCTAACTCTTTAGATACTTCTTCGTCTGCATCAATGACAAAAACCCAATCATTATTTGCAAAGCTTACAGCAGTTCGCTTTGCAATGCCAAAGCCTTCCCACGTGTTTGTTTGAAACACAAGACAATTGTAACTTTTACATATTGTGATGGTATTGTCAGTTGAGCCTGTGTCATAAACAATTATCTCATCCGCAAAATTAAGGCTTTTTAAACACCTTTCGATATTATGTTCTTCGTTTTTTGTAATTAAGACGGCAGATATTTTTTTCATTAATTCTTCCTTTTTTATATAGATTTTAATAATGATTACTAAATGGTTGTAATATATAATTCTACAAACTTGTGAATAATTACAATTTTAAAGAAATACACTTCATTGTTGCCTATTAAACGATTTTTGATATTAGTTTTTCTCACCATAATACTAAAATATATCTCCTACTTCATACCTCTTATACTCCCCCTGCCATCTTTGGAGAATTAAGGGAAAAACAAGGGGTTGCAAAGGGGATGCTTAGCTGTTGTAATTGGGTGTTAATGAGGAATTTAAATACTTAAAATACTTAAAATACTTAAAACACAACTATACTTCTTAATATAATCAGTTTTGAGTCTTTTGCAAGAAAAATATTTCTCATTTATTATTCAATTTGATAAACAAGAAGCAATATTTGTAGCCGCAAATGGTTTTAACTTATTATATTAATTTCCAGCGAGATTTTCATTAAACAGACTAAGTAGTATTGGCAAATCTCCTGCAATTCCGAGTTTTTCTAAGTAGTTTGCATCAAGATATTCATATATATTGGTTTGACTATCAAGAGACTCGCCATTGATCAATGACTCACTAATATGGACACAAGTTAAAGGAGATATCTCATTTTGCTTTATTGTAGAAGGTTGGTGATGATATGCAACAGCATTAACAACTTTAATCGGAAAACCCCATAAGCTTAATAAATAAGCACCAATTTCAGCATGAGTGGTGCCCAAAATAGTTTTTTCAGCATTATTGATTGATGTGTTGTTGTCATTTGCATATGCAACAATATCCTCCCATTGGTTTGATTTTGTTACGATTATTAACTTGCCTATGTCATGCAATAGTGCGGCAGTATAAGTGTGATCTTGTGTTTCTTGAGAGCATTTATAATATTTTGCACATGTTTTAGCGAACTCGGCAACCTTATTGCTATGGCTTTCAAGTTGTTTGATAAATTTATGTTCTTTGAGATCGTGGTTTTCGAAACTAAAGACTTGTAAATAATATATAATAGCTTTGATTACATTTGTGCCGAGAAAAATTACAGCTTGCTGAACACTGTTTATTCTACCGATATGGCTAAAAACTGACATATTTGATACTTGCAGTACTTTTGCAGTTAGGGCATAGTCTTTTTCAATTATATCAGAAATCCTTTTCAGATGTACTTCTGGTGAGCCAAGCGAGTGCAATAAATCAATATAAATACTTTGCATAATTGGCAATTCATCGAACGAATTTATAAGCTTTACAAGATTATTATTTTTAAGTAATATTCTCATTTGTTTTGCTCTGATGATTGTATCGACTAATGTATCTTTTAACAGGCTTTTTTCGATAATTTGATGCACTAAATCATTAGTTTTAATTACAAGTTCTTTAGACCACTCTTCAGCTATTAATATTCTTACAAGGTGTGGATAAGATTCTTTGATAAAAGTAAGTATCTCAAGAAAACCAATTTTGTGTAATCCGATATCAAGTACAATTAAATCAATGCTTTCTTTTGATAATATTTCTTTTAACTGGTCTGTGTCTAAAGCTTTGTACAATTGATATCTAATCTCAAGACCTTTCAGATAACATTCGATTTCTGTCGTTATTTCGAGTCTTGTACACATGAGAAGTATTTTAATCACATTTTTCATTAGACCTCCTATAAATTCAATATATATTAATTTTGCCAAAAAATCAAGTTTTATTTGTTATAACTTGACAAATTAACTATATTATAATTAGTGAGTAGTATAACGAGTTTGATAACTTTATGAGTTTTTAATAAAAAATGGAGGAAAATAATGAAATTGATTGAGTGTGTTCCTAATTTTAGTGAAGGAAGAAATCATGCTGTTTTGGATGCAATAGCAGCTCAAGTAAAAAGTGTTAAAAATGTTACATTATTAGACGTTGATCCAGGTGCAGATACAAATAGAACCGTTTTTACATTTGTTGGAGAGCCTGAGTCAGTAATCGAGGCAGCTTTTTTGGCAATTAAAAAAGCAGCAGAACTAATTGATATGTCAAAACATCATGGTGCACATGCTCGTATGGGAGCGACAGATGTTTGTCCTCTAATTCCTGTTTCTGGTGTGACAATGGATGAATGTGTTGAATTATCCAAAAAACTTGGAAAAAGAGTTGGTGAAGAGCTTGGAATCCCGATCTATTTATATGAGAAGTCTGCAAGTAAACCTGAAAGAGAGAATTTGGCAGATGTGAGAAAGGGAGAATATGAGGCATTATCAGACAAGATGAAAGATGAGTTTTGGAGACCAGATTTTGGACCATTTGAATTTAATGCAAAAGCTGGTGCAACTGCAATTGGTGCAAGAGAGTTTCTCATAGCATATAATATTAATCTTAATACAAGGGACAAAGGTAAAGCTACTCAAATTGCAAATATTATAAGAGAAAAAGGTACATTAAAACGCGATGCTGATGGAAAAATTGTGCGAGATGAACAAGGAGAAAGAGTATTTGAGCCAGGTTTATTCCAAAACTGTAAAGCAGTCGGTTGGTATATTGATGAATATAATAGAGCCCAAATTTCAATGAATTTGACCAATTTTAGAATCACCCCTGCTCATGTAGTTTTAGATAAAGTAAGAGAATTAGCTCATGAGATTGGTGTCGTTGTAACAGGTAGTGAGTTAGTTGGGCTTATTCCAAAAGATGCTATGACTATGGCAGGTAAACATTACTTAAACCTGCTTGATGAGTCGGCAGGAATGCCTGACAAAATGTTGATTGAAACAGCAGTGCAATCAATGGGTTTAGCCGAATTGTCTCCTTTTGATATTAATAAAAAAGTTATTGAATATGCAATTCGACCTGAAGGGAGATTGGTTGATATGACCCTTGAGGGCTTCTGTGATGAGCTCTCTATCGATGTACCAGCTCCTGGAGGAGGAAGTGCTGCAGCTCTGTGTCTTGCAGTATCTGCAAGCTTGACTTCTATGGTCGCAAATCTAACTATCAATAAAAAAGGCTATGAAGATAGCTGGGAACCTGCAAAACCAATCGCTGAAGAAGCTCAAAGAGTAAAAGCAGACGCTTTAAGAGCTATTGATGATGATACAGAAGCATTTAACGATTTGATGGCTGCAATGGGTTTGCCAAGAAAAACTGACGAAGAAAAAGTTACACGTAATAATGCTATACAAGAAGCAACTAAAAAGGCAATAATGATTCCTTTTAAAACAATTGAAATTGCTTTAGAATGTGTAAAGCTATCTGATAAAATCGCAAAAATTGGAAATAAGAACGCAGTTTCGGACGCAGGTGTTGGGGCTATTACTGCCAATGCTGGTGCTAAAGCTGCATATCTCAACGTAAAAATTAATATGGCATCAATCGAAGATGAGGAATTTAAAAAAGATATCTGTAAAAAATCAGAAGAATTGATCGAGCAAATTGATGTTTTGGCATGCAGTGTAGAAAAAGAAGTAAGAAAATTGCTTGTCTAAAATATTTATTAATTAGGTGGGCAGATTTGCCCACCTTGTTCTTTTAAGTGGGAGATATACCATGAGCACAAATATATATGAATTAGTTGATCAGCTCGGAAAAGGTAAAAAAGAAGATACTTTTGCTTTTATTTTTCAACATGGTAAAAAAAGATTATTAAAAAAAGATGAAGTTATTATTGTAGAGGGCAGTTTAGCAAATGCGGTTTTTATTTTGTTGACTGGCGAGGCTCAGGTATATCGAAAAGATCACTTAAATAATATTGTTGTGATTGCAAATTTGGCAGATGGTCATATTTTTGGTGAAATGGGTATTTTCTTAGATAGAAAAAGAACTGCCTCAGTGAAAGCATTAGTCGACAGCGTTGTTATGGAGTTTACAAATGCAGACTTTATCAAAGCATTGCTAAATATCCCAGACTTAATGTATCGGCTTTTTAAGTCCTTTGCACAAAACTTGGCTAATATGAATGAACTATTAAATAAAATGCATGAATTAAATGTCATTAAGACTTTATCCAGCCATTTTTTGAAAATAAATATGGAATCAGAAGATAAAAATAATAAAATCATGGTTTCAATTCCAACACTTTCTAAAGAGCTAAATTTGTCATCAGAACAACTATATTCGGCTTTGCAATTTTTAAAAAAGATAAACCTGCTTGAAAGTTTCACAGTCGTAGCAGGGTCAACGTTTTCTTTTTATATACAAAATGAAAAATTATTCGAGATACTAAAATCTAATCAATTTGATTATGAATAACGTATTTGTTGTATTGGTCGAACCAAAATATAAAGGTAATGTTGGTGCTGTGTCACGTATAATGCACAACTTTTCCTTTGAAAACTTGCGTATTGTTGGTGCAATACCAGAAAAAGATGATAAGATATTAGCAATGCATTCAGAAATGATTATGGAAAATGCTGAAGTATATCCTGATTTGGTGTCTGCATTACACGATATAGACAGAGTAATTTTGCTTACAAGAAGATTTGGACAAAAGAAAAAAATAGATTTTAACCCTCGTGAAACAGCTAATTATGTGCACCAAAGCAAAGGACTTAAAATTGCATTAGTCTTTGGAAGAGAAACATTTGGGCTGACAGATGAAGAGGTAGCTCTTTGTAACTTGCATACATATATCCCAGCAAATGAAAGATTTCCCTCGCTTAATTTGTCTCACGCTGTTTCTATAATCCTGTACGAGATTTTTTCGTATCAAACCAATGAAACAAAAGAAGATGATCTGTTAGATAATAAAGAACTCTGTGAAACTGTTCAATATTCTTTGGAAGTATTAAAAGAGATAGGTTATTTTAAAAACTTTCCACCAGATAATGTAAAAAAGCTTTTGAGTAGCCTGTTTTATCGAGCAAATATTACAAAACCCATGTCTTATAAAATTAAAGCAATGTTTAATCGAATACATGTCTTAAAAAAAGGTAAAGGATATGGTTTTATTATGACAGAAGAGGAGATAAAATGAAAAAATCAATACTTGTTATTATTTTTACAATAGTTTGTTTGCAATTAGTTGCTCTGGGTGCATTTAACTTATTTAATCAAAGGAATCACTCAGAACTTAAATGGCATGAAATTAGCACAAAAAACTGCAGAATAGTTTATCACGAACCTTTGCTGGAGTATGCAGTTCAAAGTGCAGATATTGCCCAAGAAAGCTTTGATACTTACACAAAAGCTTATGGAATAATACCAAATGATAAAATGATAATATATATATCAAACCAAGATAATATTGCTAATGGAGCCGCTTTATTGAATTATTATATTTTTATCTGGGTGAATCAAAATGACTTTACACAGTCTTTTACGGGCAATGATAAGTGGCTTAGAAAAGTTATTGCACATGAAGCGGCACATTGGTTTGTTGCACAATCATTACAAGATTGGATGTCGCCATATTTACCAATTAATGCACTTACCTTTCCAATTACTTTGAATGAAGGCTTTGCACAGTTCTTCAGTGGTGAACCATGGGGCTATAATCGCGGAGATAGATTCTTACGAAATTCTGTTTACTCACATACACAAAAAGTTCCTTCTGGCATGTTTGAAGGCGGATTAATGTATGGTGCAGGCTTTTCAATGGTGCGTTACTTGCAAAGTGAATATGGTGAAGAAAAATTAATGCAAATGCTAAAATACCGCAATAAAACAGGACTGTACTCTTTTGAAAAAGCTTTTAAAAAAGTATATGACAAAAGCTTTGAAGATTTTGTTGAAGAATGGCGACGTCATGTCTATACGTATTATTATGGACAAGCTTATGTTCAACAAGGCAACGATTTAAGCCGTGATTATAGCATTAATTCACTGACTGAATATAAGAGTAACTGGACAGATTTCAAAGAGATAATTCTAACAGATGATAAAGCATTATTTGTTGCAAGAAAATCACTTAATCAATACCATTACGATTTAGTACTGGCAAATGTAAGCCCTGATAGCCTAAAGAAAAATAATTTTTACTTTGAAAATGAGCTACTGATTGACAAAGCTAATAGCTTTGCCTCATATAGCTTAAGTGAAAATAAAGAGTGGGTAGCCTACTCTTTATATACAAGAGTGGAAAAAGGGAAAATTGCACCGCGTATTTATTTGTATTCTATTGAAGATAAGAAAAAAATAAAGCTTATTGAAGGAAATCATGTTCAGGTTGATAATGCAGGAGGAGTCTATTTCCAAAAGTTAGATTTAGAGTATAATAAGGTGTATTATCGATGCCCACTTGGGGATGTGTCTGTGTTGTTACAGTTTTCAAAAGATGCACAAGTTGGTGAGTTAAAGCTATCACCAAATGGCGAAAACCTGGCAGTTACTTTGTTTGACGAGCAGGCAAAGTTTAAAATAAGTGTTTATGATGTTGTAAAGGGTCTGCTTATTTCTGAACAAGAATTACCATATATGGCACAATCTATAAGCTGGTATAATGATAATGTGATTTTGATATCGACAGAGAAGGCAGAAGACTTCAAACTCACTATTTATCGTTATGATATTGATTCAAAAAACCTTCTTGAATACCAAACTCCACCATATAATATTAGCCCTATTAAAGTTGAGACTATAAATGATACAACTTTCACATATGGATTGGTTGAATACTATAGGGGAGGCTTTTCTCTTGGGAAAACACTTTTAAAAGAAAAAGATGTCGATGAGCTTACAATAAATCATAATTATTATACTAAATGGATTGATGCTAAACCAAACTTTATGTTAAGAGAACCGATACCAGAGGCACAAAAAAGCGACCCAATAAAGTACAATGCGTTCAAAAATATCGCATGGAGACAAGGCTTTATAATCCCTCTTGCTAAACAAGCATTGGGTACTTTTATTTTTTCTGAGCCTTTAGGAAAGCATACAATCGTAGGGACTGGCTTGATTCCATATGACTTTTCAAACAAAAAATACTGGATGTTGGCTTATACCAATAATAGCTTTTACCCAACAATTAATCTTGTAGCTTTGGAGACTGAGTGGTTTGCAGGTTATGAGAATGATAAGCTTTACTTTCAAAATATGAAAAAGTATAGCTTAACAGCTGAGTTTCCGGCTAATACCAGCACATTCTTTTCTTCTATGAGTTATGGTGCAGGTATTCATTACTCTGATATAAAAAAAGATAAAAATGATTTTCTTTCACACTTCGAAGATGCCCAATATTTAAGCTCTGAAACATTTATAAACTATAAATACAACCTGCCATGGAGAAATAGTAGTTATCACCCTGTAAAGAAGATTGAAGCAGGATACAGGCTGCAGAACGGACTAACAAAATATAAGTATACACAAAATGATTTACAATTGGGTTTAGCCTTTGCACCTTTTTTAAATGCGTTTAAAAACGAGCAATTAAAAACAATTTCTCTCAGCACACAAAACAATATTCAGCATCTAAGTGGAGAACAATTAAAGCAATTTATGCCAGGTATCGACCAATATGAGTTCTTTCAAGTAGGAACACAACCAGCTTTTAATCGTTTTTATCTAAGAGGCTATGAGAAAACTCATACAAGTAAAACTCTATTTAATTCACAAAATGAAATAAACTTAAAAGTCAGCGATGATTTTATTCAAGGTGGCTATGCAGGTGCTGCTCTTTTTGTAGATTACACACGTCTTCTTAATGTGGACGATACTCAAAAAGATGTCGAATATAAGGCTGCAGGTCTTGAGTTTAAAGTTCTTATAAATCTATTTGGCTTTGATATTCTTAGTAAATATGGCTTTGCCTATGATTTAAAAGGCAATAAGCTAAAAGACTACTATATGTTTAGCTTGCCATTTGGAGCAAATATGTTTTAAAAAGATATCATAAGGAGAAATTATGCGTAAAAAGATTAATCAATCAAACAGTGTTTTTATAATGGTGGATATACAAGAAAAGTTTCGCCATGCAATTTTTCAAATAGACAATGTAATTCAAAAAGCAAATACATTAAACAAAGCAGCAGAGATCTTAAATATACCACTGGTAGTTACAAAACAATACCCTAAAGGGCTTGGAGACACAATGGTTGACATATATGTGCCTAAACATGCAGTCGAGTTTGAAAAGACACGTTTCAGCATATTTACACCAGAGTTCATTGATCATATCAAAGCATTAGGACCAGATCATATTGTTTTGTATGGCATAGAGGCACATGTTTGTATGGCTCAATCTGCCCTTGACGGAAAAGCGTTAGGGTATAATGTGTTATTTGTTAACGATGCTATTTCGTCAAGAAAGCAAACTGATAAAGAAATAGCTGTTCACAGGTTAGTACATCATAATGTTGAAATGATTAGTATGGAAATGTTATTATTTGAGATATTAGAAGATGCTAAGCACCCACAGTTTAAAGAAATATCAGCTCTTGTTAAATAGAAATATTGAAATGGAGATTTGATGAAAGATTTAACAAATGGAAGAATAAGTACACAAATTTTATTTTTTTCTTTACCAATGCTGCTTGGAAATGTATTTCAACAGCTTTATAACGTGGTAGATAGTGTCGTAGTCGGAAACTTCATTGGGAAAGAAGCTTTAGCAGCAGTTGGAGCATCTTTTCCTGTAATATTTGTATTAACATCATTTTTTATGGGTATATCAATTGGTATATCAGTATTAATATCTCATTATTATGGTGCTAAAGAGGGTGAAAATGTCAAACGTGGAATCGATGTAATGCTCGGTTTTAGTGCAATTGCAGGAATAATAGCAACCATTCTGGGCACAGTATTTACAAGGCAAATCTTTAGTTTACTCAATACACCTCCTAACATAACAGAAGAAGCTATTGGATATTTTCGTGTATATTCACTTGGTATGCTTTTCTTTTTTGGTTATAATGGCATTAGTGCGATATTGCGTGGACTTGGAGACTCAAAGACTCCCTTATATTTTTTGATTGTATCAACAGTTCTAAATATAATTTTAGATATTACTTTTGTAGTTAAGTTTGGTTGGGGTGTTAAGGGTGTAGCGATAGCAACTATAATATCACAATTTGTAAGTGTGTCAACGATGTTGGTATATTTACAATTTAGGCACCCAGTGATGAAGTTAAGAATTAGAAGTTATCTTTTTGACTTAGATATATTCAAAAGAAGTATAAAAATTGGCTTGCCTACTGGCATACAACAAACATTTGTGTCTATTGGGGGCATGGCTCTTTTGCGCATTGTAAACGAGTTTGGAAGTGATGTTGCCGCAAGTTATGCAGTAGCAAATAGACTTGACTCATTTGCTATGATGCCTGCTATGAACTTTTCTATGGCTTTATCTTCTTTTGTTGGGCAAAACCTCGGTGCTCGTAAATACGATAGAGCAAGTAAAGGTTTGTATGTAACAATGGCAATGGCAGCTGTAATTTCAACTTTTGTGACACTTTTGTTTTGGTTTTTTGGAGATAAGTTAATTCTTATATTTACCAGAGATATGGGAGTAATAAAACCTGGATTAGCATATTTGAGAATTGTTGGCTCGTGTTATCTGCTATTTTCCACAATGTTTTGCTTTACTGGCTTTTTACGCGGTGCAGGAGATACATTTATTCCTATGATAATATCAATCTTTTCACTTTGGATTCTAAGAATTCCAGCAGCTTATTTGCTATCACGACCTGCACTTGGCTTAGGACCAAAAGGTATCTGGTTAGGAATTCCTGTTGGCTGGTTCTTTGGTGCTATTGCATCATTTATTTATTTCAAAAAAGCAAAATGGAAAGACAGGAGCCTGAATATTCATCACAGAAATTAATATTTCTTGACTAATATAATGAAAGCCTATATTATATTGCTTGGAGGTGAAAAATGATAAGATTAACAAATTATGCTGGTTCTTTTTATCCTGAAAAAGAGAATGAACTAAACAGACTGATTGATATTTATTTGTCAAAAGTTGAACCTTATGACAGAGAGTCGAATACTTTAGGTGTGATTGTTCCTCATGCAGGTTATGTTTACTCAGGAGCAACAGCTGCTTACGCATATAAATATGTTCAACAGAAGAAAGTAAAACGAGTATTCTTAATCGCACCAAGTCATAGAGGAGGGCAGACACCTTTTAGTGTATTGTTGTATAGGCTTTTAAAAACACCTCTTGGAAACTTATCTGTTGATCAAGATATTGCTAAAAAATTGAGCGATGATAAAAGATTCTTCTTTAATAGTTTTTTTGATAGACAAGAACATTCATTAGAAGTGCAGCTTCCATTTTTATATAGACTTTTCCAAGATGCAAAAATAATACCAATTATGTTTAATCATCAAACACATGACAATGCATTGTATTTGGCTGATATTTTAGAACCATATGTAAGTGATGATGATCATAATTTAATTGTTATAAGTTCTGATTTTTCTCATTATTACGATGCAGAAATTGCCGAAAAAATGGATATGAAAGCAGCTGAATTGATCTGCCAGCTTGATACAGAATTGTTTTTCGAAAGTAATAAAAATGCAAAAATAGAGGCTTGTGGATTAGGAGGAATTATAACTATGATGGAATTATCAAAACGATTAGGCTATAACATGTGTAAATTATTAAAATATTCGCATTCTGGCATGGTTAGCAACGACAATAGCCAAGTAGTTGGCTATGCATCTTTAGCTTTTGACAGGGAGTAATTATGTTAAATGATGAGATTAAAAAAGAATTATTGAAATTGGCAAGAAACACTATTGAAGGTAGATTTCAAGGGGTAAGTCCCGATCTTAACGATTTTAATGAGCCTATATACAATGAAAAACGTGGTGCTTTTGTGACACTTAATAAGAAAGGTCATCTACGCGGCTGTATTGGTTATATTGTTGCTTATAAGTCTTTAAAAGAGACTGTTTTAGAAATGGCTATTGCAGCAGCTTTTAGAGATCCAAGATTTGAGCCTGTAACATTAAATGAGCTTGATAGCATCAATATAGAAATATCAGTTTTGTCAGAAATGATTCTTATAAAGGAGAAGTCTGAAATACATATTGGCAGAGATGGTTTATTGCTCGAACACCCTTATGGAAGCGGAGTCTTATTGCCTCAAGTAGCAACGGAGTATGGATGGAATGTCGATACTTTCTTGGAGCAACTGTGCAATAAAGCAGGTTTGCCAAAAGGCTCATGGAATAGTCAAGAAGCAAAACTTTACAGGTTTTCTGCTGAAGTCTTTAATGAAAATGATTTTAATGCTTAAATATAACAAGAAAAGCTTTTGTTAATTGCAGTAATAGCAAAAACAGAGTATTTGATAGCTCTTTTAAAATAATAATAAATAATGCGGAAATAACGTTAATATAACACTATATAAAAGCATTTATCAAAAAGTATAAAAAATATATTGACAAGAAAACTCACTCTTTTAAAAAGGTTAAAGATTGGAAAGATAGATGTGACGTTGTTGCGGGAATAGCTCAGTGGTAGAGCGCTACCTTGCCAAGGTAGATGTCGCGGGTTCGACCCCCGTTTCCCGCTCCATATTTTGGGCGACATCGCCAAGTGGTAAGGCAAGGGTCTGCAAAATCCTCATCCCCGGTTCAAATCCGGGTGTCGCCTCCAACATTAATGACGATTAGTTTGCCGGAGTGGTGGAATAGGTAGACACAAGGGACTTAAAATCCCTCGGGATTAATCCTGTACCGGTTCAAGTCCGGTCTCTGGTACCATATTAAAAACGCCGAGCTGGCTCGGCGTTTACAATTTTCAGTCAGTAGGCTGCGGGAATAGCTCAGTGGTAGAGCGCTACCTTGCCAAGGTAGATGTCGCGGGTTCGACCCCCGTTTCCCGCTCCATTTTTTTGCCAAGAATAATATTTGATAAATCTTCATATTAACAATTCTAAAAAAAGGTGCGATTAATCGCACCTTTTATAATTCTATGCTATTTCTCTCGATTTATAAAAGTAATAAGCAATTACGATAAATAGCACACTCAATACAAGTCTCCATAGATTCAGTATATCAAAAAGGTTAATCCAAATCTCTTGAATTGATTGCGTCAGAATTGAGTATGCTCCATTGCTTACCTTTTGAAACAGATATTTTTGTGAATCAAATGGGTTTGTCATTGTTTTTCCAATTGATAGATAAATAATATTATTGATCAACGATGGAACTTTAAGACTCCAAACACGATTAGCAATATTTATCAGGGTCTCGATCACAAATGCACCAACTACATACATATAGCTTTTCTTTTGAAATATTGTCTCAAGCATCAAAAATAATGATGATAAAAATACAATTGGAATAATAACAATTAAAGATGTCTGAATAAAAGCAATGTATGAATATGATACTTGAAAATCGGCATAATATCGAAAAATAGATGAGAAAATAACTTGATTAACTAATGCAATGACTAATGGTATTGTATAACCTGCAAACAATACAAGTGAAATTTTTGCTATTATTACTTTAAAAATGCTGACTGGTTGTGCTAAATGAAAAATTGCACACTTGTTTTTGAAATCATCATTCATCATATCACTGACAATCTTTATTATAAAAATAATCATTAGTCCATATGGTAAAATAGCTGCTATCTGGGCAATAAAATATGTGCCCAGATTCAAGTGATCTGGGTTAATGTCTATTGGTACAGTGAATACAAAGTTATGCCTTGTAAGGCTATAAAGTGAGAGTAAGATGTTGAGTGCGTAAAAACCAATAGCAAGCCAGATTGGTACCATGAAAACCTTTTTATAGGTATTCCATTCTTTCTGTATTAATCCTTTAAATTGTTTCATTATAACCTCCTACATGTGCTAAAAATAAGTCTGCAAGCTGTGGCCTACTATAATGTGCATTATCTATCAAAATATCTGCTGGCAAGATTCCACTTATTTGTCCTAATGATTTGGTAACAAGTTTGGGTTTATGAGATAGTAATTCTTCTTTTAAATCATTTGCAACACTAACTACATTAAAACTATTTTTTAACTCTTCAACATCTGCATGCAAAATAATTTTACCTTGATCAATAAATATAATCTCTTGTAAAAGAGGTTCTATTTCTTCGACTTGATGGGTCGATATCAGGATTGTCTTATCTTCATTAAAGAATTCACCTAATATTGTATTGAAAAACTCTTTTCGGAAAGCTATATCAAGCCCCAATGTTGGTTCATCAAGCAACAGAATATCTACATCAAGAGAAAGAGTAACCAAAAGATAAAGCTTTGTTTTCATGCCTTTTGAGAGATGCCCAACTTTTTTGTTTAGTGGCAGTGAACTAATTTGCATTAGTTTATTGGCTGTTGTTTCATTCCACTTTGGATTAATTTGAGAGACATAATCGATAGTTTGCTTTACTGTGAGTCTGTCATCCAAACCACTTACATCTGGTATAAAAGCGACATTTTCAAATACTGAACTATCTCTATGACTAACTATTTCATCTTCAATTGCTATTTCGCCTTGATATTTCAACATGCCGAGCATACATCTCATAAGTGTTGATTTACCAGCCCCATTTTTCCCCAATAATCCAATTATTTTACCCTTTGGCAAAGAAATACTTAAATCATCAAGAGCTTTAAATTTTTTGTAACACTTAGTGAGCTTATTTACAACGATTGCAGGTGCAATTTCATGATATCCGTCTTGAAATAATGTGTTATTTGTCATTTCCCCCTCCATATATTTTTTTTACTTGGTTTATTAATACCTCTTCATTTATTTCTAATAATTTTGCCTTTTCTATTGTTTGTGATAAGGTTTTTAATAGAAATTCATTTCTTTGTTTTGAAATTATTTTACTTTTAGCATTCTTTTCCACAAAGACTCCTATTCCTCTTTTTTTAAAAAGAATGCCTTCGTCTTCTAAAAGGTTGATCGCATTTGAGATTGTGATTGGGTTTAAGACAAAGTCTTTTGCAAGCTGCCTTAATGATGGCAAAGATTCATTTTCTGCAAGATCATTGTTTAAAATTGCAGTTTCAATATGTTCTTTTACTTGCAAGTAGATTGGCGTATCGTTATTAAAGACATTCATTTATCCTCCTTTTTTAATGTATTAGAACGATAGTGAAGTATATAACTATAACACTAAAACACTACGTGGCTTTTTTGTCAAGAATTATTTTGATATTCTTAAAGATATTTTAGATAAGCTTGATTTAATCAGCATAAATGTGGATAATTTTTTATTATAATTATTTTTGTAACAAGATTTGCATTAGCTATTTAAACTGAATCTTTTTCTCAATTAAATATTGACTATTATTCCCTTTATTACAGACAATTAACTCAATAGCACTTTCTTTGCATCCCGTTACCATCCCGTTACCATCCCCCTGCTATCTTGGAGAAGTAGTAGGAATGTAGTAGGAATGTAGGAGGAGTGCAAAGGGAATTATAATGGCTATTTTTGGACTTTCAGAGAAGTTAAAAGAGTGTATTTTAACAAATCATTTTGGATCTGATCAGAAAAACAAAAATATGAGTAAAAATACCTTGACAAATAAACATAGTATTGTTATATGAAATGATAATTATAGGAGGATGGAAATGAATTTTCTTATTAATTCAAAAAAAGCAAGGCTTATTTTATTAGCCATAACACTGTTATGCTCAACTATACTTTGGAGCCAAACAGCAAAAATTGAGTCAAATAACAATCAATTGACTAATCATGCTATTAAAAATTATACTACAAGAGCTGATACTGCATATTCTTTGACTGTATATGTTTCTTCTTCAAACAATCAGTCTATTGCAGGTGCGAAAGTTACTTTGGAAAATACTGACACAGACTACTATGAATATAAATTCATTAGTGAAAATTATAATTACGTATATTTTTATGATGCACCATATGGGACATATACTATTATAGTTGAAAAAGAAGGCTTTATTACTCATATCGCTGAAAATGTAGTAATTGCCGTTGAGCATTATACTCATCCACAAATAATACTCGATGAGTTTCCAAATCCTGCAAGAAATGTAAATGCTTATATTTCTGCAGATGTTATGTATATATCTTGGGAAGAACCAATTAGTAATTTTGTAGGTTATACTCCGTATGTTACATATTCTGTTTGGCGAACTCATGTAAACTTAATAGATGATGAACCAGAGTGGACTCTTATTGATTTAGATACTAATCAATATGTGACTACAGATACCACTTGGGCTGATGCACCTTATGGTCAATACGTATATGCTGTAAAAGCCAAGTATCAAGAATCATACTACTCAGAACCTACCTTTTCAGATATGGTTGCAAATAGTGCAAAAGTAACTGTATACGCAGACACCAATGATGGCCGTAGTGCCGATGACACAAGAGTTTATATTTATGGAGTTTATAATCCTTTTGAAGCGGTTGAATTTATAGAAGACGGAGAGGCTGTTATTTATAATGTACCTTTCGGTACATACCATATAAATGTAGAAAAGTTTGGTTACTATCCAACTGGATTTGAATATGAATATATATTAGAAACTGAGCATGTTCTCGACCCTGTTCTGCTTGAACGAAATCCATTGCCTCCATCCAGTGTAGATGCTGTTGAGAACGACGGGTATGTTCATGTATCTTGGACAATTCCAGGAGTAATTGAGTGGGCAAACACAAGAAATTGGAACGAGGATCCATTCCTTTACACTATTTGGCGATGCGAGCAAGCTGATTTGAGAAATGAAGAAAATTGGGACTTACTTGCTGAAGATCTCGTCGATTTAGAATATGAAGATTTTGGATGGAACAGCTTAACTGAAGGTAAGTATTTTTATCATGTCAATGTAAAATATACTGATGAAATTATTTCTTATCCAAAAAGATCAAACCCTGTTGACAAAGAAGGTGTAACATACGTGCATTTGCCAGTATCAACGAGCGATGGTAGGTTGGCTGACGGTGCTGTTGCTACATTAACCAGCCTTGATGACAACCAGTTGATATATACAGAAATAGTATCAGATGGTATGGCTATTTTTGAAAATGTTGAAGATGGTATGTATGATATAAGTGTCACTTTAGATGGATATTATAGTTTCTTATTAGAATCAGTGTCTATTTTTGGTGATACTCAATTAGATGAAATATTTTTATATATAATACCAGTACCTGCTACAAATGTAATTGCAACTGACTATACAAACTCTGTAGGACTTACATGGGATGCACCCAATGATGACAATGGTTATCCGCTTACGATGGAGTTTAAAATATATAGGTTAAATGAAGACGATATAGACAATAAGAACAACTGGGTATTACTTGAAGAATTGTTCGAAGATAATATATACTATGACTATGATTGGTATTCTGTTGAACCAGGAACATATCAATATGCTGTGTTGGCAATGTTCGGTGGAGAAGATGAGGCTGCTCCTGCATTTTCAAATACTGTTACTAAGGGAGAGTTTAGCAATGTGATGGTTCGCCTTGCAACTAATGATGGAGCGTCGCCTGATGGTGCTAAAGTAACTTTAACTAATCATGATGAAGACCCAGATCATGTTTATGAAGTCATAGCATCGAACCATGCTGGATATTTTACAGATGTACCTTTTGGCACATATAGTATTTTCATTGAAAAGAACGGTTATCATAGTATTGAATATGAAGAAGTATTAATAAATGTTGTAAATTACGAGCATCCACTTTCAACCTTACAAAAAATAGTTAATCCTCCAACTAATGTATTAGCTACACCTTATCCCAGTTATGTCAATGTCACATGGGACGCGCCAAGCATTGAATATTTATCACGATCTAATACAAGAGGTGCAATACCAGGTATCACATACACTATTTGGCGTAGTCTTGAAGGTGAAGTATCAGATGAAGATGATTGGGTATTACTTGCAACAAATATTAGTACAACATATTATGATGACAATACTTGGAATAATGCTGATTACGACAGCTATGTCTATATTGTAAAAGCTTATTATTCTGAGAACGTTGTTTCTGGTCCTGCATATTCAAATGTTGTGACCAAAGACCCAACATGCTATATATTCATTAGTATTAGCACATCTGATCAGGCTTCTGCAGATGGTGCAGTGGTAACATTAACAAATCAAAATAATAACCCAGATTATGTATATTCAGATGTAGTTACTCCTGTTGCAGCAGGTGTGGGCTTTCCAGCGGTTTGGTTTGGTACTTATACAATAACAGTTGAAAAAGTTGGTTATGAAACCTATATTGAATCAGATGTTATAGTCAATGTACCTGCTATCCAGCATCCAACAATTATCTTACAAAAATTACCAGAACCGCCTACAAATGTGGTTGCAATTGATTATGAATCTTCAGTTGAGGTTACTTGGATTGCACCTATGGACGACAACGGAGATCCATTAGATGCAAATTACAAAATTGTAAGAACTTTGATAGAGAATATTGAAAATAGTGAAAATTGGACTGTTTTGAAAGAAGAATATTCGGGCACACAGTACTATGACAATGATTGGCTTACGATTGATCCTGGTCAGTATGTTTATATGATTGCTGCCGTTTATGATGATGATACGCAATCTGCTTTTGTATCTTCAAATACAGTTACAAAAGGTGAATTTAGTACTGTTATTGTTAGACTCGAAACAAGCGATGATGCATCGTCAGATGGTGCAACAGTAACTTTAGTAAATAACAATGAAAATCCAGATCATGTGTTTGAGGTTGTTGCATCCAACAATGCAGGATATTTTACCAATATACCATTTGGTACTTATTCAATAGAAGTTGAATTAGTTGGTTATACACCTGTATTAGTAGAAAATATTGTTATTGAAACAACATATTATGAGCATGCGGTTATTCTATTGAATAAAATTATTTATCCTGCAACTAATGTGTATGCAGAGGCTTTCCAAGACCATGTAACAATATCATGGGACGCACCGCAGACTATTCCTGGAACAGCTCTCGATGTAACTTATAATATTTGGAGATTATTAAGTACAGATGAAGAAGATGAACAAGAGTGGGTGGTTATTTCTGAAGGGTTTGAAGATACTCAGATAAATGATAGTGGTTGGGCAACAACTATGCCTGACGTTTATAAATATGCAGTACAAGTAATATATGATGATGGAACAGAGTCTGAGATTGCATTTTCTAACGAAGTTACAAAGCTTCCATTTAGCCATGTATCAATACAAGTGATGACATCTGATGGCACAAATTCTGCAGGTGCTGTCGTTACGTTGACAAGTACTGACAGTGATAGCGTTTATACAACTACTATAGATACACGTGTTGCACAATTCCCTGCAGTATGGTTTGGTACATACGACTTGTCTATTGAGAAAGATGGTTATGTAAGCTATCTTGAAGAAGATGTTGTGATAGATGATGTTTACTATCAACACCCTGTAGTTACTCTTGAGAAAATATTGTATCCAGCAACTAATGTGTATGCAGAGGCTTTCCAAGACCATGTAACAATATCATGGGATGCACCACAGACAACGCTGGATGTTACTTATACTATTTTTAGACTATTGAGCTCTGATGAGGAATTTGAAGATGCTTGGGAAATAATTGAAGAAGACTATGAAATGACTCAGATTAATGATAATGGTTGGGCAACAATAAATCCTGAAGTTTATAAATATGCGGTAAAAGCCTATTATAGCAATGGTGTTTTATCTGATCCAGAATTTTCTAACGAAGTTACAAAGCTTCCATTTAGCCATGTATCAATACAGGTGATGACATCAGATGGCACAAATTCAGCAGGTGCTGTTGTTACATTGACAAGCACAGATAGTGATAGCGTTTATACAACTACTATAGATACACGTGTTGCACAATTCCCTGCAGTATGGTTTGGTACATACGACTTGTCTATTGAGAAAGATGGTTATGTAAGCTATCTTGAAGAAGATGTTGTGATAGATGATGTTTACTATCAACACCCTGTAGTTACTCTTGAAAAGATATTATATCCACCAACTAACGTTATAGCGGAAATAGTAGGACAAAATGTCGATGTTTCTTGGGATGAACCAAACAACAATATAATAATATTTGCAAACAAAAGAACCAATAGATCACCTATTAGTTATGTGATTTGGCGAAGCCTTGCAGAGAACTCCAATAATGAAGAGGCTTGGTCGCTTTTGGGTAATAACCTAACAAACACCAACTATACAGATATGGCTTGGAATAATCTCAGTTCAGGCAATTATCTCTATATAGTGAAGGCGGTTTATAGTGGCGGTGTTTCATCTGAACCTGCTTTTTCTAATATTATTGAAAAGCATCCACTTAGCAATGTAAACATTATTTTGAGTACCTCTGATGGACAAACAACAACAGGTGCTCTTGTCACTCTTACTAATATTGATAATGATCCTGAGCATGTTTATACAAAGACAGCTGATCCAACCAGCCAAATCGTAAACTTCCCTACTGTATGGTATGGCACATACACAATTCAGGTCGAGAAAGATGGATATCATGCTTATACACAAGAAAACGTTTTGATTAATCAATTACAATATACACACCCCTTAATTACTTTGAATGAGATAGCATACACACCAACCAACTTTGTAGTTTCAACAACTCAAACTCGTGCTACATTAAATTGGAGCTCACCAAATATACAAAGAGGATTTAGAGTATCTACCGATTCTGACAGAGCTTTAACATATTACAGAATATGGCGAGCACCTTTAGAGACTGTTGAAAATGTTGCAACATGGACATCAATCGTTAATAATTTCTCAGGTACAAGTTATAACGATAACACGTGGGCAAGCGTACCAATAGGAGAATATCAATATATAATAAAAGCCATATATACTGGTGGACTTGAATCTGAAGCTGTGTTGTCAAATGTTGTTGAGAAACAGCCATTAAGCAACGTATCGATAACACTTAACACAAATGATAATCAGCCTGCAGCTGGAGCTGTTGTCACTCTGACCAATGGCGATGGAAACCCAGATCATACTTATACACAAACAGCAGACCCTACCAGTCAAATCGTAAACTTCCCTGCAGTTTGGTATGGAACATATACAATCAATGTTGAAAAACAAGGCTATTATTCCGTAACAATAGAAGGTATTTTGATAAACCAAGATCAATATACACACCCAACAATTACACTTGAAGAGATAGCATATCCGCCCGCAAATCTTGTTGCTTCAGTAAATCAAAGTAGAGCAACACTATCATGGGATGCACCAAATGCAAATAGAAATACTCGATTGCATGCAAGTTATCAAATATGGAGATCACCTTTAGCTTCAATCAACAACGATGAGGAATGGACTGAAATTGCAACTAATATCACCGCAACAAGTTACACAGATAACAGCTGGGCACAAGTTGCAATTGGAGACTATCAATACATTGTTAAGGCTATATATTCTTCGGGATCTGAATCTATACCAGTATTTTCAAATACTGTTAGCAAAGATCCTTTGAGCAGTGTTTCAATCGTACTTGCTACATCCGATAACCAGCCTACATCAGGTGCTGTGATTACATTAACAAATTACGATGGCAATCCAGATCATATATATACACAAACTGCTAATCCAACCTCACAAATCGTTAGTTTCCCTGCAGTTTGGTATGGAACATATACTATACATGTGAATAAACAAGGCTATCATGAATACACAGAAGAGGGAGTCGAGATTGATCAAGAAGTGTACGAACATTCCTTAATTACATTAGAGGAAATTGCTTATCCACCTTCAAACCTTGTTGTTACAACAACACGAACTCAAGCTACTCTTTTCTGGAATGCACCGAGTAATAGAGGTTTACGAGTGTTTGTGAGCTATAAAATTTGGAGATCAGCTATCGACACAATTGAAGATGACTCAACTTGGTCTCTTGTTTCGGAAGACGTTAACGCTATAAGTTATATTGATAATACATGGGAAGAGCTTTCTGTTGGAGAATATCAATACATAGTAAAGGCAATTTATACAACTGGTTTGGAGTCTGAGGCTGTTTTCTCTAATACTGTTAATAAAGAACCTATCAGTACAGCTACATTTACTTTGGCAACAACAGATAATCAATCAGCTGATGGAGCAACAATTACGCTAACGAATAATGATGGCAATCCTGATCATATATATGTTGGAACTGCTGATCCAACAAGTCAGTTTGTGACTTTTAATGAAGTTTGGTTTGGAGAATATACTGTCGATGTCGAAAAAGATGGCTACCATTCATACACAGAAAATAATGTAATTATTGATCAGTTTGAATATTCACACGAGACTATAACACTTATGGAGATTGCTTATCCACCTACAAACTTTGTTGCCACTGCAACAAGAGAAGAAGTGGAGCTATCGTGGAATGCTCCTGGTGATGATACTCATATTGCTGTTATTATGTCACCAAGAAAAGAAACAATAAGCTTGGTTAGAAAAAATACTAAAGTTGACGTAAATCACCGATCAAATTCTCGCGGTGTAATTGGATATCAATTGTGGAGATCGAAGTTGGAAGATATTGAGCAAGCAGATCTGTGGGCAGAAATTGTAAATGATTTTGAAGAAACAGAATATACAGATCTTTCTTGGGGAGAAGTTGCAAGTGGTGAGTATAAATACATTCTCAAAGCGATTTATACAGGCGATTTAGAGTCTGATGAGGTTTACTCTAATAGTGTAATCAAAGAGCCATATAGCCACGTCACAATCGTGATAGAAACCGAAGACGGTGAGCCAGCAGAAGGTGCTCGAATTACACTTAAAAACATGGATGATAATACAGAAATTGAATATAGCGAAATTGCGATATCAGACGAGCTTATCTTTCCAGAAGTTCTTTTTGGTACATATAAAATATATGTCGAGAAGCATGGTTATCTTCCTGCAATAGAAGACAATGTCGAAATATATGTTGATGAATACATTCATGAAACAATTATTCTTGAACTTAATAACTTCTTCTTTGTAGAAAACTTTGAGGGCTCAGTATTCCCTCCAGATGGTTGGACAATAATTGATGCTGACGAAGATGGATATAACTGGCATGTTATGGACTTAGAGGCAAATGCATATAGCGGAAGCCAGTTTGCAACATCAGCTTCATATATAAATGGAATAGGTCCTTTACTACCTGATAACTGGTTGATTACAAAGCCTATTAGCTTGCCAGAAGGGTCAACATATGGTCTTACTTATTGGATTGGGGCTCGTGACCCATTATGGCCAGAAGAGTATTACTCAGTATTGGTATCTACAACTGATAATGATATAGATAGCTTTGAAGAAATATATTCAGAAACTGTGGAAACTGGTGAGTATTCTCAACGAATAATTAATCTTCCATATGCTGGAGAAGAAATATATATAGCCTTTAGACACTATAATTCGACTGACTGGTATTTTATAAGCCTTGATGATGTTGAAGTTGGTCTGTATGTAAATACCGATGACAATGCGATTGAAAAACCAAATACAAAGCTTTTTGCAAACTATCCAAACCCATTCAATCCAGAAACAACAATTAACTTTGAGATGGAAAAAGATGCATATGTAACAATTGATATTTATAATGCTAAAGGTCAGAAAGTCAAGACATTAGTAAATGAACATAAGAGAAAAGGCATGCATTCAGTCATTTGGAACGGAAAAGATGGAAATGGACAAAGTGTAGGAAGTGGAATATACTTCTATAACATGAAATCAGGTAAATATACTTCAACACGAAAGATGATACTGATGAAGTAATTACTTAATATAGCGTATAAAAAAAAGGGCTCTGATCTCAGAGCCCTTTATTATTATATGTGTTTATTTGCCTTGTAAAATTAATTCAATATCGTTTTCCCATGTACTTGTTTTTTGTAAGTTGAATGTTTTAACGATAAATTCTGCAATGTTTGGTGATAAGAAAGCAGGTATTGTTGGTCCAAGATGAATGTTTTTAATACCTAAATATAGCAATGCAAGCAGAACTGCTACTGCTTTTTGCTCATACCAGCCGATTGCAAACGAAAGTGGTAAGTCATTTACACTTTCTAAGCCAAATGCTTTTTGTAATGCCATAGCAATTAAAACAAGCGAATAAGAGTCGTTACATTGTCCTGCATCCAAAACTCTTGGGATACCGTCAATGGTTCCTAAATCGAGCTTATTGTAGCGGTATTTAGCACAACCTGCAGTTAATATAATAACATCTTGTGGCAAGTTTTTAGCTATATCAGTAAAGATTTCTCTTTCTTTATGACGTCCATCACAGCCACCCATCACTACAAAGCGTTTGATTTTTCCTTCTTTAATGAGTTCAATTACTTTATCAGCAGCAGAGATAACAGCATTGTGAGCAAAACCAATAGTAAGCTTGCCAGTTTCAATTTCTTTTGGTGGTTGACATGTTTTTGCTATTTCAATGATTTTTGAGAAATCTTTTGGCTTATCATCTACTCTGTCAGGAATATGCTCGCAGCCTACATAGCCTGTCATACCAGTTGTAAACATTCTTTGAATATAGTCTTTTTTGCTTGGTACAATACAGTTTGTTGTAAAAAGAATTGGTCCGTTAAATGACTCAAATTCTTCTTTTTGATGCCACCATGATCCACCATAGTTACCAACTAAGTGTTTGTATTTCTTCAATTTTGGATAAGCGTTTGCAGGAAGCATTTCGCCGTGGGTATAAACGTCAACACCTGTTCCTTCAGTTTGGATTAACAATTCTTCCAAGTCACGTAAGTCGTGACCAGAGATGAGGATTCCAGGATTTTTACCAACGCCAATATTAACTTCAGTTGGCTCTGGATGTCCATAAGATTCGGTATTAGCCTTATCTAAGATAACCATACTTTTAACAGCGTATTCACCAGTTTTTAAAACGAGAGCAGTTAATTCTTCAGCAGTTTTATCTGGATTTCCAACAGCTTCTGATGCTTCGATGATATATTTGTAAATGTCTGAGTCTTCATAGTTGAGCATTGCTGCATGATCGCAATAAGCAGAAATACCTTTTAATCCGAGAGTTGTTAGTTCACGTAGTGATCTAATATCTTCGTTTTCAGTTCTAAGAACGCCAACAGTCTCAGCATAAGCTTCGTACTCATCTCTTGATTTTGGTATCCAATTATATTCAGCAGGGCTGTCAGTTGGCAAGTTTGGGATGAGTTTTTTGATTCTTTCGCGATTTTCAATTGCTTCTTCAATCATTTGATAAAACATTTCTGGATCCCAGTTAGCGTTGGTAATTGTTGCAAAATAGTATTGCATTAATCTCAAGCCTTCTTTATCCACATCAATTTTTACACCTTGTTCTTGAGCTCTTAAAATCCAATAAGATAGACCTCTGATTTGTGAAATGAGAAGGTCTTGAAGGTTTGCTAAACTTGCTGGCTTGCCACACATACCTTGAGCATGTTGGCAACCTTTGTTAAGTGCAGTCTCTTGACATTGAAAACAGAACATAGCCATTTTGTTTTTCTCCTTTTTTGTATTTTATTTAGATTATTTCTCCGGTTATAGAAACCGTATAAATTTTTACGAATATATGCTTTTGTGCTAATTCAAGTGCTCTTTGTACGAGTATTTCAACACCACCACAACATGGCACTTCCATTCTGAGGATAGTGATTGACTTGATGTTTTGCTCTTTAAAAAGAACAGCAAGTTTTTGAATGTATTCTTCTGCGACATGATCAAGTTTTGGGCAAAGTATTATGGTTTGTTTATCTTTCATAAATCTTTGTTGAACATTTGGATGTGAGAATCCTGTGCAGTCAGCAGCGATAAGCAAATCAGCACCTTTAAAATTATTAGCATAAGGGCTTATTAACTGAAGTTGAATGGGCCAACTTTTTAAAACTGATCCTGTTTTTTGTGTGTTTTGTGTTGCAGCTTCTTGTGGACAGCTACATGGTACTTCAGACGACATGTAATCTGGTATTTCTAAGTTCTTTTCTTGCAAAACTTCTATTGCTTGACTTAAAAAATCGTGTTGTAGATGTTCGTATAGATGTTTTAAGTGAGCTTTAACAACGTCTGGTCCAGCCTTGATAATGTTTTCCATCACGACTTTTTCATCATATGGTTCTGCCTCTCTTCTTTCGATAGAAATAGCACCTAACGGACAATCTCCGATGCAAGCACCAAGACCGTCACAAAACAAATCATTTACAAGGTGAGCCTTGCCATTAATTATTTGCAAAGCACCTTCAGGGCATCCTGTTACACAGATACCACAACCATCACATTTTTCATGATCAATAGTGATTATATCTCTTATCATTTATTCTCCTTTTATTTTTTTAATAATTTTTCTAATTCTTGTACGAGGTTCAAGCCTCTTATTTCAAGGTCAAATGCACATTTTGACATGATCCACTGATTAACTAATAGCCTAACAGGTCCAATTATAATCAAAAAGATAGTATCTTTGTCAATGTCAGCAGTGATTATTCCTTCTTCTTTTGCTTTTTTGATATTATTAAATAGATATGACTGATGTTTCGACATTAGGCTAAACATCTTACAAGACAAATCAAAGTCATTTTTAAAAATAGAGTTATTAAACATAATGTGAGCCAAGTCAGGTTGCCTACTAAACAATTTAAATCTGGATAGAACAAAGTTTTTTGCTTTTTCAAAAGAATTAAATTGAGACTGATTACTTTCATTAAGAGTTTCATCTGATATTTGGTCAAGATAATCAATAATATTTGAAAGAATTTCATTTTTACTTTGAAAATGTCTATATATAGCAGCTTCAGAAATCCCCATGTTTTTTGCTAAATTCTTTGTTGTAAATTCTTGAATGCCATGCTGTGCTATAATGGCTATAGTCTTAATAATTAGTTCTTTTTGTCTTTCTGTCCAGTTCATTTATCCCTTCTAAGTGAGTGTTTACTAACAAGATAATATATTAGCAATTCAAAAGCAAATACTATTTAAAGATTTTTTAAAATAGTTGTTTTTGCTTGATGGAAAGTTCAGCTTGACAGAGTATTATTATTGATCAAAAATTATTAGTTTACTGATAAAATGGGTCTATAGATATTTATTTGTTGGAAAAACTGCATAAAAATACAAGATAGACAAATTTCTTCTTGACAGTTGCATGTATTGATGGTAAAATTGTTTCATTATAAGAGAGGAGATGATTAATGAAAAGCAAGACAGTCGATATATACTATTTTTCTGGTACAGGAAACACCTTCTTAATAAGTAAAATGATAACAGATAATTTGCTGAAAAATAGATACAATGTAAACAAATTTTTATTAGAGAAATCAAAACCTGAAGACGTTAACCTAAACCATACTATAGGGTTAGCTGTTCCTGTAGCATATTATTCTACTTACCCATTTATCTGGAAGTTTATTAATAATCTCCCCAAAACAAATGGAACAGATTTATTTTTAATATCCACATGTGCAAGTACTGCTGGGGCTTTAGCTTTGCAAATCAAAAAGGTAGCTATTGCAAAAGGTTATAATCCAATTGGTGCAATATCTTTTAAAATGCCCCTAAACTTAACACAGACGCAAATAAAAGATACAAAGTTTAAAAGATTAATTGAAAAGGCAAATATCAAAGCAATACATTTTGTTGAATCGTTGATTAACGATAAAGCAAAATGGCAATACAAAACAGTTTTTGCATATTTCTTTTTTATTATGTTAAAACTAATTGGGTCTCTACCTATTAAGCTTTACAGACATCTATACGAGCTCAATGTAAATGACTCTAAATGTACACAATGTGGAATTTGTTATCAAATTTGCCCTGCAGACACTATTAGAATGTATGAGTTTCCTCGTTTTGAAGATAATTGTGAGTACTGCATGCGTTGCTTTGCACATTGTCCTGAACAAGCAATATATTTCAACAACAAGACATTTTTGCCTTTTAAGTCAGCAAATATTGATGATATTTTAAGTAAAAAGAAATAAGAGGTTTTTATGGCATTTTTAAATAAGGTAAAGCTATTAGAGCTTAAAATAGATGAGTTTTTAGATCTTGTAAGTGAAAGTGGTATTATGTTTGAGCAGGTGATTTCCTTTTTTTTGGAAGGAGAGTATAATCTGATGAATCAGAAATGTGAGATGATTAGAGCTCATGAGCATAAGGCAGATGAATACAGAAAGGGAATTGAACAGCATTTATATAAATATACATTAATACCAGAAAATAGGGGAGATGTATTATCAATATTAGAAAATACTGATAAAGTAATCAATCAAATAAAAACAGCTGTGATGAGCTTGTTGATTGAAAAACCAAATATACCTGATTTTATCATACAATATATGCAAATGATGATAAAATCGACAAATTACGCAGTAGAAGAGCTCATTAAGGCTGCAAGAGCTTTTTTTCACAACTTTCATCTTGTTAATGACTATACCCACAAGGTCTTGTTTTATGAAAAAGAAGTAGATGATTTTAGTGAAAAGATTAGAAAAGAGATATTTGATTCAAAGATAGATTTGACGCACAAACTTCACTTAAAACAAGTTATATATGAAATCGAGATGATATCCGATCATTGTCAAGAAGTGGCAGATCGTTTGATTATTTACACAATAAAAAGACAACTATAATGAATTATATTTTATTATTAAGTGGCTTATTTTTGGGTTGGTCACTTGGTGCAAATGTTGCAGGGACAGTATTTGGCACAGCAGTCGAAACAAAAATGCTTAAGTTTAAAACTGCAGCATGGGTAGCCAGTATATTTGTTGTGTTAGGTGCAGTTTTACAAGGTGGTGCAACATCAAGTACATTGACTAAGCTCGGTAGTGTAAACGCCTTAGCTGGCTCATTTACAGTTGCTTTAGCTGCTGCTTTGAGTTTATTCTTTATGGCACGAATCAGGATACCAGTATCGAGTACTCAGGCAGTGGTTGGAGCTATTGTTGGATGGAACTTTTTCACAGGTGCATTTACCGATTTTAGTGTACTTGCTGGTATTTTATCATCATGGATAGTTACTCCTTTACTGGCTGCCTTATTTACTTTAGTTATTTTTTACTTTTTTAATAGATATTTAAATAATAACGCAATTCATATTTTTCGATTAGATTATTATACAAGAATTGGATTATTGTTTGCCTGTGCATTTGGAGCTTATAGTATTGGTGCAAATAATATTGCCAGTGTTATGGGTATGTTTGTCGATGCATCACCATTTAGTGACATCTATATTGGCTCTTTTTATACAATTTCAAGTACTACTCAACTTTTCCTTATCGGTGCTATAGCAATAGGAATAGGTATCTTTACATATTCTCAAAAAAATATTAAAACTGTCGGTAATGACTTATTCAAACTATCGCCTTTAACTGGTCTTATAGTAGTCATCTCATCTTCATTGGTATTGTTTATATTTTCATCAAAGTCATTAGCTAACCTATTAACTTTTTTGCATTTACCTGCTTTACCTTTAGTGCCAGTGTCAAGTTCTCAAGCAATAATAGGTTCAATTGTTGGGTTGAGCCTCAGCAAAGGTATTCAAAATATGCATTATAATGTATTAGGCAGAATATCTATCGGGTGGATTGTGAGTCCAGTTTTAGCAGGACTTATTTGTTTTTTTAGTTTATATATTGTGCAAAATGTATTTGATCAAACAGTTTATCAACCTTCGTATTATAGGTTTGATAGTTTTGTTATGCAAAAGCTGGAAGATGAGAGTGTTGATATCAAGAAGTTATCTACTCTCAACGGCAGGACTTATGAGAGTTCTTATGATTTGAGAAACGAGCTTAATAATATCGAGCTAACGCCCAGAAAAAAGCAAAAAATTGCTGAATACTCATTTTTGTTTCCATTACGTGTTGATAGTTATAAAATAGAGTACGAGCTTGAGAAGGAATACTTTACGCAGGAAGATATTGAAAACTTACATACATTAAACAAGAAAGTCTTTTATCATAAGTGGCAGCTTAATGATGCTCTGATTGAGTTATCTGAGACATGGCTATTTAAGACCAAGAATTTAAAAAACAATACATTTAATAAAGAACTGCATAGGAAGTACGATTTAATGTACCAAGCCTTTCAAATTAAAGCAATAAGCATAGATTAAAATCCTGTTTTTTATCTCATACACAGTTAAATAAAAGCTATTTCTTGACATAAAAATCATAGTTTAAATAATGGCTTGAGGAGAAAAAATGTTTGAATACTTATTAATGATTTTTAAATATATGACTGTTAAGCGCTTATTAAATCTTTTCAAATCATACACATCATATTATTTATCAATAGTTTTAAAAATACCAATAGTTTGGGGTTACCCTCCAATTCTGATGATAGAGCCTACAAATATCTGTAATTTAAAATGCCCTTTATGCCCATCTGGTACTGGACAACTGAAAAGGCCAAAGGGCTATATGACTCTTGACACATTTAAAAAAACAATAAAAGAAGTCTCTCCATACACATTTATGTTAATTATGTGGAATCAGGGCGAGCCTTTTTTGAATAAAGATTTTATTGAAATGTGTAAGATTGCAAAACAACATAATATGCTTCTCTTAGTTTCTACAAATGCAAATTTATTGCCAAGTGCTAAAGAGATTGTTGCTGCTAAGATAGATAGATTAATTGTATCAGCTGATGGAGCAAGTCAAGAAACCTATAATAAATATAGGCGTAATGGTGAGCTGAGCATTGTTGTAGAAAATATTGATGCAATTATCAAAGAGAAAAATATTGCTAAAAGTAAACTACCAAAGGTTATCTGGCAGTTTATTGTTATGAAGCATAATGAGCACGAGTTAGAAAAGATAAAGAATATTACTGACAAGATAGGTGTAGATCAATTGCAACTAAAGACTGTGCAAATTTATGAGAAAGAAGATATTAACAAGTTCTTGCCCAATAATCCAAAATATAGACGATATAAAGTTAGAGGCAATAACTTTGAGTTAAAATATGGTATAAAAAACCGTTGCCGACGTATTTGGACACAACCAGTAATAAATTGGGATGGAGAATTAGCTGTCTGTTGTTTTGACAAAGATAACGACTTTAAAATAGGTAACATAAATGAACATCTATTTAAAGAGTTGTGGAAGAATAAGAGTTTTTATAACTTTAGGGCTCAAATTTTAAAAGACAGAGCAAAAATAGAGATGTGTAAAAATTGTGGAGAAGGTATTTCTCTGAAAATAAAAAGTAAATAAAAAGGTGATTTAAATGAAGAAGTTTTCAGATATAGAAAAGGTTTTTGACTATGATGATGACGTTATGAAACTGCCAATCTTGCCACTAAGAGATCAGCTTATACTGCCTTATGTCATTTTTCCAATTGTTGCTGGTAGAAAAGGCACAATTGAAGCAATAAAACATTCCTTAGACATGTACAACAGTAGAATATTTGCAGTAACACAAAGAAAGAATGCTGAGCTTGAAAAGTATCCAACTGCTGGAGATCTGTATCGAATAGGTACTATCTGCACGATAACACAAGTGTTTCAGTTGCCAGATGGCTCAATGAGAGTGATATTACATGGAGAAAAAAAAGCAGATGCAACACGCTATGTAAAACATAAAAGCCATTACCATGCACACCTTAAACAACACACAAATATTTTTAAAAAAGAGACAGCAGAGATAAAGGGTTTAATGAAAACATTTTTGGAAAGGCTTGAAGTCTATTTTTCAATGGAGAAAAACCTGCCTGCTGATATGTTTAAAAGTATAAAATCTTTTACAAACCCTTATGAAATATTCTATTTTACTTTGGCAAATCTCGAGATACCTTTGCACGAAAAGATTTCTTTTTATAATATCAGCAATCTTGAAAATGCTATTACAAAACTAATTAATTTTATTGTTGAACAGATTGAAGTTTTAAAAATCCAAAACAAGCTTGAAGCTAAAGTTAAAAGACAAATTTCTAAAGCTCAAAAAGAATATTTTTTGAATGAACAACTACGTGCTATACAGCAAGAGTTAGGTGTTACCGATGATGAAAAAGATAGCTTGTTAAGTATAAAAAAGAAATTAGAAGAGTTAAATTTACCAGCTGAGGTGAGGAAGAAAGCAGATGAAGAATATCGAAAGCTTACTCGTTTATCACCAAATATGCCAGAGTATTTTGTTGTGTATAACTATTTAACTTGGATTATGGATTTGCCCTGGGAAAACCCTGCCTATAAAGAAATAGACATAAATGTTGCTTCTTCTATTTTAGAAAGAGATCACTATGGTTTAGAAAAGGTTAAAGAGAGAATTTTAGAGTATCTCGCCGTTTTAAAAATAAGTGACAAAATAAAAGGGCAAATCATATGCCTTGTTGGTCCTCCAGGCGTAGGTAAAACATCTATTGGCAAGTCGATAGCCGAGTCTTTAGGTCGTGAGTTTATTCGGGTTTCACTTGGAGGTGTACGTGATGAATCTGAAATTCGAGGTCATCGTAGAACATATATTGGTGCTATACCTGGTGTTATTATTCAGAGTATGAAAAAGGCTGGTACTGTAAATCCATTAATCATGCTTGATGAAATAGATAAAATGAGTATGGATTTTAAAGGAGATCCTGCATCAGCTTTGTTGGAAGTTCTTGACCCAGAACAAAATAAAAGCTTTAGAGATCACTTTTTAGATTTTGGTTATGATTTATCAAATGTGTTGTTTATAACGACTGCTAACACTGTTTCACATATTCCACGTCCGTTATATGACAGAATGGAAACTATTGCTATGCCAGGTTATACAGAGATTGAAAAGCGAGAAATAGCAATGCGTCATCTCCTAAAAAAGAAATTAAATGAATTTAATATCGAAGAAAAAATAAAAATCAATATAAGTGATAAGATTATCACAGATATTATTCAAAAATATACTAAAGAATCTGGCGTAAGAGAGTTAGAAAGAAAGATTGGAGCAGTCCTCAGAAAAATTGTAAAAAAATATGTAGCAAATGAAATTAAAGATAATTACACTGTAAAACAAAGCGATTTAAAAGAGTTTTTAGGTGTAGAACCATATCTAAGTTCTGATATACCTGATAAAGATACATACGGAGTTGCCATAGGGCTTGCCTGGACATCAGTTGGAGGAGATATTCTTCTTTTAGAAGCAATTAAATATAAAGGTACAGGAAAAATAATTATTACAGGCAAAATTGGTGATGTTATGCAGGAGTCTGCAAAAGCAGCTTATAGCTATGCAATAAGCCAATGTGATGCACTCGGAATACCACAAGAATCATATAAAAAATATGATATACATATTCATGTTCCAGAAGGAGCAGTTCCAAAAGATGGACCCTCCGCAGGCATTGGACTTGCAAGCGTTATCGTATCAATACTTGCAGATCGACCAATTTATCATCATGTAGCTATGACTGGAGAAATTACTTTAACTGGTCGCGTGCTCGCAATTGGAGGTTTACCAGAAAAATTAATGGCAGCAAAACGATCAAATATAAAAAAAATAATATTGCCAAAATCTAACCAGCCAGACTTTGAAGAGATTAAAGAAGAAGTAAAATCTGGTATAGAGTTTATCTTTGTTGACAATCTAAACCAAGCATTAGAGAATATCCTGCACCCAATCAAAAAGACAAAAAATGAAAATAAACCTATTAGAAAGAAAAAAGAACCAAGATCAGACAAATAGCTATTATATCCAAACTCCACGAAAAGAAGTGATATTCTTTGGCTCAATTTTGGAATCGCTTGAGGGTTGGTGTAATTATACAACTTTTGATAAGAATCAATCTATTGTACTTGTTGATGTTGCAAAAGATTATATCGATGTGTTTGAGAGACTTTTAGAGCAAATAGAAGCCCATGTTTTTGAGGATTGAGCTTGTTTATGTATGCTGATTATTTGAGGATGACAAATAATAGCTTTATTGCTTTTCTTATGCATTAATAAAAAGGCACGATAGATACTCTTTTAAATCCCCTTGTTATCCTATTCATTCTCCAAGATAGCAAGGGGAATGTAACGGGATGGTAACGGGATGGTAGTGGAATTTCAACTATTGTGATGTTTTTCAAATTCATTGAGTTTTATTACTTTAGCTTTGATTTTTTATATTAAGTTAGCAAGATCTGTATAGAAGTATAAATTACTCTGTATATGGAAGAGTAAAGTGTGGTTCTTAATCTTAAAAATTTACGTCAATAGAAGAATTTATGTTCTATATAAAGCTCATCTGTTCAAAATCGTAATTGATTTTATGATGTTCAATTAACTATATCTGACAAACGATAGCTATTTATTATCATTTTAACAAAAGATTAACGGGCTCTTAAGTATTTATTGTAGGTGATTAATAATCAAATTTACCCACTTTAATTATGATTACTACATGTTTCTATTATTGTGTATAGGCAATAGCTTTGTTAAGATTCATTGCAACAAGATTTTTTATTTGACAATTTTTGTATTTTTAATATTATGACATAATATGAATTATATATTAGACACAGAAACAAGTGGTTCATCAAAAGAAGATAGGATTATAAGCTTAGCAGTTGGCGAGTATGTTGCCGGGCAGATCAATGACCTAAAAGTCGAGCTTTTTAACCCTGGTGTGCCAATAAAAGATGGTTCACGCTGGGTACACAAAATTAATGACAGTATGGTCAAAGATAAACCTAAGTTTAAAAATACACGTTTTTATGATGAGGTAAAGGCAATTTTTTCAAACAAATCGAATGTTGTTATCGGGCATGCTATTGAAAATGATTTGTTTATGATAGCACGCGAAGGAATAGAGTGTGTTTGTAAGATTATTGATACAGCACGCTGTTCTCGAGAAATATTTAATTTTAGCAAAAATTCCTTAAAGTTTTTAAAAAAAGAACTAAGTTTGGACAATGAAATTTTGTCTAATTACACAGCACATACTGCAGATGGAGATGTAATGATGACATATTTGCTATTACTTGAGCTTTTGAAATATAAAAGTTTTGAAGAGCTTGTAGAGCTGACAATGAACCAGATATTAAGCTGTTCATTGCCTGGTAAAAAATATAGAAAGCTCTCTGTCTCGAAAGTGATAAGTATAAATAGGGATTATGTAAGAGAAATATGGCTTAGTACAAGCAATCCATCATTAAGGTATTCTTTAACTTATCACTTAAATAAGAATAGAATTAAAGCAAGATTTGCCAATTCAAAATAACTCTCTAAATACCTTTCATAACAAGTTGTTCCCATGGCTTGGAGAGGAAATACTTTAGGGTAAATCTCTTTTTATCTTTAAAGATTGCAGGCACAATGCTTTCATATTTATCCAGAACCAAAAAATATTCAAACTTGAGATTTAACTCGTCAGCCACTTCTTTTACAATATCAATGCCATGTTCTATTGTAGCTTTGTCTGTATACTCCATTAAGTTTGCATTGGAGATAAGTTCAGATATTTTAAGCTTTGATGTGGCTTCAAGCATATTTTTCATATCAATAATTTGGTTTTTATTTTGTGTGAACGGTCTATTTGTATTTACCACGAATCTAATTTCATAACCTCTTTTTACGATCTCATTATTGTATCTACCGAGTGTTCTGCAACCTGCAGGATCCCCTCCAACATCTAATATAACAGTTTTTTCTGTATTTTCTATAGCCCATTTAATTTTTGGAGACAGCATAGGTAGGTCGGCATGGCTGAACTGCCCATCTGGTGCTACGACTTCTATACCAATTTTTGCGAATTCATCTCTGACATCGCGGCTTCTAAAATAAGGGTTTACGACATCTAAGTCGACAAGAACTGTGTCTTTGCCTTCTTCCATGAAACTTCTTGCGAGGTTTATTGAATACTCACTTTTACCGCTACCATAAGCTCCGATAACAATTATTAATTTATTCATTTGAATTTCTCCCTTAATTATTTTAATCTAATAGATAAGATAAGTTAATAATGTAAATAATCAAACAAAATATTGATTAATGCTTGATTTTTTAGTTATTAGGCTTAAGTTTATAGTAAAACAAAAACTGATTATCTTTCTCATCCACACGTTCACTCAGTGTAAAATAGCCTTTATTTTCATAATCCCAACAAACAGCTTCACCTTGAATTTCAAGTTGATATTCCATTAATTGGGGTTTTTTGGCAAAAGTTTTGCACAAATCTTCATCAAGATATCTTTCGTAAAGCCAAATATTTAGATAATTTTTAATTAATATTTTGCTGCCGTCTTTGCTAATATCAGCTGCGACTACCCAATTGCCTGCAAGAGTACATATTTTTTTGGCAATATTCATTTCTTTGTTGCTATATGGGTGGCTTATTTTGTAGATACCGACATTGGGTTCTCTTTTACTGATAATTATTATGTCATTTGTAAGCGGATCAATAAAAAAGGCTTCTGCATCTCTTGGTCCATCCTCATATTGATACTTTATTTCTTGAATGTTTTTAATAATGGTATTGGGCATGTTATTATCGAATTGCATTTCTGAAAATTTATAAATAGAGCAATAGTTATGTTTGGCTTTATTGTCACCTATATCTCCGATAAAAATAAAGCTTTTGCCATTTTCTTGACTAATAGCAATTTCTTCCCAATCTCTGTTTTTAATGCCTTTTAAAAGCCATTCACCCTTCTTTTTACCATGATAATCCAAGATATAGATTATTGGCTTGCCACCCGAGTCATTATGAGTATACAACAGATCTTTATTGATATAGCCTGCTATAATTCCTGATGCCTCGGCAGCGTCATTGAAATCAAGTTTAAAATGCTCAAAAGCGAATAGTAATTGTCCACTAATAATGATTAAAGATATTAATAAAATATTTTTCATTTTTCCTCCATACACAAACAATTATTTTTTTTGTTGAAAAAAGATCAAGCTTTTTTTCATTTATTTGCAGTAGTGCAAAAATAGTTCTTGACAAAATAACTACTTATTGTATATTTGCAACCAATAAGGAGGTGAAAATGAATATAAGTCTTGGTGAAAAAATTGTTCAAATTCGTAAAGAATTAGGTTTTAACATGTCTGAAGCAGCCGATAAACTCGAAATTGTAAAGTCGAATTTATCACGTTATGAACGCAATCTTATTAGCCCTTCAGCAGAGTTTTTTAAGAGGCTTCTCTATGTTTTTCATGTAAATATTAACTGGTTATTAGGAGGTGTAGGAGAAATGTTTTTAAGCGAAGAAGAGATTGAGAAATTACACATTGAAGAGGTATTAAGCATGAAAGAAGCTCAAAACCTCATTAGTTCGGTCAAAAGAATTGATATGCCAAAGTATTTTTTAACCACAATAGGCGTTCCTGTTTATACAGAAGATGTTGTTGAGACTATCCAAGAGTTACTTCCTGTTGTGGGAGAAATATCAGCAGGAGAACCTATCGAGATTATCAATAACGAACCTTTAGATTTTGTACCATTTCCATATTACAGGCCTAACTTGAATCTCGATGATTTTTTTGTTTTTCGAGTAAATGGAATGAGTATGAATCCTGATATCGAACATCAAGATATTGTTTTTATTCATAAAAATACTGATTGGGATAGCCTAAATAAAAAGATTGTGGCAATCATAATTTCTGGTGAATTAACAATCAAAAAACTCGATATTCGCCCAGATTTGCAAGAATTACACTTGATACCAATAAATAAAAATTTTGGTGTAATCAAAGTGCCAATCGAAGAAATGCGTCAAATATCATTGTTAGGAGAATTAAAAGCTATTAGACGAGTAAGAAAATAAATATCGAAAAAATGACGCTTGTAAGAACATTTTGAAGATTTTTGAAAAAAGTTTTCTGCAAACTCCATTTTCGGACGCATATATATATAGAGGGGGATTGAAATAGTTTGAAACGATCTTTAATTGAGTGGAATTATTTTGAAAAAATGTTTTTATTACAGCATTAATGCTTGAGAGAATACGTACTTGCTGGTGAGTATTATACCTGAGCTACTTTGCCTACACTGTGTTTTGGCATTATTAAATCGTTTAAAAACAATAGATTTTGCCATGTAATTCAAGATAATTAACAGTATTTACGTATATTGTTAAAAAAGATGGAAATATTGCTTGACATATAAAACACTTTAGTTAAAATAATACTAATTAATTTTTTTAAAAAGGAGTATAAAATGAGAAAATATTTGGTCTTGATTGTTTTGCTTATAGCTGCATTAACTCATTCCCTAATTCATGCAAAATTACCCGAATCCAAGCAGGCAACCCTTATTGAGAATGTAAGCTCATCAGAGGTATTGGTAGAAGCAACTGGAATTTATAAAAATAAAAAGAAAAAAGAAGTTGAGAAATATGGTGTTAGTCGAGCGACTGATGATGCAAAGAAGGCAGCAGTTTATTTCGTCTTATACGGTGGTACAGATCCAATGTTAAGAAATTCAGCAGAAATAAAGAGTATGGAACCACATATCGATTACTTTTTTGATAAGTCAAATGTATCACGATATATAAGTTACGAAGATACCCAATTATTGTCTAAAGTTATTTCTAATAAAGGACAAGAAGTCAGAATATCAAAGCGTTTCAAAGTTAATAAGGAAATAATCAGACGTGATTTGGAAAACTTTAAAATTATAGACAGCCGCCAAGAGCTTGCAGAAGCAGTTGGTTTACCACAACTCATGGTTATCCCTGAAGTAGGTAAAGGAGTTAATCCCATTGATGAATTACGTAATAATCCGATCTTAAAGCACGCAGCCTCAGTAGTCGAGTCGCATCTCACAGCAAAGAAATATGATGTAATAGTTCCACAACAGATAGATGCAATAAATACACTTGCTGATGCACAACAAATGCTTGGAGATCGTAGTGAAGACTTGGCTTATAAATTGGCTTTATCAATAGGCTCTGATGTTTATATTACTTATTCTGGTGCTTATGAAAACTCAGGATATAATACAAAAAAGTATGCAATGAATGTACGTGCTTATGAGACAACAACAGGCCGTTTGTTAGGTGCAGAAACAGGCTATAGTCAAGGTCGTCAGGGCGAGACAATGGTTTCAATTGAAGAGGCAATGAATACAGCTATAGATAATGTTTTGAGCCGTATTGAGAATTATTGGCGAGATGATGTACAAAATGGTATTCAATATAAACTTGTAATAAGCATTGATCCATCATTATCAGAAGATGAAGTATTAGATATTCAAGATTTATTTATGGATGTAATAGATAAATATTCAAAACGTTCCAAAGAAAATATTGCTACAAAACAAACACTTGATTACCTAATATGGTGTGACCCATTAAAATATGATAATTCAAGGCGACTTTTGAGAGATGTAAGAAGAGAATTTGATAATTCAGCTTTTGGTTCAAAACTAAAACCGATAACAACAAACAGGAAATTAATACTATTAAAAATTGAATAAAAGAAGGCAATATGAAAAGGCTTGTGTTGATTGTAGTGGCAGCAAGTACGATTCTATCATGTATGGCAATACCAAAATGGTATAATCTTAATACTGTTCGTAAATATGAAGATGAAAAAATTGTTGGAATAGGACAAGGTACAAGTAGAGAAACAGCCATCAACAATGCTCGAGATGATATGTTGCAGCAAATTACAGTAAGAGTCGAAACACAGATTGAATCGTATGCAATTGAAATTGAAGAAGACGGCAAAAATTATTATTTGGAAACTATTCAACAGTCAACAAAACTAACTCTCGATCAAACTGTACAGGGTATGACTGTTGAAATGGAGAAAAAAGAAAAAGATACCTGGTATATGATGGTATCTATATCGAAGAAGTCGTTTTTAAATACCCTAAAGAATGATTTGGATTTGATAAATAGCTCTCTTAATGTATTAATTGCTGATGCAGACGAACTGTTAGATCAAGGCAAATTAGTGCCCTCGATTCAAAACTATATTGATGCTCAGGGGCTCATAGTTGATTTATATGCTAAGAAATCACTATATGATTGTTTTGCTGATAAGCCTTATAATACCAAAGAAGGAGTCACTGTAAACAGTATTGATAGCAGTATAAGAAAAGCTCTTGCTGCAATACGCTTTGATGTGGTATCTGGTAATAATCAAAATTCTAAGATTGGAAAACAGTTGGAATCAGCAATTGTTTTTAAGGCTAATATGCGCAACCCTAAAACAGGTGATATTTCGAACATAAGCGGTATCCCTGTAAGAGTTTTTTATTCAGATGGAGAGCTGATAGAAAAGGGTTTTACAAATAATGAGGGCGAATTTTCTGTTAATGTTATTGCTGTACCTGCTCAGGGCAATAAAGGGAAAGTTATCATAAAAATGGATGTTTATAATTTGCCAACATACTTAAATTCTTTACTCAATAATACAATTGGAGAAGCCTTTTTTAAGACATCTGAAATAGAAAATATAGCTGTGCAGCTTTTAATAAAAGATAAAAAAGGTATGAGACAAGAAAAAGTTGAAGAGAAGCTAATCAAGATGCTGGGCAAAAACTTAATTCATGTTAATGAAAATTCGCATCTTTTGCTTGATGGTACAATTAATATAAAGGATTCACGGGAAATTGAAGGAAGCAGTGGCTCGCAATTTTTAGTAAATATAGAGGTAAATATTCAGTTAAAAGACTTAAAAGCAAATAATGTAATCGGTAGTATGACAGTCTCAGGAAAGGGTTTATCTGTAAAAGATGAGGCATCTGCAATTGAAAATGCATATAATAATATAGGATTTAATAATCGTGATCTATTGCAAATGATCGCTTCAGTCAATGAGGATAATTAATCAATATTTTATTGTTAAAAAGCTTATTTAAATTGATAAAGATATTGAGATTCAGCTTTTTATAGTATCATGAATAAACACATTTTTGTTATAGAATAGATTATAAAAGGAGGTATGAAACATGAAGAAAGTATTAACAATTTTGCTTACTATATTTATTTTTGTTCCTTTATTTGCTCAACAGGGAACTTATGTTAGAAAATCAATAAGTGCAGTAGAATCTGTGTGGATCAAATATGGAGCTTTAAAAGGAGTTAATAAATTTAATTATTCATTCTTTGATAAGATGGTTAAACACTATGTTGAGATTGATCGTTTTGATTATAATAAATTACCTCAATCATTGCTGAATGAGTTTAGATCAGAAGCTAATCAAGCTAATTATTTGAGTGCTGAGTCTATGGCTATTATTCTAAATAGAACAGTAGGTAATCAAATCAGGACTATTTTAAATGATCCAGTTATACAGGCACAACGTGGTGCTTCTTTATTTGAAGAATCACATCGTGTAAGTTTTGCAGGATCTAAAGGTAAAGAAATGGGGCTTACAGATCGTGAACTATCAATCTTATATAATTCATCGTATATTTATCTGCCTTTTATAAATTCCATGACTATGACAGAAGAAAAAGGTGATGTTCGTGTCGAGATTAAAGGCGGAGTAGTGTGGTTTGCTGTGAAAATAAATGAAAATAAACAAGTGTCTGTCGAACTATTGCAAGCCAGCACAACTTATGGTTCAGGCTTTGCAGAAAGAAATCCCAAATCTGTATTAGGTGTTAAAGCAGATTATAGCTATTTTACATTTGGGAATGAAAAATTTAGAACAACTGTAGAAGAGTATGCTCAATATGATGCAGTACAGGCATGGGCAAAAAATATTGGTGTCAAAACTAAAGAGATAGAGGACTTCCAGCTTACCGCACAAATTTACAATATATCAAGTAGAAGTAAATTTAAAGTACCATTGGGTTTCAAAGAAGGAGTTCATTTAGACGATAGCTTCTTTATTAAAGATAGTTATGAGAATGAACAAGGGGAAATAAAAAACAAGGTGATAGGATTTGGTCGTATAACAAAAACAGGAGATAATCGAACTTATAGATCAAATGAATCAGATGCACAGCTTTTTTATGGTAAAGTAACTCAAGGCTCGGTTGTATATGAAAATCCACGTCTTGGTATTGATAGCTGGGTAAAACTGGGTTATCATAGTGGGATGAGATTGCCTGAAGGAAAGCCTGATGAGGTTTTGGAATCATTTTTATTGTATGACAAAGAAGTAAAAGAACAAGTTGTAGCAAATATAGGATTTGGATATAATCTTGCACCAATGATTGGTATTAGTCAGACATTTTTTGATCTTGAGCTGGGATATGGAAAGCCTATTGGTAAACTTAATAACGATGCAAGCGGGCTTGTTGCATATACCATGTCAGCATATGGTGGTTTGAGTAAAAAGTTTTGGTTTGGCAGAAATGCACTTCATTTTAATGCAATGGCAGGTTATGATAGAATGGCATTTAGTTGGATTGTAACAGGGATTGATAACAAATTAACCATCAATGCTTGGGGGATTCAAGGAGGTTGCGAATATACTTATATGATGAATCAAGACTTACAATTATTATGTGGTGCTAATATGAAACTCGGTTTGCCACCAACAGGCGTAACACTTGAAATTGATAATCGTTCGTATGACTGGTCATATGGCGGTATTCCTGAACCATTTTCAGACATCAATTTTAGCGGTTTAATTGTAAGAGCTGGTGTATCTTATTCACTCAAAGAGTTATCAGTAAACCTATTTGGATTTTTAGATCCTTTGAAGAAGTACTAAAGAATCGACATTAATAATGATTAAAAGCTATTTGTTAATGAGTAACGTGTCAACGTAAAATAAAGTAGGAAGAATATATTAAAACAATTTAAGTTTAGTAAACTAAGGAGATAAAATGTTGAAAAAAACTACCCTAATAATACTATTTGTCGTTATTGTTTGTTCTCTATCATCACAAACATTGATTCACAGCTACTTTAAAGACTATAAGGAAATTACTCGGATTGTTTTTGTATTTGATAAGTCTGCTTTATTTAAAATTAATATGGATAGCGATAGACAAAGGATTGATATTGAAATTGAAAAGTGTAAGATAATCGATTCAATTCTTCCTGCAATGATAAATGAAGATAATGAACTAATTAAAAGGGTAATATTTCAAGAATTTGTAAACAAGACAAATATTACAATAGAAATGAAGCAATCTTGTTATAGTGAAGTATTTACCATAGATAGAGAAAAATTTAAGCTTGTTTTAGATGTTTATATGCAAGAAGATCCAAAGAGTTTGGAGTCAGCACATATCTATCTTGATTTTTGGGAAAAAGTGATGATGAATAAACGAGCAAAAGCCATGAGAAAGCGAATAGAAAAAGGAGAATTTGAGCCAAGTCCTGATAGTTTCAAGGTCAAGAAAGAAAAACCACAAATAGAAAAGGCAATAGAGCTAAACTTGCCCAAGATATCTAAAAGCGACGATTTGTTTAAGCTTGCAATGCCTGCAATTAGTTCTGAACATATTAATTACCGATGGATAAAAGATTCATTTGAGATTTTTGAAGATTTAAAAGACATAATGTTAAATAATTATGAACAAGCTTGGCTTAAATTACATGATTACAATGAATCAGAGAAGGTTGATATAAGCTTTTTGGAAGATATATCAATGCAGCATAATGCTATCAGCAAACAACCAACACTGATAAATGCATGTAAAGTTCGGGCTGACAAACAAATTTATACTGCACCAAGCAGTGGAAATCCAGAAGTCGTTTACACATTAAATATGCTAAATAGTTTAAACGCATACATACCAGAGTTTCAGAATAATATGCAAAAATTGATAAGTGAGTATCAGAAAGCCTTGAATAAGTAGAATTTTCAAACTTAATGATAGATCATATATGCAGCTCATTCAAAGAACTAAGTGTTAGTGTTTTAACGCAAAATAACGTATTCAAAGATAGTGTAGATTATAAGGACCTGATAAAAGCTAAGCAGTTAATACAGGATATTTTAGACTTTACTCTTGAGGGAGAATATCAAACATTCCCATCTCTATATGCTCAGTTTATATATTTCTCAAATAAAACAAAACTTAACCATTTTGTTTATAGTAGAATAAACTATTTGCTCAAGTTTAACCATCAAAAAGCATTACCAAATGTCTCATTCTTTGCAGAAATAATAATATCAATAAATAAAATACTTCTTATGCATGTAGCAGATTGTGCTTTTGACTTACCAAGAGCTTTTTTAGATTTGCAAAATAATTTAATGATAGAAGAAACTTTAGCACCAAATACAAAAATTTTGTATGATTTTAAAGCAGAAATATTAAGTATCGAGTTGGACAAAACTAAGTATGAAACAAAGCTATTAAAAATCAAAGCTAAGACTGATATAAGTACGGAAATAATTGATATATATTTATGGGATGCACAACAGCCTTTACCATTTGAAAAACAGTTTTCAAAGCTCGCAGACTACTATTATCCAGGTTGTAGAGTAAACTTTTTTAATCTGAAATATTACCAGCAGCAGAATATATATATACAAGTTAGTGAGAGTTTTTTTGTCTTTATGCCAGATTATTTGCTCGATGCAAGTGCAATTGCAGAATGCTATGGGAAACAATTACTACCTGAGACATGGCTATTGAAACTTTTCAATGATAATGACTATAGTGAGCCACTTATAAAGGGAATATTGGTTAATCAAATATTAGACAATATGATAAATGAAGTTGACATAAGTATCGAAGAAACTGTGGAAAAAGAATTAACAAAGAATGCACTTAAGATACTGACAAGAGAGGGTTTTGATAGCTCAAAAATTATATCTTCAATAGAGGATTGCCACTTGGATAATATTGTTCAACTGGTAAATAGATATAAAAACCAACAAATAATAACCGAACCATCGTTTATATCAGCTGAATATGGTATTCAGGGTCGTTTAGACGGTTTGATTGAAGATAGTGAAAATGCTAATTATAAAGGGATCTTTGAGCTCAAGTCTGGGAAGTCACCTCATTATGAAGTATGGGAGAATCATCGTGCACAAGTTGCATGTTATGACTTAATCTTGAAAAGCGTGTATGGCAAGGATAGAAGCGGACATAGTATGATTTTTTATTCTGCTGCCGAAAAAGATCCGCTTAGAAATGTTTTTATCAAAGAATCTGTAATAATGCGAATAATAATGCTTCGTAACCATATAGTTTCAAATATTTTTAAGCTTGGAGAAGGAGAATTAGACTTTATTAAGCTTTTGTCTGAAAAAATTAACCTATTCCCTTCTTACCAAACAGCAAAAATAAAGACTCTTATACAAACTGTGCATAAAGCCAGTGAGCTTGAGCAGATATATTTTTCTACATTTGTTTCATATATTATCAGACAGAATTTTAGCAATAAAATTGGTAATATTGAAGATATATATGATTATGGTTTTTCTTCACTTTGGTTAGTTGATTTAGAAATGAAAGAACGTATTGGCACAGTTTTTAGTGAATTGAAATTTCTTGATAAAAGAGACAGCTTATTATATTTTAATGTGATTGAAACAAAAGCATCATTAAACTTTAGGGAGGGAGATCCTGTAATCTTATATGGTATGGCAAACAAGTTTAGCAACGCAACGCAGACCGAACTGATTAAAGGTGTTTTTAAATCTTATGAAAACAATCTCTTAGTGTTTGAGATGAGAAATGATTTTTTAGCAGATGACTATTTTAATAAATTTGATTATTTTGTATTAGAAAAAGACAATACAGAATATATGGAATTTTCATTAATCAATTCGCTCTCATTCTTTTTAAAGGCAACAGAATACAAGCGATATTTATTATTTGGAAAAATCAAGCCATGTGAACCTAATTGTGAGATAGAAAAGACAAAAACTAAGTCAGATTTAGTAATAGAAAAGGCTATGGCAGCAGAAGATTATTTTATTATACAGGGTCCACCAGGCACAGGTAAGACATCGAAAGTTATTATGGGTTTGGTTGCACGCCTTTTGCAGAAGGATAATCTTCCCATCGTGATCTTAGCATTTACGAATCGAGCAGTGGATGAGATTGCCGATAGATTAAAGCAGAATGGTTTTGACTTTATAAGACTTGGGAGCCGCCATATTAATAATAAGGAACATATAAGCAACCATATTGATTACAAACTAAGAGATGAAAGTATAAATCATTTAAGAAACAAAAGAGTATTTATATCAACAGTATCAACCTTTCAAAATGATGGGACCTTTCTCATGCAACTAATACCCGAAGGTACTTTAATTGTTGACGAAGCATCACAATTATTAGAGCCCCATCTTGTTGGTTTGTGTGTGCAGTTTAAAAAATGGATATTAATAGGAGATCATTATCAATTACCTGCAATAGCAAGCAGTGATCGAAACGAAGCACCCATACTTTTAAGGGATGAGATCGGACTTTTTCGCTTAAATGAATCATTATTTGAAAGAATGATAAGACTATGTCAATTAAACAATTGGGATCATGCATGGGATATTTTAACAACACACTATCGCATGCATGATGAGATAGCCTCATTAATAAACCCTTACTACGATAACTGTTTAAAGAGTGGATCAAAACGACAAAGTAGTGAAAATTGGTGTAGCAATAACTCAGAAAAATATAATAATATATTGAAAAGTCGATGTGTTTTTATTCCATGCACATCATTGTCAAAAAGGAAAACAAATGTTTATGAAGCAAAACTTATCGTATCAATTATTTGTGAATATGAGAAAATTGGTTTATTAAATGAATACACTATAGGTGTAATTTGTTTTTGGAAAGCACAATGTAATTTGATACAAAAAATGTTAAAAGCATCTGGTTTAAAAGAAGATATTGTGGTTGATACTGTGGAAAGATATCAAGGCTCAGAAAAGGACATTATCATTATGTCCTGTGCATTGAGTAGGAAGGAAGAGCTTGAGTATATAAGCCTTCAAACATATGATAATAAGGTAGATCGTAAATTAAATGTAGCAGTATCACGAGCAAAAGAACAGTTTATTTTATGTGGTGATAAGGCTTTATTAAACTGTTCAACTCATTATTCTCAACTATTGTCAAAACTAAAGCATGAGATAGTAGAGGCTGATTCTTATTAAAAATTAACTCGATAAGGAAGGTACAAATCATGTAAGGCTTGAAAATAGAATTAGTCTTTTTTCAAAATAAGTTTGACAATTATAATTTTATATTGTAGAATTATGCTATAATTTGTATAAGGAGGAATGTATGAAAAAGAATATATTTTTAATGCTATTAGCTTTATGCTTACTTTCAAATATTTCATATGGTTTTACGCATAATTCACCGCTTACAGAGTTAAAGATAGCTATAGATAATAATTATCCTCCATATTTTTTTAAAGAAGAAAATGGAAAGTATCAGGGTATTCTGTATGATAAATGGAAAAAATGGGAAAATAAAACAGGAATAAAGGTGATATTTATAGCTGAAAATTGGGAAGAAGCGATTGAATCAGTCAAAAGTGGTGAAGTTCATGTATTAGAAACAGCCTTTTATACTGCAGAGCGTGCTGTTTTTTTAGAATATGGTAAACCATATGCAGATATCAAAGTGCCAGTGTTTGTAAAAAAAGATTTGTTTGGTATTAATGTATTAGAGGATTTAAAAAGCTATGTAATAGGAGTAAAATCTGGAGATGCCGTCATAGAATTTTTTAAGGCATCCAATATTACAGGCATCAAAGAATATGACACTTATTGCGACATTATTAATGCAGCAGTTAGTCATAATATCAATGTATTTTCAGTTGACGAACCTCCAGCTTTATATTATTTAAATCGGATGAAATATAATAAAGATTATCGTCTTGCATTTGTATTATATACAGGTCAACTTCATTATGCAGTTTTAAAAGAGAATAAATATTTATTGAAGCTCATTGAAAGTGGGTTTGATTTGATATCAAATGAGGAAATAAATGATATCAAGGGAAAATGGCATCAAAAAGAGGTTTCAACGTTTAATTTTGAAAGATATAAGATTCAGGTATATGCTATATCTTTATTCCTGATAAGCACTGTTTTAGCTCTTTTGTATTTTTCCTATTTTTTACAAAAAAGGATAAAGTCTAAAACAAATGAACTGAATGATACTTTAGAAAAACTGATGGCAAGCCAGCAAAGAAATGAAGCTATCTTGCAAGCAAGCCCTAATTTATTATTCATATTTAATGAAAACGGTGATTTTGTAGACTACAAAGCCTCAAGCATAGAAGAATTGTTTGTGCCTCCAAATGAGATTATTGGAAGCAATGCTTTTAAAGTATTGCCAAAGGAAAATGCTGAACAATTGTTAGAAATAATTATGCTTGTTAAAGCCACCAAACAGGTTCAAGTACATGAATGCAGTTTTATAATTAACAATAAACTTGAACATTTTTTATCTCAAATGGCTCCATTAGGAGATAAAGAATATTTATGTATCGTACAAAAAATTACAGAGAGAAAGCAGCTTGAAGAGCAAAACTTATTATCAAAGAAACTTGCATCTTTAAGCCAATTAGCAGGAGGATTAGCACATGGCTTTAATAATATAATGACAACAGTAATCGGAAACCTATCAATGATAAAGATGTTAACAGATAAAGATAGCAATATCTCACATCTTGCAGATGAAGCAATAAAGGCTACAAATAAAGCCCAATATTTGACAAATCATCTTTTGACATTTGCGGATGGAGGGGATCCAGTTTTTAGTATTATTGATATAAATAGTCTGATTGTGGATACTCTAAATTTTTGTTTGAAGAGTTCAAACTGTGTTGTAAATTTTGATTTATATCAAGGTGTTACAACAATTAAAGCAGACTCTGGACAGCTCAGCCAAGCTATCCAAAATATTATTATAAACGCATGTGAAGCTATGCCTGAAGGTGGAGTAATTAAAATAACATCTTGCATTAGATTTATAGGTGCAAATAATGTACAGAGACTTTGTCCAGGTGAATATTTGAAAATCACAATTTGTGATGAAGGGATAGGTGTTAAAGACGATCAACTCGAGCATATATATGATCCATATTATTCAACAAAGTTGGGTAATACAGGATTGGGTATCACGATTTCATATTCAATAATCAAAAAACATCATGGAACAATAGAAATGATAGCTAATAATCAAAAGGGGACAACAGTAAATATATACTTACCTATTGTGCAGGAAGAAAGAGAGGGAATTATGGAAAATAGTAGTATTGAGAAAAAACCAAGTGACAAGAAAAAGTATGTTTTATTAATGGATGATGACAAACAGATAAGGTTTATTGGCAAAGAGATGCTTGAATATATGGGTTATAATGTTATTTTAAGCGAGGATGGTGAGGAAGCTGTTGAAATCTTAAAAGAATATCATTCAAAGAAAATCAAGATTGATTATTTGATAATGGACTTGACTATACCAGGTAAAATGGGAGGAAAAGAAGCAATAAAACTTATCAGGGAATTCAATGATTCAGTTTATGCTATTGTGACATCTGGCTATTCTACAGATCCTGTGATGTCAAACTATAAAGAATATAGTTTTAACAACGTTCTAATAAAGCCATTCGATTTTGATATGCTCAAAGACGTGTTGAAATAATGATATTGGAGAAATATAATGAGTAAATTAAAAGTTCTTGTTGTAGAAGATGATTCTATAATTATTATTGATTTAAAAAGAAGAATACCAAAAATTGGTTATGAATTGGTTGGAGTTTTTAGTAAAGGTGAAGATGCAATTGAGCATGTAGAAGTATTAAAACCAGATATTATCTTAATGGATGTTATGCTTGATGGGATGCTTGATGGTATTGAAACAGCAAAGCTGATTCACAATCAAACTGATGTACCTATTTTGTTTTTAACATCTATGGTGGATGAAGAAACCTTCCAAAGAGCAAAAATTACATCACCATATGCGTATATTATAAAGCCAGTTACAGATAGAGAGTTACAGATAAATATTGAAATCGCATTGTATCAAAAAAAGATAGATAAAGAAAAGAGTGAGCTTATAAATCAGTTACAAGAAAAAAATAGGCAAATAAAAGAATTGTCAGGTTTAATACCTATATGCTCAAATTGTAAAAATGTACGCAATGATAAAGGTTATTGGTTTCAAGTTGAAGAGTATATAAGAGATCATACTAATGCAGAGTTTACTCATAGTTTGTGCCCTATATGTATAAAAAAGCTGTATCCTGAGTTGGCAGGTACTGAGGAATAATATATTATTTTTACAGATATATTTTTCACTTTTTTACAAAGCATAATAATATGCTAATGACCAGATTGTAAAAGCAATACTTATGCATGGAATTTGTACAAAACTATAACTTAATCAACGGTTTTTTGTTGATAATAGCTATCGAGGTTCTTATGTCAATTAGTTTAAAGATGATCAGGATATTGCAATATTGAGATGTTTTAAACAATCTTATTGATAAACAAAATAATCATTGACAAATAAGCACTGAAAATATCTTTAAACTATATAAGAAGTATATTTATTATAAAAAATAAAAGGAGATACAACATGAGAAAATTTGAAAAGCATTCAATGGATGGAAACAATGCAGCGGCTCATATAGCATATGCTTTTAGTGATGTAGCAGCAATCTATCCTATTACGCCATCATCTGTGATGGGAGAGCTTGCAGATGCATGGGCATCTAAAGACAAAAAGAATATTTTCGGTGAAAAAGTTGATATTGTGGAAATGCAATCAGAAGCAGGAGCTGCTGGTGCTGTACACGGTGCTTTGGCTGCTGGAGCTATGACAACAACTTTCACAGCATCTCAAGGATTATTACTAATGATACCAAATATGCATAAAATTGCTGGAGAGCTCATCCCAACAGTATTCCACGTTTCTGCACGTTCATTAGCTGCTCAATCATTATCAATCTTTGGTGATCATTCAGACGTCATGTCTGTTCGTAATACTGGCTGGGCACTTTTAGCATCCGCATCAGTTCAGGAAATTATGGATCTTGCAACAGTTGCCCATTTAGCAACTTTAAAAAGTAGGATTCCATTTGTACATTTCTTTGATGGATTCCGTACTTCTCATGAAATTCAAAAAGTTGAAGAGCTTGATTATGAATCAATTGCATCTCTTGTTGAACCAGAGTATATTGAAGAGTTTCGCTCACGTGCTTTAAATCCAGAAAACCCAAAAATAAAGGTTGGAGCTCAGAATCCAGACGTATATTTTCAAGGGCGTGAAACAGTAAATCCATTTATTGATGCTTGCCCAGCAATTGTTGAAGAATATATGGAAAAAGTATCTAAAGTTACAGGAAGAAAGTATAAGCTTTTTGATTATGTTGGAGCACAGGATGCGACAAAAGTTATCGTTGCAATGGGCAGCGGTGTTGATACCATCGAAGAAGCTATTACTTATCTTAACTCAAAAGGTGAAAAGCTTGGACTAATTAAAGTTCGTTTATATAGACCTTTCTCATTAAAACACTTTACAGATATTATTCCTGCAAGTGTCAAAAAAATAGCTGTTCTCGATCGAACAAAAGAGCCAGGCTCACTTGGCGAACCATTATATCAAGATGTTGTAACAGCATTAAAAGATAGAAAAGATATAACTATCATTGGTGGTAGATATGGACTTTCTTCAAAAGAATTTACACCTTCTATGGTAAAAGCTGTTTATGATCATTTAGACGGCAAATGCACCCATGGATTTACTGTGGGTATTACTGATGATGTTACACATTTATCACTTGAAATTACCGAAGAAATAAACTCAATACCCGCAGGTACTACAAGTTGTATGTTTTGGGGATTAGGCTCTGATGGTACTGTCGGTGCTAATAAAAACTCTATTAAAATTATTGGAGATAATACTGATCTTTATTCACAAGGCTATTTTCAATATGATTCAAAAAAGTCTGGTGGAATTACACGTAGCCACTTAAGATTTGGTAAAGCAAGAATACAATCTCAATATTTAGTACAAAAACCAGACTTTGTTGCATGTCATAATCAAGCTTTTATTGGAAGATATGATATCTTATCAGGAATTAATGAAGGCGGAACATTTCTATTAAACTCAAATTGGTCAACAGAAGAAGCTTTCGAACATCTAACTGAAGATATGCAAAGAACAATAATAGAAAAGAAAATTAAATTCTATAATATTGACGCACTTAGTATTTCAAATGAAGTTGGACTTGGAGCTCGTATTAACACAGTAATGCAGACAGCATTCTTCTTGGTTTCTGGTGTACTTGATCGTAAAGAAGCTATTGAAATGATAAAAAAATCTATCAAAGATTCTTATAGCAAAAGAGGGCAGGAAGTTGTCGATATGAACTGGAAAGCTGTTGACATGACAGACGCAGCTTTAGTTGAAGTAATGGTTCCAACAGAATTACCTGGTAAATTTACTCCTATGAAAAAACTTATTCCAGATGATGCAAATATATTTGTAAAAACAGTTATGGAACCAATTATGAGAGAAAAAGGTGATCAAATTACTGTTTCTCAAATGCCAATTGATGGTGTTATTGATGTTGGTACCGCTGCTTTAGAAAAACGCGGTGTCGCAGCATTTGTTCCACACTGGAATGCTGAAATTTGTATTCAATGTAACCAATGTGCCTTTGTTTGTCCTCATGCAGCTATCCGCCCAAAACAAATGACACAAGACGATTTAAAAGATGCTCCAAATAGTTTCAATACAATTAAAGCTCTTGGTAAAAATGACTTACAATATAAAATTCAAGTGTATATAGACGACTGTCAAGGTTGTGCTGTTTGTGTTAACGAATGCCCAAAATCTGCATTAGAAATGAAACCAATATCTGAAGAAAGAGAAAATGGTGAAGAAGATAATTATAAATTCTTTATCAATTTACCAGAAGATAATATTGGAGAATGGAAAGAAAACACTGTCAAAGGCTCACAATTTAAACAACCATTAATGGAGTTCTCAGGTGCATGTGCTGGTTGCGGAGAAACACCATATGTTAAGTTAATTACTCAGCTTTATGGCGATAGAATGGTGATTGCAAACGCTACAGGTTGTTCGTCTATTTGGGGTGGAACATTCCCAAATATTCCTTATTGCAAAAACAAAGATGGTGAAGGTCCTGCTTGGGGCAATTCATTGTTTGAAGATAATGCTGAATATGGATTAGGTATGAGACTTGGCATCAATTCAAATCGCAAACTCTTAAAATCAGCTTTAAATAAAGCTATCACATTAGATATCAATGCAGAACTAAAAGCAGGCTTTAATTTTGCATTAGAAAACTGGGATTCCAAAGAAGAAGATGCAAAAGGAAATGCAAAAAAAGTAAAAGCAATGCTTAACTCAGAAATGGAAAAGGCTACTGGCGAAGCTAAAGATTTATTACGTAAAATCATAGAATTAAAAGGCTATTTTACTCCAAAATCTGTTTGGGCATTTGGTGGCGATGGATGGGCTTATGATATTGGATTTGGTGGATTAGATCATGTATTAGCATCAAACAATGATATTAACGTACTCGTAATGGATACCGAAGTATATTCAAATACTGGCGGACAAGCATCAAAAGCTACACCTATTGGTTCAGTTGCACGTTTTGCTGAAGCTGGCAAGCCTACAGTTAAAAAAGATCTCGGTATGATATTAATGAGCTATGGATACATTTATGTTGCATCTGTTGCAATGGGTGCAAACAAAGCACAGCTTCTCAATGCAATTAAAGAAGCAGAAGCATATGATGGACCATCAATAATTTTAGCATACTCACCATGTATTAATCATGGTATTAATATGGCAGAATCTCAAATCGAAGAAAAAAGAGCAGTAGATTCTGGGTATTGGTTACTTTACCGATATAATCCAATGAATAAACTTGAAGGTAAAAACCCATTTACTTTAGATTCCAGAGAGCCTTCTAAAGACGTTAGAGACTTCATTAATGGAGAAACACGCTACACATCATTACATCGCACTGCTCCAGACGCAGCAAAAGAGTATCGTGAAAAGATGGCTGAATTTGTTAAAGAACGCTATGCATCTTATAGACGATTTGCTGGCTTAGACAAATAATTAACATTTAGAGAATATAAAGGGAGACTTTATTGTCTCCCTTTTTTTTAAATGTTGCTTAATAGACAAAATTGCTTATATTCATATTAAGAATAATCATATGGAGGATCAATGTTTAACTACAAAAATTTGCCAATGGTGAAAAAATTACTATTTTCACTAATGGCACTTCTGATTCCTGCTTTATCATTTTATTGATAATAAGCTCTTGGATGACAAATAATTCAATTGAAGAAGTTATGCTTAATGAAACATCACAAATGTCTTATCGTTATGCCAACTTTATTAAAGGAAAACTTGAAGAAAATGTAACTATTGCAAAAACTTTAGCTCATACATTTGTTGCACAAAGGGATAGAGATGAATTAACAAGAGAAAATGTAAACAGTGTTCTAAAAAAAGTTTTAGAAGAAAACTCAGATGTTTTAGGGGTATTCACAGTTTGGGAACCCAATGCACTTGATGGAAAAGATAATGAGTATATTTACACACCAGGAAATTCAGCAGAAGGGCGAATGGTACCTTATTGGAATCGCTCAACTGGAATTAATCTTGATATTTGCATGGAATATGATAGCAACGAGTCTTCTTCTGATTATTACAAATTACCTATATCAAGAAAAAAGGAAGTTATTTTAGATCCTGATTTTTATGAAGTACAAGGCGAGGACGTGCTTGCTATCACAATTTCATATCCTATGATAAGTCAAACAGGAGAAATATACGGTGTGGCTGGTGTAGATTTATCAATGAAATACTTTCAAGATTACGTTGGTCAGATAAAACCATACGAGAATAGTTATGGTATTTTATTAAGTAACAATGGTGCTTTTGTGTCGCACCCTAAAACAGATATTATAAACGAAATAATTGGAGATATCGATAATGCATCTGATAAAGAATTTATAAAAGAAAGCGTCAAATTTGGGAAAGAATTTATGCTTAACAAAAAATCCATTTCAACTAATCAGGATGCTTACCAAATTTATCGTCCATTTTCTATTGCTGATTCTGACACCTTTTGGAGTCTTGGGATAGCACTTGAAAAGTCAGAGATTACAAAATATATAAGAAAGCTTATGTTTGCTCAATTATTCTTCTTTATATTAATTATTCTTGTGTTAGTTATATTCTTGATAGTTTTTAGCAAAAAGCTTATAGCTCCAATAATAAGTCTTGTGAATGTATTTAAAGACTTGTCTGAAGGTGAAGGTGATTTAAGAGTACGCATACCGACAGACTCAGAAGATGAAGTTGGACAAGTAGCCAAATACTTTAATCTCTTTATCGAAAAACTGCATGATATTGTGAAGAATATTACAAGCATTAATCAAGCATTGGTTAGTAATGTAAAAGAAATGTATCAATCTTCACAGACTCTATCACAGCAGTCAGATAGTCTAAACTTGCAAGTAGATAATGCTTCGGCAGCGAGCGAAGAAATAAATACAAATATTAGCGTAATTGCCAGTGGTGCAGAGCAAGCTTCGACTAATGTTAAATCTGTTGCAAGTACAGCATCACACATGTCTGAAGAAGCTATATCTGCAGCTGCTGCATCAGAACAAACATCAGTTAATGTGGCAGATGTATCAAATGCAGTTACTGTTATGGCTCAAAACATCAACGATACAACTGTTAGTATGAATAGAATTCTAAATGGAGTAAATAGCACTGCATCAGCAATTGAAGAAATGAGTGTATCAATTTCGGAGATTTCAAAAAATACTCAGTATGCAAGTAATGTCTCCAGTGAAGCTGATAAAGAAGCATCACAAGCTGCCAAATCTATGGCTGAATTGCAAGGTATAGCACAATCAATTGGTAAAATAGTAAAGGTGATATCAGATATCGCTGATCAAACTAATATGTTGGCACTAAACGCAACTATTGAAGCTGCAAGTGCAGGCGAAGCTGGTAAGGGTTTTGCTGTAGTTGCAAGTGAAGTAAAAGAACTTGCTAACCAGACTACTATTGCAACAGAAAAAATTTCATCTGACATTAATCAAGTTCAAATAGCGAGTGAAAACGCTGTAAAGCTTATTGATAAAATTACAAATACTATTAGAAGTATAAATGAAACAAACATGTTAATTGCATCAAGTGTAGAAGAGCAATCTATTACAACTAATGAGATATCAAAAGCTGTTGGTAATGTAGCTATTGACACAAATTCAATGGGTAAATACATATCAGAAATAGACGATAATGTAAAGAACGTTAGTCGCAATATGGATCAAGCCACAATAGCTGTAAATCAAATTGCACAATCAACTAATTCCTCTGCGAAATCTGCAAATGATGTCGCATTGAATTCAAATGAAGCTGAACAAGGCGTATCTGAAATTGCTCGAAGTATTCAACAAATATCTGTAGGTATGAACGAAATCAATAGTATTATGCAAAGCTTGGCAAATGCGTCACGTATCAATACTACAACATCAAATTCAATTTACGTCAGCTCTCAAGAAATTGAGAAGCTAACAAAAAGCCTCGATGAGTTGATAAATAAATTTAAAATCTAATCAATTTAAATGAAATTTACATGGGCAGCTATACAAAGCTGCCCTTTATTATCTCTATATTTTATACTTTCACCAACGATAATAAGTAAAATAGTATTAATAAAAATGATTAGATTTGATGTGTTCTAACGGTTACTATGTATTATTTTATAAATAATTTTTAATATTTAAGAAAAATCTCTTGACTTTTAATGTAGCTTTATTTATAAACCTAAATAAAGTGTGCATAAATCGATAAATGCCAAATAAGGAGGGCGAAATGAAAACGATAATGATATTTATAATGATAATGGGATCTGTGTTACTTCTTGCAACTGATGTGTCAGGTACTCAATCTGGAACATGGACAGCAGATAATAACCCATACAATGTTATAAGCGACATTACAATACCTGAAGGTGCATCTCTTATTATAAATCCTGGTGTTGAAGTGAATGTTAGCGGTAATGTACAGATTTTAGTCGAAGGACATATCACAGCTATTGGAACTGAGAATGATTCTATTTACTTTGTAGGTGAGAGTCGTTGGAAAGGTATAAAATTTACCTCAACAACTGAAACAAGTACTTTATCTTTTTGCAAAATCGAGAATATTGAAGATGGTGTGAGGACTGTAAATTCACCAGTCGATGTATATTATTGCCATATTAATGATGCATTAAACTATTGTATAAATATTTTCGGAATAAATGGTCCAGCTGAGACAAACATTAAGCATACAAAAGTATCTGGAGCAATAAAATCAGGAATAAATATCTCACAAAATTCTAACGTTACTATTGAGTACTGTGATATTTTTAATAATGGACTTGGTGCTCAATATTATGGAGCTATTCACCTATCAAATCAAAGTGCAAATGGAGAAAATAATCCTGTTATCCAATACAACAGAATTCATCATAATCTTAAACAGGGAATTAATGGATGGGACCTTACAAGTAATTCGAGAATTAATCCCATTGTAAGACACAATATCATAGAAAATAATCTTACTGGGCTGAACTTAAGACAAGTGTCAGGTCTTTTTGAGTATAATATAATAAGAAATAACTTCATCTCAGGTAATGCTGACTCAGGTGCTGGTTTCATGATTGCTGGTGCATCCTCATCTCCAATAATTAGGCATAACGAAATAACTGGCAACTTCACAGCATTTTACATAGGTGAAGGTGCAACACCAATACTTGGAGATTTAAGCAGTGACGATTCAGAAACTGGACATAATATAATCCAAAATAATATTGACGAAAGTAATATCTCCCATAGTGTTTATATTTATAGTGGTAGTGGTAATGTGATGGCTCAGAATAATATTTGGGATAGTGAAGATCCTGACGAGATAGCCGCTACAATTCATGACCAAAACGATGATCCTTCGCTTGGTTTAGTTACATTTTTACCTGTTTATGCTCAGGCTACAATTAGTGGAAATATTAGTTATGATGGTGATCTCGATTTCGAACATGTCTTAATTTTCTTGTACGATTATGTTACAGACGATATGGTCGAGTTCTATGAAGTAGATGGCTTAGGTGATTATCAAATTACAGTAAATCCAGGAAAGTATTGGGTATATGCTGGAGGTATTATAGACGAAGATTTTGATCCAAACGAAAACAATGATCCAGATATTAAAGCTGCAGGAGTTCATGTTTTTAATATGTTGCCTAAAGCTGTGATTGTCGATGCAGAAAACCCAGCAGAAAATATTGATATTGAAATGTCGGATTTAAATCGTTATATGAAAATTGCCATTATTGATTCTTTTGAACACCAAGGGGATACAATTTATACTATGGGGCTATTCGAACATATTGATGAATTCAATGTTATGTTATTAAAAATTGAAAATGATTTTGTAAAAATTGTTGGTTATAAATACTTTGACTCAGAAACTGATAATTGGGCTAATAATTTTAGTGAAACATGGACTTTATTAAAAACAAATAATTTGGCAGTTGGTGATATGTGGGGCATGGAAGAAGATGGGCTTATCGGTTTTTATGCTGGTTCTGTTCCCACACCTATAAACCTTAATGGGCAAAATATATATCCTCGTAGATTTATGTATTTTGACAATGACGCAGATGAATATGAGCTTTTTGGAATGACTCAGTATTATCAAGAGGAAATAGGCATTGTTGCTTATAGAGAATTTTCTTCTGCAACACAAAGTTTGAAAACAGAATACATACTTTATGATTATGATATAAGCAATGGGGGAGAAGGGCTATTTCCTATTGCTGTTGGTAATATGTGGGTGCTTGAAAAATCAGAGCCTGCAATGCATCCGACAAATCTAATTGCTATTGAAAGAGATGGCTCTTATTTGCTTTGGGAACCAGCTCCAGGAGAAGACTGGGTAGGATACAATGTATATCGTGATAATGCATTATATGCACAAAGCAATAGCTCATTCTTTTATGAACTTGAAGATGAAGGTTGGGGTGCTCATAATTGGTATGTGACCGCTTTTAATAACAATACCGAATCTGAGCCATCAAACATTTATGATCCTTTAGGTGTTGATACACCCATTTTTGCGATAGGGAAATCGAGAATCAACCATTACCCAAACCCGATTAATAATCAGAGTAAGTCTCTTGTATCTTTTAATATTGAACTTGCAGAAGATAGCGATGTAGAAATTAATGTTTATAATATTAAAGGACAGAAGGTTGCAAACATTACAAGAACGAAACTAAACAAGGGAGAGCATACAATTAAATGGAGTGTTCAAAATAAAGACCAAAAACCTTTATCTAATGGAATATATTTCTATCAATTAAAAACAAAATCTGGTAGCATTACTAATAAAATGCTAATAATCAAATAAACTTTTTTATAGGATGGGGTATCAAATATCCTGGCCTTTTCTTATTAGGAGAGTATATGAGTGGTATTGTTAAGCCAAAGGTTTTGCAAAACAAAAAACAAATTCCAATGAGTTTAGTAATTGCATTACTTTTTGCAATAATAATGGGTTTATGGCTAAAGTCATATTGGGATAATTATCATGTCGAGAATATTCTTTTTGAAAATATAACACTTGTAAACCCAAGCCCAGTGAGTGTTGATGTTCTTTTTACTATCAATAATAAGACTAATAAAGATGGAAGATTTAATATTTTTATTCAAGTATATACGACTAAAAACAAAATAATTAGCTCAAGATTAACAACTGTCGAAATAAAAGCAAAATCTCAAGTTCAATATATAAAAGAATTAAAAAGCTTTGAAAGACGCCTGGAAGCAGGGGAAATGCTTTCTGGAGCAATAATAAGTTTGGATAAATAAAGAGGGTATAATGAAAAAATGGATGGTTTTACTTGTCATCGTCCTTAGTGTAAATATCGCTTATACAAAGAATTATCGAGTTGAAAAGTTTCAAGCACATCATGTTATTAATCATGATAACATTGTTGAAGTTAATGAGCATATTCATTTTCGTTTTGAAAAAGGTTCAAATAATTGGGTAGAGAGAAGTATACTATTTAAAAACATCGATAAAATCGATGTGATTAGTGCAGAAATTGATTATGTCGAAGTTCCTTTTGGAGCTGGTAATAATCGAGCTCAGGTTACTGATAATGCAGTTAAATGGACATTTAATAAAATAAAACAAACAGATAAGAATTTTGGCTTATACTATAGAATAAAAGGTGCTATTTACAAAGACGATGACGAAGATGTGTTGCAATATACTCTTTTGCCAACTAAACATAGCTACGAGATTGATTCTGTAGAGGTTGTGATAGACTATTTGAAGTTTACAGGCAGTCTAACAGCTCATCAAATAATCAATGGCGATGCTCTTGTGTCACTCGATGAATCAAACATTACTATTAAAAACAAAAGACCTTTAAAAAAAAATGAAACAATTGAACTGCAATTGAGATTTCAAAAAGACAAAGTTATAACAAAAAACCCTAAATGGTCTGAATTAAAGCTTAAATCAAAAAGATTATTAATTACATTTACTATTTTAGGATTTCTTTTGCTTGTGATATCTGTCATATATTCTTTTTTAATATATAAAAACAATAATGTATCATTTAAACCTAATAAAAAAGACTTGAACAGATTAGAAAGTGCACCAGATGAGCTTTCACCTATTGAAGGTGCATATCTTTTGAATATCAGCTTTCCCGATTCTCAATTTCTGCAATATATAGGTGCCTTAATGATAAAGCTTTTGTCTAAGAAAAGTATAAAGAGTATCATAAGTCGACGTAAAAAAGGGTTTGCTTTTGATTTGCTTTTACAAAAAGATCAATCATTTGATGAATATGAGAAGCTTATTTTTGATAGTCTATCAACTAAAAAAGGTTTAAGCCTAAAGCAAAGTCTAAATATTGCCAGCCTTAAAGTCAATAATATTTTAAAACAGATTAAAACCAACCTGCAGGAAAGAGAAATAATCTCTTTAGATCTTGTTAAGCAAAGAACAAAATATACAATAATTGGCAGCATAATAGCTGCAATTGGCGTATTATCAATATTACCGTTCGTACTATACTTTGATATTTTTACAAGCTCAGGTTTAATTATTATGTTTTCATTGATAATAAGCGGAATAATAATAATTATTGGTGCTCAAAGTATTTCTCCATTGACAGCACAAGGTGTTTACTTGAGTCAAAAAATATTCTATCACAAAAGACATATAGAAGACCTTTTAGAAAAAGAATACAATACTGATATTCATCAATATATGCTTAGCCAATTACCATATATATTTGCTTATAAGATTCAATTTGAATGGTATAACAAAATTAAAATGCATGAATTTGATGTGCCAGAATGGTTTGAACTTGCAGATTCATGTAATAATGAAAACCCGTTCCATTGCTTCAAGATCATGATATCAATAATCTTATTATATTCAAGTTCTTCTGTCACTATGAAAAGCCTTGTAAAACCAATTTCTGATTTGGTAGAGGAGGATGAATAATGTTATTACTATTACTTTTATCAACGTTTATCTCAGCTTTATTAGTAGCAGTTATTGTAAATCTATTTTTTAAAAAGCCATTAGCCGTTATCTTAAAAAGACTAATAGAAGATGAAATATATGACTCGTGGCTAAAATATATGATTTTTGCCATATACGTTGTGAGTATTTCATCTGGCATTAGTTTATGGAAAATTGAAAGATATATATATCCCACAGCACAAAATTTACCTGTTCTTGATATTACAGGCATTAGTATTGCATTTGAAATGTATCGCTCAATTATTAATTCTCTGACAAGTATTGCATGGCTGTTGCTAACATTTTTTATTGTGGCTTTGATTATATTTGTTGTAAAAAGAATATTCGAAAATAAAAAAAGGAATGATTATGAAGATAATTGACACACGTGGAGAACTATGCCCAAAACCTATTATCAAAACTAAAAAAGAAATACCAAATATCGCAGTTAATGAAAGCTTTAAAATTCTAACAGATAACGATACTTCTCTCAAGAATCTTCTTAGATTCTTGAAAGACAATCATTTTGAGACTGATACCATCAGCAATGATGATTTTTACACAATAATGTGTATCAAAAAAGACAAAGAGTTAAACAACCCAGATGCCGAGTCATATTGTGTTGCCCCAATAAATAATGATTATATAATCGTATTTAAAACGGATAAAATGGGGGTTGGTAATGATGACTTAGGAAGCATACTGATAAAAGCTTTCATAAACAGCTTACCAGAACAGAATAAGCTTCCTAAGGCAATGATTTTTTATAATAGCTCAGTACTTTTGACAAAAGATTCATCAAATGTTTATGAATCTCTTCGTTTGTTGCAAAGCAAAGGAGTTGAAATTGTTATTTGTGGAACTTGTATTGACTTTTATGATATCAAGAATGAAATAGATATTGGTATTGTTTCAAATATGTTTACAATCACAGAGTACATGATAAAATACTCTCATATAATTTACCCATAAAAAAGGGCGGGATATCCCGCCCTTTATTATTTCGAGTTGCCTTATTTCATTAGCAACATTTTCTTTGTTGAACTATAATTTGGTGTCGTTAGTCTATAAAATAGGGAGCGTCCCATTGAGTGTGTCTGAAACCTCCAATAAGATTTCAAAACACTCTATATATTCCTAATTAAATTCAAATAGTTTTTTGTCAAATCTAAAATTGTATATAGGATAATTATTATATTTAAATACCTTGTCAATAGCTACTTTTGATAAT
>Ga0265293_10000411_pt1 | contig 102454 bp, 83 predicted proteins | sample Munlanlewell138R_FD_192505 | JGI IMG/M metagenome (GOLD analysis project Ga0265293, IMG submission 192505) | Leachate microbial communities from a municipal landfill in Southern Ontario, Canada - Leachate well 138R | ecosystem: Engineered > Solid waste > Landfill > Unclassified | place... | reverse complement strand
GTGGCTCCTAGCCCACAAAGCCGCAGCCCCGCAAAGCGGCCCGAAGTAGAGCTAAACCCGTGTCCTGTATAAGCTTTCAAGCCCCCAGCGATTTTCACTGAGGGCTTGACACAGGCACTTTTTTGCCTTGGGGGCGGCCCGGCGGCAAAAAAAGGGGAGCCGTCGGGCAACCGCCGTATCAGTTGGCGAAGGCGGCGATGCCGGTTTGCGCGCGGCCCAGGATCAGGGCGTGAACATCGTGCGTGCCTTCGTAGGTGTTGACGACTTCGAGGTTGACCAGGTGGCGGGCAACGCCGAATTCGTCGGAAATGCCGTTGCCACCCATCATATCGCGGGCCAGGCGGGCGATGTCGAGCGCCTTGCCGCAGGAGTTGCGCTTGAGGATGGAGGTGATCTCGACGGCGTCGATCCCTTCGTCCTTCATGCGGCCCAGGCGCAGGCAGCCTTGCAGGCCGAGCGAGATCTCGGTTTGCATGTCGGCCAGTTTTTTCTGGATCAGCTGGTTGGCGGCCAGGGGGCGGCCGAACTGCTTGCGATCGAGCACATACTGGCGGGCACGGAACCAGCAGTCTTCGGCGGCGCCGAGCGCGCCCCAGGCGATGCCATAGCGGGCCGAGTTGAGGCAGGTAAAAGGGCCCCGGAGGCCGCGGATCTCGGGAAAGGCGTTTTCTTCGGGGCAGAATACGCCATCCATGACGACTTCGCCGGTGATCGAGGCGCGCAGGCCAACCTTGCCATGAATGGCGGGCGCCGACAGGCCGGCCATGCCTTTGTCGAGAATGAAGCCGCGGATCGGGCCGACGTTGCCGGCCTGGTCGACCTCTTTGGCCCAGACGACGAAAACGTCGGCGATGGGGCTGTTGGAGATCCACATCTTGTTGCCGGTGAGCTTGTAGCCGCCGTCGACCTTGACCGCGCGGGTGGCCATCGAGCCGGGATCGGAGCCATGGTCGGGCTCGGTGAGGCCGAAGCAGCCGATCCATTCGCCGGTGGCCAGCTTGGGCAGGTACTTCTGCTTCTGGGCCTCGGTGCCGAAGGCGTTGATGGGCACCATGACCAGCGACGATTGCACGCTCATCATCGAGCGGTAGCCGGAGTCGACGGTTTCGACTTCGCGGGCGATCAGGCCGTAAGCCACGTAATTGAGGCCGGGGCCGCCATACTCGGGGGCGATGGTGGGGCCGAGCAGCCCGAGTTCGCCCATCTCGCGGAAGATGGCCGCATCGGTTTGTTCGTTGCGGAAGGCCTCCAGCACGCGCGGCGCGAGTTTGTCCTGGCAATAGGCGCGAGCGGCCTCGCGGATCATGCGCTCTTCTTCGGTGAGCTGGAGGTCGAGCAGGAAAGGGTCTTGCCAGTTGAAGGAGGATGTCGCCATGGGGGTCTCCGGGGCGGCGCGGGGCGGCGCCCAAAAAGGGATCTGGAAGGATAGTTTAGAACTGAAGCTGTCGCGATGGTAGCCAATCGCAGGGTAGGGGGCAAACGAAGATTTCGCATGCAAATATGCGATATTCTCATGTATGAACGATACGGCGCCAAGAGCGCCACATTGGCTCCCACCACCAATCCGATGGTTTATTCATGTCAAGCTCCACCCAACGCTTGCCGTCCACCCAGGCGCTGTCGTGCCTGGTGGCCGCCGCCCGCTATCAGAGCTACACCCGCGCCGCCGAGGAGCTGGCGCTGACCCAGGGCGCGGTATCGCGCCAGATCGCCGCACTGGAGTCGTCGCTGGGCCTGTCGCTATTTCGCCGCACCCGTCATGGCGTGGTCCTCACCGCGGTGGGCGCCGATTACGCCCGCCGCGCCAGCCAATTGCTGGAATCCCTGGAGCGCGCCACGCTCGACGCCATGGCGCGCCAGGCGGGCGGTACCTTGAGCCTGGGCACGGTGCCAACCTTCGCCACGCGCTGGCTGTTGCCCCGGCTGGCGCATCTGCGCGCGAGCCATCCCGAGATCGAACTGCACCTCGAAACCCGCACCCGGCCTTTCATGTTCGCCGACACCGAATTCGATGCCGCCCTGTATGCCGGCACGCCGGAGCAGGTGGCGGGATGGTCGGGCACTCGCGCCACTTGGCTGTTGCCGGAAGAAATCCTGCCGGTGTGCAGCCCCGCGCTACCGGGCTATCGCACGGCCATGGCCCCGACGGACCTGGTCGCGCTGCCCCTGTTGCAGCAAAGTACGCGCCCGCTCGCCTGGCGGCAGTGGTTCGAGGCGATGGGGGTGGAGGCGGCGCAGGCCTTGCGCGGCCCGCGCTACGAATTATTTTCGATGACGGCCGCCGCCGCCGCGCAAGGCGCGGGCGTGGCGCTGCTGCCGGTGATCCTGATTGGCGAGGAGCTCGCGCGCGGCGAGCTGGTCGTGGCCTGTGATCGCCTGCTGCGGGGCGAGCGCAGCTATTACTTGATCGCACCCGCCGATCGCGATGAGCGCCCCGCTTTGAGCACGTTGCGCGCCTGGCTGGTGGCGCAGGCGGGAGGCGCGGATGAGGTGGCCGGCGGGCGGGAGCGCTGAGCGATCCTGACGGACGGGAGCAGCGCCTGGCAAATCGCCGCCGACCGCGCGCAAAGCGCATGCCGGATGGCCTTTCTGCACGCTGCGGTTCGGATGGGTGGATGGGCGCTCGCGTGGCGCCTCAGCGCCCCGAACCCATCGAGCAATGACCCCCGCTCACCAGTTGCCCCGAACCGGCGGCAATGAGGGGTGGTTCCCGGCGCAGGTCGACCGGCGGTGAAGCGGACCAATCCCAGGCCAGGAACACCAGCAGGCCAATCCAGAACGCCAGTTGCAGACGTGATGCGATACCCATGGTCTCGTCTCCCGGCTCAGAATTGATAATGACGGCGCAGCCGGATGCCGATCAAGGTACCCAGGAAGGCCATGGGCACCCAGATCCAGCCGTGCAGGCTGCCGGTGGAAATGCCGCTGAGCATGGCGCCGATGTTGCAGCCGAAAGCCAGCCGCGAGCTATAACCCAGCGCAAAGCCGGCAACCAGGGCCACCACCCATTGCCGGGTGCTGAGGGGTTTGCGTTCGACGCTGGCCCGGCCGGCGATCCAGAGCGCGCCACCCAGGATGCCGATGTTGGTGATCGAGGTGACGTCCATGAACACGGTTTCCGCCATGCGCTCGGCATTGCCCGGCTGGCTCCAGAAGACGTTGAGCGTGGGATCGAAGGCGCCGATGGCGGTGGCGACCTTGCCCGCCCACAATCCGAAGCCATACACCACACCCCATGGCTGGCCCGCGATCACCAGGTTGAGCGTGGCCAGCACGGCCAGCGCCACGGCGCCCCACAGCCAGCGGCGGTCGAACCAGGATTTGCCCGCTCCGGTATAGAGCCGCACGCCGGCCAGCACGAGACCCAGCACCGCCACGGTGACGATCAGCGCCAGCCCGGCGCCCCATTGGTCGACCAGACCGACGGGCTCGATCTGGCCCAGTGCCAGCCAGCGGTCGATGTGCGCTGAACCGAGAAAGCTGCCCAGGGCGAACAGTGGCAGGATGCCCATATTCAAAGGCACGCCCAAACCCGCCTTGTAGAGAGTGCCGGAGCCGCAGCCATCGGCGATCTGCATGGCCATGCCGAACACGAAGGCGCCGATCAGCAGGCTGACGCTGGGTGGTCCCAGCGCGGCATGCAGCTCGGGGAAGACACCCAGCAGCGGCATGGCCAGGGCGGCTGCCAGCGCCAACAGAATGACCTGGCCGACGACGCCGCGGGGATCGCGTCGCTCCACGAGATGGCGCCAGCCGGTGGTGAAACCGAAGCGGGCGCCCGCGAGGGCCGCGCCCATGCCGATGCCGACCAGCAGCAGCACCGCTTGCCGGATCGAAACGCTCCAGGCGAGGAAGAGGAAAAAGGCGGCCAGCAGGACCGCCAGGGGCAGACGTTTCATGTGCGGATACGGAAGGAGCCGGATGGGGCCGAGGGAGGCCCCGGCGGGACGAGCGAAAAGTGGCGAAGGATAGCAAACCACGGCGAGTGTGCGACCGTCGGTTGGCCGCCACGCGAGCAAGCGCCCCGGCCCCGGCGTCGCCCCGAAGGGTTGGGTGGGCCGGCCGCCGGGGTGGTTTATCTTAGTTGCGGACGCTTTCCGCCCAGAGCTTCGCGTCGATCATCAGCTGCTTGGCGCGACCCGGCACGTTGTCCATCGGCAGGGCCTCGGGCGCATGGGTCCAGTCGACCATCGAGCCCGCATAGAGCTTGACGTTGGGCTGGCCCACGACCTCCGACAACGCAAACCAGTTCGTGGCGGCCCAATGTCCGGTATTGCAGAAGGACACGGTTTCTTGCTGGAAGCTGAACGGTGAGTCGCCGGCGATCTTGCGGGCTTCGTCGGGGGTGACGAAGGTGGAGGTGCCGGGCTGGAACCAGGCGTCGTGTTCGAGGTTGACCGCTCCCGGCAGGGTGCCGGGCACTGTGGCGGCGGTATGGCGTGTTTCCCCTTCGAAGAAGCTCTTGGGCCGGGCGTCGAGCAGGGTGGCGCCACCATTTTGCGTGCGCTGAACGACTTCGTCGCGGGTGGCGATGAGGGTGGTGTCGAGCTGCGGCTGGTAGGCGCTGGCCTGTACCGTCACCGCGTTCTGGGCCAGGGGCAGCTGGGCCGCGGCCCAGGCCTGGGTGCCGCCGTTGAGGATGGAGAGCTCGCTCAGGCCCAGGACTTTCAGCGTCCAGTACACGCGCGCCGCCGCGCCGAAGTCGGTGGCGTTGGCGCCCGACGACACGATGACGGCATGGGACTCGGGGGTCAGGCCCAGTCCCTGGATCAAGGCGGTGAGCTTGGACAGTTCGGGCAGTTCGCCGGGGTTCTCGGCCGGGCCGCGCCAACTGCCGTAGGGGGCGTTAAGGGCTTCGGGCACGTGGCCCGCGGCATAGTCGGCGGGCGGCCGGATGTCGATGACGCGCACCGACTCCTGCTCCAGAAGCGGTTGAAGCTCGGCGGGACTCAGCAAGGGCTGGGCGGCGTGTGCGGCGGTGCCGAAAACGAGGGCGGCCAGGGGAACGAGCCAGGATTTCATGGCGAAAACTCGGAAAGAACTGAAGTGGATTTTATTATGTCCTTTTTGTCTTATGATTCAAAATTGCTTTTCATGGTATCTATATTTCAAAAAGATATATAGAAGCAAAAACGGCGCGCACATGCGTGAACGCCCGGCAGCGCGGGCGTTCCTTGACCACGGGCCTAAGCGCAAGCCTCGTCGTTCACGGCGAGGCAAGCGAGGCTAAAGCGACTGGAGCCGAAGGCTCCTCTGAATGGTGGCGGAGAAGCCCCGGCCGAAAGACCGGAGTTCTTCACGGCGGCAGATCATGCTCCGGTGATGGCGGGCGCAAGACCACGTGGCCAAGCGGGCGGCGGGCCGTGCGCTTACCCTTGTGGCCGGTAGGGGCGCGAGCCCCGCGGCGCCTCAGGTACCGGTAGAGCGGCTCAGCCTTGGAGCCGGAGCCCTGTGAAGCGCTCCGCCTACATCTGGAAACCGGTGGCCTTGACCACGTCGGTCCAGCGCTTGAGATCCTGTTCGAGCAATTGCGCCATGTCGGTGCGGCTGCCGCCCATGATGACGAAACCCGCCTTTTCCAGCGGTTCGGTTACCGCTGGCGCCTGGATTGCCTTGGCGATGCCGGCATGCAGCACGTCAAGCACCGCTTCGGGGGTGCCCTTGGGCGCGAAATAGCCAAACCAGGCCCCGAAGTCCACGTTCAACAGATCGGCTTCGATGAAGGTCGGCGCCTCGGGGAAGCCCTTGGCGCGATTGGCGCCGGTTACCGCCAGGGCGCGCAAGCGGCCGCTCTCGACGTGGGGAGCGGCCAGGGCGGTGGTGATGAAGGCGGCCTGGACGTCGCTCGAAGCCAGGCCGGTGATCGCGTCGCTGGTACTGCGATAGTGCACGGCTTCGATGGGAAAGCCCGCCTCGCTGGCGAAAAGCTCCGCACCGAAATGGCCCGGCGTGCCGGCGCCAAAAGTGCCGAAGTGGATGGGCTGTTCGGCGCCGCGGGCGGCGGTCAGGAAGTCCTGCAGCGTTTTGTGGGGCGAATCGGCGGGTACCGCCAGCACCATGTTGACGCGCACGGCTTCAATGATCGGCGCAAAGTCCCGCGCGGGATCGTAGTTGAGCTCGCGATAGGCGGCCGGCGCGATGGCCATGGAGCCGACTTCGCCCAGCAATAGCGTATAGCCGTCGGGCTTGGCTCGCGCCACCGATTGGGCTGCGATCTGGCCGCCGGCGCCGGCCTTGTTCTGGATCACCACCGATTGGCCAAGCTCATGGCTGAGTTGCTGGCCGACGGCGCGGGCCACGATGTCGGGCCCCGTGCCGGGCGGGAAGCCGACTTCGATCGTGACGGCACGGTCGGGGTACTGGGCGTTGGCCAGCACCGGGACGGCGAGGGCGACGGCCAGAAAGCCCAGGCGGCGGATGGAAGGGAAGGACATCAGAGTCTCCTTGTGGGTCTGGATAAGGGTAACTTCGGAGCGGTGGCGGGCCGGGCCGCCGCCGCTCCGGAAGCAGAGGTCGGGGAAGACGGGGTTGGTGAGAAAACGCCGGCTCTTTCGTCAGTAGCGGCGGCAACTGTCCTGGTCGTTAGCCGGCGTCGCAGGTAAAACTGGCGGCTTGCTCGGGATCGCCCTGGCCGTCGTAGCGTGGGTAGCTCGGGTACGGACACAGCGGGCGGCTGCGGTCGGGGTAGACAGCGGTGCCGTAGGCCGTGATCTCTTGCGGTGCCTGTTGCTGCTCCACCCAGCGCACCAAGGTTCCCAGGCCATCCCAGGCGTCGGTCGCCGCGCCGCCGGCGCAATGCGCCATGCCGGGAATCAGGTAAAGACGCGCGAAGCTGTCGGCGTCCGCCGGATGCGCGGCTTGCAAACGTTCAAAGTACGCGATGCTCTCGCTGGGCGAGAAGATCGGATCGGCCATGCCATGGGCGAGCAGCAGCTTGCCGCCGTGTCCTTTGAAGGCGTCCAGCCGGGCGTCCTGGTCGGCGTTGTAGACGGTGGCGAAGGCCTCCATGCGGGCGGGGTCGCGGTCGAAGTCGAAGTCGGCCAGCTGGAATCCGGGCTGCGGCGGTGTGAAGAACTCCCAGCCCAGGGCGTCCTGCATCAGCGTGATATGGCGCGCGTTGGCATCTGCGGTGGGCGAGGTGCCCAGGCGCCAGGCGCGCCAATCGTTGGCGGGATGGCCAATGCCGGGATCCCACGGCCAGTCGGTGTATAGCGCTTGGCCTTGGCTGTCGCGTGGCGGCGCGGCAACTTGCCGCAAGGCCTCGACTTTCCCGGCCTCCAGGCAATCGGTGGCTTGGCCGGCTTGGCACTGCAGGACGCCCGGATCGTAATGACACAAGCCCGGCGCACTGACCAGCCCGTCGGCCAAGCCATCGTGTTCGTCACAGGTATCGAGGATGCTCTGGCGCAACAGGCCAAGGTCGGCGTCGCTCAGGGCCTGCGACAGGATGGGCCTGCCGGCGGCATCGAGGGGCGCGATATCCAGCAGTACCTGGGTACTCCAGGCGGCGGCGATGGTCGCGCCCTTGGCCACGCTCATGGCGGGGGCGATGGCGATCACCCCATCGAAATACTCGGGGAAGCGTTGGGTGAACATCATGCCTTGGCGTCCACCGCCCGAGCAGCCGATAAAGTACGAATGATCGGCATCTCGTTCGTAATAGGCCGAAATCAATGTTTTGGCGGCCCGTGCCACGCGGTCGTGTGATTGGTAGGCATGGTCGAGCCGCGCCTGGGGATCGGCGCCGAAGGAGGCGTCGGTGCCCTGGTGGCCGGCGTCGGTGGACACCACGGCATACCCTTGGTTGAGGGCTGGCTCCAGCGTGTCTTGCGTTCCCAGGGCGGGCCGGACGCTACCGTCATTGCCACCTCCGCCCTGATACAGGAAGCGGCCGTTCCAGGCGGTGGGCAGGCGCAGTTCGAAACCGGTGGCGTAGGGCTTGCCATCGATGCCGGTGCGGGAATCGAGCATCCCCGCGACCCGGCAATGGGCGACGGTTTCGACTTGGCCGACGCGCGTACCGGCGGGCAGGTTCTCGCTGGTCAGTGCGGCCGGTCCCAGGGGTGTCTCGCTCAGGGCCTGGCAGGCGTCGACGACGACGGGATCGTCATCGCCGCCGCAGCCCGCCGCAAGCGCGAGCAGGCCGGCTGCCGCGATGGGTCGTACGAAGCAGGAAAATGGGGGCATGGGTCTCCTCACTGATGGGATGTGATGGCAATTTGTTTATGTATCGTAAGTAATTGCCGGATAGGCCGCAGTCCTCCCAAAGGAGGACTGCATCACAGCGCGGAGGGTGGCTTTGGGCGAACAGCCCGGAGGTCAGGCGTTGGTGGCGCCGTCGAGCAGCAGCTTGAAGAGCTGGTTGCGATGCTGGATGCCCAAGCGCGCGAAAGCACGGTTGCGATAGGTTTTGGCCGTGGTGGCCGAGATGCCGAGATCGGCCGCGATGCCATCGAAGGTAAGGCCTTGGGCAAGCCGCAGGCAGACATCGAGTTCGCGCGGCGTGAGCGAAGGGCAACGAGCGAGCAGGGTGTCGCGCTGGGCCGGAGCGGCGGCGCTGGCGGACAACGAGGTGGTGGTCAACGCCACATGGCGTTGTGCGCAGGCGAACAGCAGCGGGCCGATGGCTTGCAGCTCCCGGAGTTCCGCGGGCCGCACGGCCCCTTGATGGTCGTGGCGGTACAGGTTCACCGCCAGCACGCCGCCATTGGCGCAGGCCTGGGCGATCGAGACCCGCTCGCGCATGCCATGACGCTCGTAGATTTGTTCGCGATGGGGCCGGCGGATGTCTTCGGCGCGCCAATGCCCCAAGAGCAACGGGCGCTCGGCGTTGGACAAGCCATGGCTGCGGAAGGTGGGGTCGCGCCGATGCAGACCCGCCAGATAGACGCGCCAGCAGTCGCGCGTGGTGTCGGGGATGCGATGGGCAGCCGAGACATACATGCGCGGCGAAACGTCGCCAACCCGGTAGATCGACCAGGAAGCGAAGGGCACGGTGTCGTTGACCACGGCCAGGGCGTTGGCGCCGAACGACGGCAAGCCGATGGCGTGGATCAGCCCGGTTGCGAATTCAGCGAGGGCGCCGGCAGGGGTGGCGGCCGGAGTGAGCGTCCAGGATTGCATGCGATGGAGCGGCGCTTTCGGTGGGTGATCACGATACTGTAGCGAATCGCCGTCGCAACGCAAGCCGGCGGCCTGCGGCGCGGCCCTGGCGCCGTGGCGTCGGCCCGGGGCCGCGCCGGCCATGAGCGCCGGGGGTGCGCCGGCGCGGGGATTCATAGGCATGTCATACGGCGGCTTTAGCCTGCCGAGCTTCTTCGACTGTGCCTGAGTGCCATCCCATGACCGATAACGACGCCTTCGTCACCTCTCTTTATCATTCGCTGCTCGGGCGCGCTCCCGACCCCGCCGGTCTTGCCTATTGGTTGAACGAGCTGGATGCTGGTCGCGTAACACAAGGCCAATTGGTGGCGGCGCTGGCATCCTCGGCTGAAGCCCAGGCCGAGATCGCGCCGGTGGCGCAGCTTTACCTGGCGGTGCTCGGTCGGGCGCCCGATGCCGACGGCCTGGCCTATTGGGTGAATGCGGTGCGGGCCGGCATGTCGTATACGGAGCTGGCGGCCAACTTCGCGGCTTCTTCGGAGTTCGGCGATTTGGTGGGCGCGGAGGCATCCGACGCCGAATACGTGACGATGGTGTATCGCCAGACCCTGGGCCGCGACCCCGAGCCTGCGGGTCTGGCCCATTACCTGCTGCAGTTGGCGCAAGGCGTGTCGAAGGGCGGGATCCTGGCGGCGATCGCCTTGTCCGCCGAAGGTTCCGCCAGGGCCGCCGATGCGGTGCAGACCGTTTTGGTATTCCTGGGCGCGGCCGGACGGCCTCCCGGGCAGTCCGAGCTGGATGCCATTTTGGGAGACGACGACGGCGCTTCGATCGGCGACCGCCTGGAAGCCTTGGCCGAACAATTGCTGGGCGATGCGAACGGGCCGGAGCCCGGGCCCGAACCCCAACCAGAACCAGAGCCGGAACCAGAGCCGGAACCGGAACCGGAACCAGAGCCGTTGCCGGATCCCGCCATCTACAAGCCCATGCCGGGCACCAACGGTGGCTCTTCGGACGCCTCGACCGCGGTGGCGCTGGACGACGATTGGATGGTCGTGGGCGACGATGAGTCCTCGATCCTGCGCGTCTATCCCCGCGACGGTGGCGAGGCCGTTCTGGAATGGAACTATGGCGTCGTGCTCGGCGTGAGCGACGAGATCGACCTGGAGTCGAGCGTCATGGTGGGCAACGTGCTGTACCTCTCGGGCTCGCACGGCAACAAGCGCGATGGCGACGAAGCCGACAGCCGCGAAATGCTGTTTGCCCTCACCGTGACGGGAACCGGTGCCGACACCCGGTTCGAAGTGGTGGGCCAGCACACCGGATTGGAAGACGCGCTGGTCGCCTGGGACGATGCCAACGGCCACGGCCTGGGCGCCGGCGCCCTCGGCCTGGCCGCGGGCAGCGCCGATGGCGTCGTGCCGGAGCAGATGGGCGGCTTCTCGATCGAAGGCCTGACCGTCGCGCCCGATGGCCAAACCCTGTGGCTGGGCTTTCGCGCGCCACAATGGGGTACCGACGCCGCGGCGCCGGCACTGATCGTGCCTTTGCTGAACAGCGAAGACCTGTTGCACGGCCTGGAGGCCGCGAGTTTTGGCGAACCCATCCAGCTGGATCTGGGCGGGCGGGGCATCCGCTCGATCGAGCGTGCCGAGGACGGCAGCGGCTACCTGATCGTCGCCGGTCCGGCCGGCGGCGCCAGCGCGGCGGTGGCGCATGACTTCCGGCTGTTCACCTGGAGCGGCGCAGCGGACGAGATGCCGGTCGAGCTCGACAACGATCTCGACGCCCTGCTGGCGCAGACCGGCGGCAGTTTCGAATCGCTGCTGGCGCCCGCCAGCCTGCTGCCCGGCACTCGCATCCAACTCCTGGAAGACAACGGCGACACGATCTGGCCGGGCAAGAACGAAGTATCCAAGGATCTCCCCGCCGGCGAGCAGCAGTTCCAGGGCCATTGGCTGGAACTGGGCGGACCCTACGTCGACGCGGCGGCTCCGGTGGCGGTGGCGGCCTCGCCGGCCGACGGCACGCGGGGCGTGGCGGTGGACAGCCCATTTGTACTGACTTTCAACGAAACCGTGAAGCGTGGCAGCGGCAGTATCGAGCTGCGCGACGCCAGCGGCCAAGTGGTGGAATCCTTCGACGTCCAGGATCCGGCCCAGGTGCAGTTCCACTACAACCAGGTGAGCGTGCGGCCCTCCGACGCACTGGCGTACGAGTCGTCCTATAGCCTGGTGTTCCAGCCGGGCGTCGTCCTCGACCGTGCGGGCAACGCTTTCGCAGGCTATGGCGAGAGCTCGCCGCTGGGTTTCATGACTTCGGCCGAACCCACCGTGATGGAGGCCTGCGATGTTCTGTTCGTGGCCGGCAATGCCGAGGCTCCCGACGCCTTTGCCTTCATCCTGATGCGCGACGTCACCGGCGGCACCCGCATCACCTTTACCGATCGCGACTACGAGGCCGAAACCGGATTCGAAGGCATTACCAACGAAATGGCCTTTGTCTGGACCGCCGGCGCCGACCTGCCCGCCGGTACCATCGTCACCATCCAGACCGATACCAATGGCAATCCGGTCGCCGACATCGGCTTTGCCCTTGGCGGTGGCGGCGGCATCGGCAAGGCGGAAACCCTCTATGCGCTGCAGGGAACCATCATCGAGAACTTGACCGACGGCAGTGCGGGCCTGATTTCGGAAGCCGGGGTCTTCCTCGCCAGCCTCACGCTGGGCGGATCGGCCGGGGACATCCCCGCGTCGCTGGTTGAAGCCAATGCCGCTTTTGCGTTCACCGTAGACCCGTCGAACCAGACCAACGCGCGGTATGCGGGCTCGCTGGATGCGTCCGATCTCGAGAAACTGGCGGCCCGCATTGCTGATCCGGCCTTCTGGGACTTCAATACCATCAAGGCGCCCGGCTTTCCGCTGGTGGACGGCGGCTTCTTCAACGTGCCGTTGTTGAGTCACAGCGAAGTGGAGGGCGACGGCGTTACGCTGACCTGGAACCAGCCGCTGGACGCGCGCAACCCGCCCGCCCTGGAAGCGTTCGAGATCAAAATCAACGGCGTGGCGGTGGCGGTGTCGTCCCTGAACGTGGTGGGCGATCAACTGCACATGGCGCTGGCCGAAGCGGTGCGGGGCGGCGACCTGGTGAGCCTGAGCTACAGCGACCCGTCGTTGCAGGATGATGGCGAAGCTCTGCAATCGTTGAACGGACACGACGTGCCGAGCTTCACGATCGGCGCGGTGCCCAACCTGTCGCCCGACAGCCAGGCGCCGGCGGTGCTGGGATGGGAGATCAACGGCATCGACGGCCAAGCCATGCATTTCGCGCCCCTGGTCGTTACGTTCGACGAGATCGTGGTCAAGGGCGCCGGCCAGATCGTCTTCGATCGGCGGGGTGGCGAGGGGGATTCCATCGTCATCGACGTGGCCAGCAGCGAGGTCACCATCGTTGGCAATCAGGTAACCATCGACCCGGCGGCCATCCTCGAGGCGGGTGCGGAGTATTCCGTGACCATCACCGCCGGCGCTTTCAGCGACGCGGCGGGCAATGGGCACGCGGGCATTCTGGATCAGGACGCCTGGGTCTTCGCAACCGCCGAGCGTCCCTCGTACGATTTGCTGATCACCGAGGTCAACTCCAACGGCGGAACCGACGATTTCTTCGAAATCCTGAATTACGGTGCCGAGGCCATTGATCTGAGCGGCTGGGGCATGATCGACGAGAACGGCAAGTTCTCCAGCATCGCGCCGTTTGCCGAGAGCACGCTGCTGCAGGCGGGCGAGGTTCTGGTCGTGGTGCTGAGCGATGATCTCGCCGACGTGGCGGCGTTCCGCCAGGCCTGGAATCTGGATGACGACGTCAACCTGGTAGGGATCGACGGCCCTGGCCTGGGCAAGGGCGACGCTGTCGTGCTGTTCGATGCCCAGGGTTATGTGGCCACGGCCTTCAACTATGGCGCCTCGTCGGTGGCCACCAGCGACGATGGCAGCTGGAGCCCATCCGCCCCCGGCGGGACGGGAGCCGCCAAGTTCGGGGAGCATGCCGGCCTGGTGTTCGGCGGCAAGGCCGGCGACTCCGCGGTGTGGGACGGCCTGAGCCTGACCTCGCCCACCTATGTGGCGGCTGCCGTGGGGGAGCATGGGGCTTATGCCAACGGCAACGACGGTGCGCTGGGTTCACCCGGCGCCGTGCCCGAGGGCTGGGTGGAACTGAACGACGGCTGGCTGATCGGCTGATGAGTTAAGGCGACCCCGCGCGCCGGGAAGGTTTCTTCCCGGCGCCAAGCATGCGAATCTACAAATGTCGGATTTTTTGCCGAGTCGGCGCCGACATTGACCCTTTGATTGGAGAGATTCCATGCGAACCGCTGCTTTCGTTACATCACCCGCGTCCGGAATTACCGCGACCGCCGCCATCCAGAAGCTGCCCGTCGAACGGCTGCCCTTCACCGTTCGAGTCGTCGACGATCCGTCGTCGCTCGGCAAGGCGGTACGTTTGCGCCAGACGGCCTACGGACGCCACGTCCCGGAACTGGCGAGACAATTGCATCAGCCCGAGCCCCACGACTTCGCTCCCGGCGTGGCGGTGCTCTTGGCCGAGTCCAAGCTTGACGGCGAGCCGCTGGGAACGATGCGGATCCAGACCAACATCCATGCACCCTTATGGTTGGAACAATCGGTAACGTTGCCTGAGTATTTGCAACAGTCCACCCTGGCGGAAGCCACGCGGCTGGGCGTCATGCCGGGGAGCGCGGGGCGGCTGGCCAAGACGGCGATCTTCAAGGCCTACTACCTCTACTGCGTACGGCAGCAGATCGACTACATGGCGATCGCCGGCCGTTCGCCGCTGGATCGGCAGTATCTCGCCCTGCTGTTCCACGACGTCTTTCCCGAGCGTGGCTTTATCCCCATGCGGCATGCAGGTAATATCCCCCATCGTGTCCTGGCATTCGAGGTGGCAACGGCCCGGAAACGCTGGCAGGAAGCCGGCCATCCGCTGTTCCAGTTCGTGTTCGGTACACATCATCCCGACATTCGGATCGACGTCGGGCCTGGTACTCGTGCAACGGGTCGCCGCGGCGCGGAGCTGCCGGTCCCCGCTGCACCAACCTGGTAAGCATCGGCGTCGATCATTCGGGCCCGCCATCGCCGGGAGCAATCGGTGGCGGGTCGTTGCCGCCCGCGCGCCGCGCTTGCGGCCTCTTGTAGACGGTCCATGCCAGCGATCCCCGCCTCCCTGCGTGTCTGTGGGAAACGTTTTGTACTGGGTCTCGACTGGTTGACCAGCCGGTTGTCGCTGTATGCGGTGCCATTCGTTCTTGCGGTGGCCACCATCATCGCGCTGGCGGCGCATGGCCTGACGGGACCGCACGCGGCGGGCGAGCCCCTGGCGATCCGCGTGGCGACCGAAGCCGCCGGGGAGCCCTGGACACCCGCGGAGGCCAGGGGCCGGCTGGCGCAGGCCTCCTGGGTGTCGGATTACGAAACCCGGCTCTCGGAGGCGCCGGTCTGGATTTCGCTGCAAGCGGATGGTGGCGGCAACGGCGGCGTGTTCGCCCTGCCGTCACGGCATGCCCAGGCTCTGGATTGCTGGGGAACGGCAAGCCTGAACTGGCTGGGCAGCGCCAATCGCGAGTCCACGCTGGGCGAACTCCTGCCTTTTCGCGCGGGATTCACGGCGCCGGCCGTGCCCGGTGGCGCACTGTGCCGGGTTACCTACAGCGGCCCTGCCGAAGTCAAAGCCGAGTACTGGCACACCAGTGGCCTGGCGCCCGCCAGCCTGCGTTTCTATTGGGGGGCCGGCTTGTTCGAAGGCGCCCTGGTCATGCTGGCGCTGTTCGCCCTCCTCACCGCCTGGATCAACCGCGAGAAGCGCTATCTGCTGCTGGCGGTCTGGCTGATTGGCAACCTGCGCCTGGGCGCGATTTCCACGGGCTGGGATACTCAATGGCTGGGCTTCGTGATCCCCGCCGATTGGATGCACCCGGTTCGGCAGATCACCATTGCGGCCTACTATCTGGTCACCTACGCCTTGTTCTGCGAAGTGTTTCGCGACGATCTCGCCCACCTGGGAGAGCGTTGGGTGACGCTGGGCCGCCGGTTGGGGCTGGTCCTCCTGGCCGCGGCGTTGTTCCTGCCCTTCAGCCGCTTTCTGCCAATCATGTGGGTCATCGTATCGCTGGGCGCGGGGGCCATTGTCGCGTTCATGCTGCGTTGCCTGTGGCTGCGGCCCTCGCGCACCGTCATCTGGTATAGCGCGGCGCTGGGGCTGGTGCTGTTCGCGTCGGTATCCGAAGTGGTGGCGGCCGCCCTCGACTTCAAAAGCCTGATGGGCGTGTTCAATAGTGTGACGGCGGCGCTGGCGGCGAGCGTGCTGGCGGCCTTTGCCTTTGCCGACCAGGTGCGCCAGGAAAGGCGTGACAGGCGACAGGCGCAGGCCGAGCTGGAACGCACCTATCAGGTCACGCCCATTGGCTTGTTCACGCTGGGCGATGACGGGCGGTTCGTGCGTTCCAATCGCGCGCTGCGGGTTCTACTGAGCAGCGCCGCCGAAACGGAAGGTCTGACGCACTGGGAGGCCTACTTCGAGCCTGGTTCCTGGCAAACCTTGCAGCGCCTGGCCGACGGCACCGCCGACGACGAAATCGAGATCCGTGGCCGCACCTCGCGCTTCGACGAAGCGGCGGCCTGGTATCTGGTACGGGTCGCGCGCGCCGGCCCCTGGATCGAGGGTTCGCTGCAAGATATCACCGAGCGGCGCAAGCTCACCGAGCGCCTGCAGTTCCTGGCCAATAACGATTCCCTGACCGGCGTGCTCAACCGCCGCGGCATTGAGCGCCATCTCGAACACTTGCGGCGTCGGCCGCCTGGCAGTGCCCTGGCGTTGGCCTATCTCGATCTCGATCGCTTCAAGCTCATCAACGATTTGTATGGTCATCAGGCGGGAGACGAGGTGCTGCGGCAAGTATGCCGGCGAATCAGCGGCCTGCTGCCCGAACCGCACCGGGTGGGGCGCATCGGCGGCGACGAGTTCATCGTGGTATTCGACGGCGTATCGCTCGAGGCCGCCGCCGACATCGCCGGCATGCTCATCGAGGCGATCGCCGGTCGCCACTTCCACGTGCGCGAGCAGGCCTTTCAGGTGAACGTGTCGGTGGGTCTGATCGAGCTGGCACCGCAGTTGAGCATCAGCGATGCCATTTCCACCGCCGACCGCGCCTGCCGCGACGCCAAGGCCCGGCGGCCCGGGCCGCTGGTGACGTACGAGCGGACGTCGGCGGCCTTCCGCGAGCGTGCCCAGGAACTGAGACTGATCGAAGCGCTGGGCGGCGCGTTCGCCACCGATCGCCTGTTCCTGGTCATGCAGCCCATCGTATCGTTGCGCCATCCTGCGGCGGCACTGGATTTCGAGGTGCTCGTGCGCATGCACGGCGAGGACGGCGAAGTCATCTCCGCCGGCCAGGTGCTCGCGGCCGCCGAAGCCAATGGCAAGGTCGCGCTGGTGGACCGCTGGGTGCTGCGCAACACCTTGAGCTGGTTGCGCCGCCACCAGGAGAGCCTGCCGCGCACGCGCTTTGTCTGCGTCAATCTCAGCGGCGCGTCGCTCAACGACGAATCCTTCTTGCAGGAGATGCTGGGCATCCTGGGCCAATATGCCGACGTGGCGCCGCTGCTGTGCCTGGAGGTGACCGAAGGCGTGGCCTTGCACGACCTCGACAACAGCCAGCGCTTCATCGAGCAACTGCGCCAGTTCGGGCCACGTATCGCGCTGGACGACTTCGGCGCGGGCTACACCTCGTTCCGCTATCTCAAGGATCTGTCGGCCGATGCGCTCAAAGTCGACGGCGCCTTCGTGCGCTCGATCCACCACCATCCCGCCAATGTGGCCATTCTCGAGGCGATCGTGCAATTGGCCCGCAATCTGGGCATGCGCAGCATCGCCGAATGGGTGGAAAACACGGCCACGCTCGAGATCCTCGTCGGCATGGGCGTGGACTACGTGCAGGGTTACTTATTGGGTCAACCGCAAACGCCCGAAGCCATCCTGGCGGCCGAGAGCGCGATCGATTTCGTGTCGGATCCGCAGGTGCGCGAATGGCTGGAGCGCGGCGGCCTGGCCGCCGACGAGGCTGAAAGCCTGCTGGGCGCGCCCGTCTCGCCGCATGGCTATCACTAGCTCACACTTTCCTCACGAATTCCGACTTCAGGCTCATGGCGCCGAAGCCTTCGATTTTGCAATCGATGTCGTGATCGGCGTCGACGAGCCGGATGTTCTTCACCCTGGTGCCCATTTTGATCGGGCTTGAGGAACCTTTGGGTTTCAAATCCTTGACGACCGTGACGGTATCGCCGTCCTGCAACACGTTGCCCACGGCATCGCGATAGACGCGGCCTTCATCGCTCGCCGTGGTGGTGTCGCCCGACCATTCGTGGGCGCATTCGGGGCAGATGTAGAAGCCGGCATCCTGATAGGTGAATTCGGATTGGCACTGGGGACAGGGAGGCAAGGCATTCATGACATCACTCCAGACGAAAACAGCCCTCGCATCACATTGCGATCATCCGAGTATAGGCCGTGGGTTTGCACACGCCGCCGGATCCCGCCGCGGCGCCCCGGCCTCATGCCGTATCGAAGCCCAGCAGGCGCCGGTCGATAATCGTTTGTGCCACGTTCTCGGGAACGTCCTGTTCCCAGTCGCCGCGGCCGCGGCGCAGCGCCGCCAGCACTTCGGCGCTGTCGATGTGCAGATGGCGGTCTTCCAGCGGCTGGATGGGAACCAGCTTTTTGTTGGACACCAAATGAGCCAGCAGATGGCGCAGGTTGTCGGGCACCTGGACGTTGTCGAGAGTGATCAGCTGCCGCTGGTCATCCTGGTCGGGGCGCGCCGGGTACACATAGACATGGGTATTGTCCGGGAATAGCTTGCCGAAGGCTTCGAGGATGCCGCCCTCCATGCCTTCGTAGTACTTCTCGTCGAACAGAAAGGCGAAGTCGCGCACGGATAAGACCAGCCCGATGGGCTTGGTGGTGTAGCGGCGCAAATAGGCGCGCAGCCGGAAGAACCGGACATAATCCGAGATCATCACCGTATAGCCCTGCGAGGCCAGCAGATCCATGCGGGCCAGGAAATCGGCGCCATCCACGTTGTCGCCGCTCACCAGCGAGTTCATGGTGATCTCGGCCAACGCCACCACTTCGTTTTCGTCCACCGCCGAGATCTGGCTGTAGTGCCGCAGGCCGGCCAACATCATGTCGGTATTGACGCGGGTAACCGGATTGAAGCTGCCGCGCATCACCAGCACCGGCTTGCGATAGAGCAGATCGCGCGGCACCACCACTTCGCCGGCGGGGTTGAAGACGATGGCGCGCGTGAGCCAGCTGCGGATCAGGTGCAGGTTCATCAGGCGGTTTTCGACTTCCTCGAAGTACGGGCCGCTGAAATGGATCAGATCGACCTCGATGCGGTCGGAGCCCAGGCCGTCGGACAAACCTTCGATCACCCACTCGGGCTGATGGTGATGAAAGAAGGCGCCGTAGATCAGGTTGACGCCGAGGATGCCCAGCGCTTCGGATTGTTCGGGGTTGTCCTCGTCCAGCATGCGCACGTGTAGGATCACGTCGCTGGGCTCGGCGCCGGGATGCAATTGCAGCCGGATGCCGACCCAGCCATGGCATTCGTTCTTTTGCCGGAAACTGCGCGCGGTGACGGTGGCCGCATAGGCGAAGAACGTAGTGTTGCGCGGCCGCACGTGAGCCAGGCGCTTGACCACTTGGGTGAACTCGCGGTCGAGCATCTGCAGCAGGCGATCCCGGCTGACGTAGCGGTCGACCGGGCCGTAGATGTCGTCGCTGACCGCCATGTCGTAGGCCGACATGGTCTTGGCGATGGTGCCCGCGGCCGCGCCCACCTGGAAGAAGCGGCGGGCCACTTCCTGGCCCGCGCCGATCTCGACGATCGAACCATACTTGTATTTGTCGAGATTGATCTTCAGGGCTTTTTGGTCGGTGGTCAGCGTGGAGTCGCGATCGAGCATGGCGGGACGGGCAGCGGGTTGATGATGTTTCGATGATACGGCATGCCAGTGGCGGGGCGATGGCGCCGTTCCGGCGCCGTTCCGGCCTATTGGAAGATGGCGTCGAAGCCCGCGCGATCGACGATGTCGGCGCCGCGCGCCGACATATGCTCCCACACCGCCAGCCAACGGGCCGGATCGGGCCGCACCGGCGCCACGAAGCGGCGCAGCGTGTCGTCAATAATGGCGTCGGTGGCGGCGGAAGACGCTTCGCCGCTGGCGCGATACCAGAGCGCACGCGCCTCGGCGGGAGCGGCCTGCAGCGCCGGGATCACTTGGTCCAGCGTGGCGACCAGCAGGCCGGCGCTGGCTTGCTGCCCTGGCGTGGCATCGCGCGCGGCAATCAGCTCCAGAGCGGAGAAGCCCGGCACGCCGCCGTCGGTGGTGCGGATCATCGAGACGTCGAGGCCGCGCTGGCGGGCGTCGATGCCTTCGATGTTGGCGAAGGCCAGCCAGGCGGCGTCGGCGCCCGCCGCCAGGTTGTCGACGTGCCCGAAGCCACCTTCGTACACCGTGACCTGGTCCTCGCGCAGCGTTTTACCCTGGCTTTGCAGCCAGCCGGCCAGGATGTTGCGGCACAGGCCGTCGGTCACGGGGTTGGACACCGGTGAGCTGACACGGATGGCGCCGCCGTCGAGCAGGCGCTGGCGCGCGGCGGCCTGGATCAGCACGCCGCCGTCGGTATGGAAGAAGGTACCGAGCGATCGCAAGGGATGCGGATGGCGCTCCAGCAGGTGCAGCGGCTCGTTGGTAACGAGATCGACCTTGCCCGCGGCGAGTTCGGCAAAGCCGTCGTAGTGGTCGTCGGGCGCGATGATGTCGAGCTCGAGTCCATGCTTTTCACGCAGGGTTTCGCGGGCGGCCAGCAGGGGCAGGTGGTCGGGATTGAGAAACCATTCGAGGGCGAGGCGCAGCGTGGACATGGGAAGCTCCGGATCGGGATATGGGCTACGCAGTCTGCCCATCCCTTGTCCGGTGGTCAAGCCGCGTCGCGGGCGGCGGCCTGTGCCAGAGTCTCGAGGCCGGCGCGGGCGAACCACCGGGCCCGAACCTCGGCGGGCGGCGTCGCGTCGCCGTGCGCTTCCAGCCAGCGATCGATGGCCCGCAGCCGCCAGCGCAGTCCCGCTTCGTTGGCGATCTGGATCGCCAGGCCCGGGCGGGCGTTGAGTTCCAGCAGCAGCGGGCCGTGTTGGCGATCCAGGATCAGATCGACACCGAGATAGCCCAGGCCGGTCAGGTCGTGGCAGCGTGCGGCGAGCCTCAGTTGCTCCTCCCAATGCGGGATGGCGTGGCCCGCCACGCTGCACGAGGTGTCCGGATGTTGATGCACTCGCCGGTTCAGCCACACGCCCTCGGTGGTGATGCCGGTTTCAAGATCCACGCCCGCGCCAATCGCGCCCTGGTGCAGATTGGCTTTGCCATCGGATTGCCGGGTGGGTAGCCGGACCATGGCCATTGCCGGACAACCCCGATACACGATGATGCGAATATCGGGCACGCCCTGGTAGCTGATGTCGCGGAAGGCGTGGCTGAACTCCACGCGTTGCTCGATCATCGCCACGTCGGGCTGGCCGCCCAGCGAATATGCGCCGGCGAGAATGTTGCTGACATGGTGCTCCAGCTCTTCGGGCCGCATCCGGCGGCCGTTGGCGCGCCGGTAGCTGCCATTATCGAAGCGGCCATCGAGCACCACGATGCCGTTGCCGCCGCTGCCCTGCACCGGTTTGACCACGAAGCTGTCGCGGCCTTCCAGCAGTCCGCCCAGTTCGCGGATGCCGTGATGGGTGCGCACCACGCCGTACAGCTCGGGCACCGCCACTCCCGCGTTCTGGGCCAGGCTCTTGGTGATCAGCTTGTTGTCCACCAAGGGGTAGCGATGGCGCGGATTATGCTCGGCGATATAACTGCCATTGCGCATGTTCATGCCGACGATACCCCGGCGGCGCAGTTCGGCGGGCGAGATCCAGAATGCCATGGTCAGTCCTTGCTTCTTGCAAATGCCCTGAACCGGATCAATTCCGAAGCGCGGTACCCGGTATAACGGCCCATGGCCAGCAGCAGGGCGAGCACCGCCAGAATGAGTTCGGGAAAAACGAAGAACAAATGCTCGATCTGGCGGTTGACCAGCACGAGGTAGCAGGCGGCGGCCACCACCAGGCTGCCCAGCCCTTGCTGGATGGCGTCGGCCGCGCCGTGTTCCTCCCAGACGATGGACATGCGCTCGATGGTCATGGCCAGTACCACGATCGGGAACAAGCCCAGCGACAGCCCCGCCTGGATGCCAAGCTGATGCGACAGCACCGTGAGCGCGGCCATCAGGGCCACGACGATGGTGACCACCGCCGCCAGCCGCGGCACGAGCAACAGCTTGAGGTGCTCGAGATAGAAGCGCAGCGCCAGGCCCAGGGCGACCACCAGCGTGAACATGACCACGCCGTTGAACAGCTCGGTTTCGCGAAAGGAAAGAGCCATCAAGACCGGCATGAAGGTCCCGAAGGTGCGTACACCGACGAGGTTGCGCAGGAAGACGATCAGCAGGGCGCCAAGCGGCAGCAGCAGCAGGATGCGATACGTATTCTGGGTTTCCACCGGGAGATCCAGAAGCGAAAGCCCGGGAATACCATAGCGCTGCTGGGTGGCGGCCAGGCTGGCCGCGCTCATGGCATCGAGGTGGCTGCGGCTGATCGCCCAACTGACGTTGCCGCCTCGCGCGCGATCGAGCTCGAGCGGCGAGGGCGCATCACCGGTCCACCAGACCAGAAAGTTCGGCGGAAAGCCGCGCTCGCCCGTGGCGGGATCCAGCGGCACCCACTGCCGGGTGTTGTGATATTGCAGCCATGGGATGGCCTCCTGACGCTGGCCGCGATCGGCGAGGCTGAAGCCATGGACCACCCGGGCCGGGATGCGCGCGCCAGCCAGCAGATCGACGATCAGCCGTGTACGTTCCAGGGGCGTGGCGGTACGGGTGAGGAAGGCGGCCACGTTCTCGTTGGGCTCGCTGCGGTTCACTTCCTGCACCAGTAGAGTGCTGAAGGAGTCGATATCGGCCGAGCGGCTGCGCACGCTCTCGAGCAGGGCGTCGGCGGCCGCGGCCAGCGGCGGGTCGAAGTCGGGCCGGTCGGCGGCGCCGGGGTATTCCTCGTTCTGCTGGCCGTTGCCATCCGGCACGACCTGCAGGCGGTAATACAGTGTTTGCGGGCCGTCGCCGGGGCGGCGCTGGGTCCAGATGGCCTTGCGGCCATCGCCGTTGGCTTCGGTGCTGAGGCCGTAGCCACGCGAAATAAAGCTTTCGTCGAGGATGGCAAAGCCGGGGGTACTGTCGGGCAGCCGCAAGGCGGCCTTCACCGAGCCGCCGGTGGGTGTGAAGTCGACGCTGGCCTCCACCGTCCAGGTTTCCACCTCGCTGGCGGGCTGTACCGGAAACTGCAGGACCTGGGTTTTGTAGAGGAAAATGCCGCCGGCGACGGCCAGCAGCAACAGAACCAGCAACGATAGATGAAATCGTTTCATGAGGGGGAACAGAGGCCGTGTAGCGGCGGGTTAGGAATCGTTGTCGTCATCGGCCGGGTCGCAGGCCGGTTCGTGCAGGTAGCGCTTGCCGGGATCGATCAGCAAGGCATTGCGCATGTGGTTGCGGCCGACCAGCAACTGATAGGTGAACTCCGAACGGTCGGCGAGCGTGACCTCCGCCTTGCGCTCGTGGTGCCCGATGCAAAGCGTCAACTCGACGACGGGGCGCGACTGGTGATTGCCGCTGTGTTGCACGATACGGATGTCGCGAACCACCGGGTACTCGAGCTCGATGCGCTTTTTATCATCGTCGGGATTCATCACCTCGAAGCGCACCCACTCTTTGCCGTCGCGTTCGAAACGCTCGAGATCCAGCGCGTTGAGGGAAGACAGTGTGGCGCCCGTATCCAGGCGGGCCGTGAGGACGAGGTCGGTGTCGTGGATCCGGACCTTCTCCAGGTAGCCTGCCACCTCCAGGTGGCGGCTGGAGTCGTCTTTGGCCTGGATGGAGGGCGCCAAGCAGGCGGCCATCAAGGCCAGCAGCGTGGCGGCCAGCCGCGGCGCGGCGCCGTGGCGCTGTGAGGTGGGGGTTGTCGTGGTGGGGGGTGTCAGAATCACCCAAAAGCTCCTGATCGTGGTCAGAGGGGTGAATTTTGTCAGATTCGCGTAAGGTTGTCGAATCCAAGCGGTGGATGTGTGATTGGACTCCGCGATACCGCCACTCACGCGTCAGACTCGCGGTCGCGTGGTGGCCGGGCGGAGAGGACTCAGGCGACCGCGATGAACTCCATCTCGACACGGGCTCCCGCCACCAGGCCGGCGCAGCCGAACGCGCTGCGCGCCGGGCGTCGGCCGGCCGGAAAATAGCTGGCGTAGACCTCGTTGAAAGCCTTCCACTCCGCCATATCGGCCAACATGACGGTACATTTGACGACGCGATCCAGGCCCAGCCCGTGGGCGCTCAGGGTGGCGGACATATTCTCCATGAGTTGCCGGGCTTCGGCGGCAATACCGCCAGGGGCGAGTTCGAGCGTGCCGGGTGTGTTGCCGATCTGGCCCGAGAAATAAAAAGTGTCTCCGGCGCGTACGGCTTCGCAAAACGGCACGCCGGGCGGCAGGCTGCGGCCCGAATCGAGGTAGGCGAGGGTCGTTTGGGTTTGGGGGGCGTTGGGCATGTGGTCTCCAGGGGAAACGAAACGCAAACGGCGATCGCCGCGGCGCTCCGGCGCGGGATCATGGGTTGCCGATGGCCGACAACAGGCGATCGATGTCGTTCATGTCATTGAAGGTAGATGGCGAGATGCGGATGTGGTTCCCGCGCAAGGTGATGCGCACCTTCGCTGCATCAAGCCGGCTCGCCAGTTGGCCCGCATCTCGATAGGCAAAGGTAAGGATGGCCGAACGGTTGCCTTCGGGCGTCACGCACTGGAAGCCACGTCGAGTCAGTTCGCCGCGCACCGCGTCCATCATCGGCTGCCGATAGGTCTGGATATTGTCCACTCCCACCGCCAGCAGCCAATCGATGGCGGCCGAGGTGGCGGCCTCCACCGCTCGCGCCGGGAACGCGCCATTGAAGTAGCCGCCCACGGTGTCGTTCTGCCGGCTCTCGAAAGGTGGATCGCCTTCCGGATCGAGCGGATAAAGGCGGGTCATGGGGTTGACGAAGTTGGCGGTTTGCAGATACCCATACCAAGGCCTGCGCAGTTTGGGCAGGATGGCGGGATTGACATACAGAAAGGCAAAGCCGAAATCGCCCATCAACCATTTATAGGTGCCGCATGCGGCAAAATCCACGCCACTGGCCGAGAGGTCGACGGGCACGGCGCCCGCGGCCTGGATAATGTCGGCATAAACCAAGGCGCCGCGCGCGTGGGCCAGTTCGGCAACCGCCCGAAGATCATGCTCGAACCCGTTGTACAGCGACACCTGCGAGATCGAGACCAGGCGGGTATCGGGGGTGATGGCGCGCTCGAGATCGGCGAGGTTGATGCCGAACTCAGGATCCATTCGCACATACTCGACCTGCATGCCGCGCTTCTGGAACTGCTCATACATATAGAACGAGCCATTGAAATGCAGGGCGTCGGTCACGATGCGGCCTCCCGACTCGGGGATGCCCAGGGCTTGCGTGACCAGGTATTCGCCCATCGAGGTGCTGGGCGCATAGGTGATGGCCTCGGGCGGGGCGTTGACCAACTGGGCGAACTTGGGAATCGCATTGACGCGCCCGCCGCTGCCGCCCAGTTTGTTCTCGGCATACGTTTGCATCGCCCGGGTCGAGGCGTCGATCCAGGGATGCACGGCGGCCGAGTTGAGGTAGGTCTCGCCCTGCACGCCCGGAAAGCGTTCCCGAGCCGGCAAGGCGGTGGAGCCCACCGGGAGTGGCGAGCCGTTGGCGGACGAAGCGGCGGCCCGAGCGGCGGTGGGGGCGAGGGTCGCAGCCAGGGACAGGCTACCGGTGGCGCGGAGCCAGTCGCGACGGGATAAACGCATGGAAAGCCTCGCAAACGAGAGAAGCACGAAGGGGTGGGCGGGCTGGCGGCGCTACGGTTGTGCCGACGCTGTGCCAGGCAGTATTCAACAAAATGTTTTCAACGATTTGTTGAATTATTGGCCGGTATGCGCCATTGCCGCCATCCGGGTTAGCCCGTAGCGGGGCCTGAAATCCCAAGGTTCATCAAAGAACAAGCGCGCCCTCGCTTGCCGAAGAGGGGCGGCGCAGACAGGTCTTATCGATGGCTCTCGTCGCGAAGGCCGGTTGCCGCCCGCAGCGCCTTGGCATCGTTATAGATGGTATAGCGCGACACGCCCAGGGCACGGGCTGCTTGCTCCACGCCGCCGCGGATGACGAACAGGCCGCGGTGCAGCAGCGTCTGCACGATGGCCTGCCGCTCGCCGCGATCGAGCTCGGCCACAGGCTTGCCCGAATGGCGCAAGGCTTCGCGTACCACTTCATGGACGATGGTGTTGGTATCCTGGACCGAGGGCCTTGCCGGCCCGGCTCGGGGTCTGGGCGTTCTGGCGGGGCGCGCCGGTGCTGGCGCCTGCTGGTCTTCCCCATCGAATGGGCCGAGAGCGTCGGGGAGAGGAGCGGAGCTGCCTGGCGCGAGCGGCAGGTAGGCATCCAGCCATTGCCGGACTTGCCGTAACAGGCGCAGGTCGGCGTTGACGCACAGCGCGGCATACGGCAGTCCGGTGCCGTCGCGAAAAATCACGGTGGCCGAATGCAGCCGCTTGCCGTCGCGGGTCAAGGTCGGATAGCCGTCGATCACGGTGTGGCTGGCCCCGCCCCGCGTGTGCGTTTCGCGCAGCGCGGCCGCGAAGGCGATGTCGTCCTGCGGCCCGCTGAGGATGGAGCTGCCCGGCTCCCTGCCCGACAAGTGGCCGTTGGCGATCGCCACCACCGAATGTTCCGGCTGAGTCAGATCGTGGAGAACCACCTCGACATGGGGGCCCACCATCCGGCCCAGCAACGCGACCACGGGTTGCAACGCCGCCAGCACGGCCGCGCGCTCGCCGGGAAGCGAGGCCGGCCGCGAGCCGTGGCGGGGAAGCGTGGTCCTGGACGGCTTCATGCGAGGCTCCGGGTCGGTGTAAAAAACGCTCAATGAGGAAGCGCGAGCGTGCGGGCCAGCGCCAGCACCCGCCGCGCCTGCTCGATGTGCAAGGCCTCGATCATCTCGCCTTCCACCGCGATAACGCCCGGGGCCGGGCCGGCGGCTTCCCAGGCCGCCACCCACTGCCGGGCGCGAGCGACTTCGTCGGCGGAGGGTCCGAAGGCCGCGTTGGCCGGCTCGATCTGCCGGGGATGAATGAGCGTCTTGCCATCGAACCCCAGTTCGCGCCCTTGCAGGCACACCTGGCGCAAGGCGTCGAGATCGTCGAAGCTGGGCGTGACGCCGTCGAGCACGCCCAGGCCGAAAGCGCGCGCCGCGGCGACCGTGCGCGATAAGGCGTAGAGCAGCGCGCGGCGGTCGCCGTGGTCGATCGCGCCGAGATCCTTGAGCAGATCGTTGGTGCCCATCACCAGCGCACCCAGGCCGGAGGTGGCGGCGATGGCTTCCACCTGCAGCACGCCGGCGGGCGATTCGATCATGGGCCAAACCGGCGCCTGGCTGCCGAGTGCGCGCAGTCGTTGCACGCATTCTTCCGCCGGGCCGGCATGATCGACCTTGGGCAGCACCACGCCGGCCACCGGTACGGCGGCGACGGCGGCGAGATCCTCGTGGCCCCAGGCCGTATCCAGGCGGTTGATGCGCACCAGCACTTCGCGACTGCCATAGCCGCCGTCTCGCACATGGGCGCAAGCCTGCTCGCGAGCCTGCGCCTTGGCGTCGGGGGCGACGGCATCCTCCAGATCGAAGATCACGGCGTCGGCCGGCAACTGGCGCGCCTTTTGCAGCGCGCGGACATTGCTGGCCGGCATGAACAGGACGGAACGGCGGGGAGGGCGGGGGGCGATCATGGCTAGGGGGAAGGGGGCGGCAAAAGAATGAATGGTAACGCGGCTGGCTTCGTCTGCCAGGTCGCGCCGGTGGCCGTTGCGGGATGTTCGCCTTGGCTCGCGCGACACCTCGTAGGTACCACCGTCGTAGCTGCTCCTGCGCGGGCCTGCTCGCCAGCGCTCGCTTAACTCCTGGGCGGATCTGCCGTAAATCGTCATATCTTTTTGAAGGACGCCCAAGAGTTCGGTTTCACTTCCCGTCATCCCATCGATTTCCCGGAGGCTCGTCATGGCGATACCGCCGATTTCCAACCCTGTCGCCATTGGTGCGGCAACTCCCGCCGCGGTTGCAGCTCCGATGGCTCAAGCTGGTGTCACGGCAGATGCCACGAAGGTTACGGCAGTCGTCGAGTCTCAAGCCGATTACCTGCAACTCGACGACGACGCCCTGGCCCAGGCCCTGCGCGAGCTCAACCAGCGCCTGCACGCGTGGTCCACCAACCTCCGGTTCGAGATCGATGACGAAACCTCCCGGGTGGTGGTCCAGGTCGTCGACTCCGAAACCGGCGACGTCGTACGCCAGATTCCCTCCGAGGAAGTCCTGCAGATGTCCAAGATGCTGGGCAAGCTGCAGGGTCTGGCCTTCCATGCCAGCGCCTGAAATCACCTGCCTACGCAGCCACCGTCGCTATCATTAAAAGCGTGGGCGGCGGAGCGGCGGCCCGCCCTGCGCCGGGCAGGCACCGTGCGCAGGCCGCCGTGCCGGGCCACGATAAACGCCAAGGGATTGTGGCAAAATTTCAGGCTCACCGAGCCTGACGCCCCATGGAAATCCACACTCTGCTTGCCTTCATGGCAACCGCGCTGTTTCTCGCCTTCGTGCCGGGGCCCGACAATCTCTTCGTCATGGTCCAGTCCGCGCTCTGCGGTCGTAGCGCCGGCCTGCGCGTCGTGCTGGGTCTTTGCACGGGTTTGATGGTCCATACGGCGGCCGTGGCGCTTGGCCTGGCTGTGGTGTTTCAGGAATCCCGGTTTGCATTCAGCCTGCTGAAGTACGCCGGATCGGCGTATCTGCTGTATCTGGCCTGGCAGGCCTTCCGGGCACGCCCCGCCGGTGCCGGGCCTGGCGCGGAGATGGGCGCCAAGAGGATAAATCTCTATTTCCGGGGCATTCTGATGAATATCACGAACCCCAAGGTGTCCATTTTCTTCCTGGCCTTCCTGCCGCAGTTCGTGAATGCCCAGGCGGGACACGTCAGCCTGCAGCTCTTCGTGCTGGGTGGCGTGTTCATCGTCGCCACCCTGCTGGCCTTCGGCTTCATGGCGGTGTTCGCCGCCACCGCGGGCGCGCGGCTCGGGCGCTCGGCGCGCGCGCAAGTGATCATGAACCGCCTGGCCGGCGTCGTATTCCTGGGATTGGCCGCGAGATTGGCGACAACGCAGCGCTGAGTCGTTCCGCTGGCGGCGACTGCACCCTCAGCTCGTCAGGGCTTCTTGCTGCACCGCCGACTTGCGGCGCGCGGGAGCGCTCTCGGCGGATTGCCGCGCCTGCTCGGCGGCCTCCTGTTCCAGCCGCTTGGCCACCAGCCAGCGGAACTTGCCCAGGCCCTCGTCGGCGCGGATCGGGATCATCTCGAAGTCGGGCTCCAGCGCCAGACTGGCGGCTTGGGCGGAGATCATGGCGCGATCCTCCTCAAAGGCAGCCACCACCGATTGATGGACGGACGCGGTGACTTCAGGCTGGTCGATCGCGAAGTTGTGAGGATGGGCGAAGAAGTAATGTGTGGAGGTTTCGGTTTCGGGGGTTAAAGCCTGGCAGCCCCGGAATTCGGCGGCGTCCACCCGCTGCCCTTCGGGCGCGCCGGTGCCGGCGGGCGACATGCCGGAGTCCATGAGGAAGATGCCCGGGATGACGAAATCATAGATGTTCCAGCGATCGACCTTGCCGGGGTAGGCCTTGACCCGTTGCACGAAGGGAGGAGCATCGATGCCCAGGGCCCAGCGGGTGACGCGTACGCCATTGGGCAGGCTTTCGATGCGCGCCGGATTGCGGGCGTAGTCTTCGGAGCCGCCGAGCGTCGTGGCGTGTACGTATGGCAGGTGGGCAAGATCGAGCAAGTTATCGGCGATCAGCAGATAGTTGGTTTTGTAATGGGTGTAGCCCTCGAGCGAACGCCACTCGGGATCGTCCAGCCAGTGATGATCGGGAATCAGGGCCGGGTCGGCCTTGGCGGGGTCGCCCATCCAGATCCACACCCAGCGGTGTTGCTCCACGATGGGGAAGACACGCACGCGGACGTTGGGCGGGATGCGGTCTTGCGCCGGGATCTCGACACAGACGCCGTCGCGGTCGAACTTGAGGCCGTGGTACATGCAACGCAGATGATCCCCCTCGCGCCGCCCCAGCGAGAGCGGCGCGCCGCGATGACAGCAGCGATCTTCGAAGGCAACCACGTGGCCGGCGGTGTCGCGCCAGAACACAACGGGCACGCCCACCAGGGTGCGGGCCAGGAAGGAGTCCTGGCCGATTTCGCTGGACCACCCGGCAACATACCAACAATTTTTGATGAACATGGTGTTTTCCTCCTCGGCAAGCATGGTGCGGACGGGCTCCGTCCACTGGCCGAGTAGCTTGCGCCTTTAACCATCATGAGTCAATGCGATGGGTTTCATCTATATCATGTATGGGATGCATGATTGGGGAAGCCTGGAGCTTCGAGGCTGGGAGGCAGGCGGGGAAATAGCGCCTTCACGCGTTGGCGCAGCCACACGTTGGCGCGATCATGATGAAAGCGCGGATGCCAGTATTGATGCAGCGAGAACGGCGGCATGCGCAGCGGCGGTTGTAGCAAGCGTACCGATCCGAGCCGGGCGAACACGCTGCCCAGCGCCAGCGGCACCGTGGCGATGAGTTCCGGATGCTGCTCCATGAGCAACGGCACGAATAGAAAGTGCGGTGTGGAAACCAGGATACGCCGGCTGATGCCGTACTCCTCGATGGCGGCGTCATAGGGGATATTGCTGTTGCCCGTGAGCGTGACCGTCACATGGGGCAGACGGGTGAACTCCTCCAGAGTCAGGCGCTCGCCGATGTGCGGATTGCGTGGGCTGGCGATAGTCACGAAGGAATGCGCGAACAACTGTTGTTGGTATAAGCCCTCGGGCGCCGAGCGCAGCGAGCTCAGGGCCAGGTCGGCCTCGCCCGTGGCCAGCGCGTTGGCCATTTGCTGCGGGGGCATCTGCACGGTACGCAGGCTGCACAGCGGCGCCGCCTGTTTGAGATCTTCGAGCAAGGTGGGCAAAAACACCAGCTCGCCCATATCGCTCAGGCACAGCGTAAAAGTGCGCCGCGCCTGGGCCGGATCGAAGCGCGCCTGCGACAGCAATTGATCGCGGATGGTGGTCATCACCTCGTGCACCACCGGCCGCAAGGCCTCTGCCTTGGCGGTGGGCTGCATGCCGCGATGCGCCTTGACGAACAGCGGGTCGTCGAAGAACTGCCGCAGCCGACCCAGGGAGTGGCTCATCGCGCTCTGGGTGAGGCCCAGCTCCGCGCCAGCCCGGGTGACGCTGCATTCGCGCAGCAGCGCGTCGAAGACGGTCAGCAGATTGAGGTCGAGCTTGGCCAGCTCATTATGATGTGTGGCATTCATGATCATCATGTGCGTCATGGCATTGATCGATGCTAGCACAGCCGCCTAAGCTAAGGCTCCAATTTATTGCCCCTATAAAACAGAAGGAGACAGAGATGAAACCACCCCCACGCTCACGTTGTTCGCTGACCCCGAAGGGGCTTCAGTCTCCTTCGGGCGGCCGGGCGAAGACTGATCTGCGGCTACGGACTTTCCTGGCGGCCACGCTCATTTGCTGTTCGGCCTTGCTGCCGGCGGCCCACGCCAAAGAGGTCACCGTCGGCGTAACGATCTCGATGAGCGGACCGGGCGCTTCGCTGGGCATTCCCACGCGCAACGTCATTCAGTTGTTTCCGCAGGAAGTCGACGGCAGGCCGATTCGCTACGTCGTGCTCGACGACGCTTCCGACGCCACCAATAGCGTGCGCAACTTCCGCCGTCTGATCGACGAACACAACGCCGATGTGGTCATGGGCTCCTCCACCACGCCCGCCACCATGCCGCTGGTCGACGTCGCGGCCGAGAAGAAGGTGCCGCTGCAAAGCCTGGCCGCGAGCGTCAGCATCGTCGAGCCCCAGGACGACAAACGGCGCTGGGTATTCAAGGCCATTTCAAACGAACGGCTGATGGTCGACACCACGCTTGGCCACATGGCGAGGCAAGGCGTCAAAACCCTGGGCTTCATCGGCTTTGCCGACGCCTACGGCGACTCCTGGGTGAACGAGGTCAAACGGCAGGCGGCCGAGCATGGCATCCAGTTGGTGGCCGAGGAGCGCTATCAGCGCAACGACACCAGCGTGACCGCGCAAACCCTCAAGATCATGGCGGCACGGCCCGATGCGGTGCTGGTGGCCGGGGCCGGCACGCCGGGCGCGCTACCGCAGAAAACGCTGCTGGAGCGCGGCTACAAAGGCCGGATCTACCAGACCTACGGCATTGCCAACCGCGACTTTCTGCGGCTGGCGGGCCGCGACGCCGAAGGCGCCGTGTTTGCCGCCGGGCCGGTGCTGGTGGCCGAGCAATTGAACACCGATAACCCGATCCGCGCAGTCGCGCTCGACCTCACTGAACGCTACGAGGCAGAGCACGGCCCCGGCTCGATGTCGATCTTCGTGGCCAATGCCTGGGACAGCAACCTCATGCTGCGCGCGGCCTTGTCGAAGGCTCTGGAGTCCGGCGCCGAGCCGGGCACGCCGGCCTTCCGGGCTGCCCTGCGCGATGCGCTGGAAGGCACCCGCGACCTCGTCACCTCGCAAGGCGTCATGACCATCACGCCTGAAGACCACGTCGGTTATGACGAACGCGCCGTGGCGATCATCCAGATCCGCGACGGACAGTGGCAATATCTGCGGGATTGAGGCCGCGCCTGCCTAACGAGGATGGCTTGCGGCCACCCCTAATCATGAAAGACAGCGTTCTTTCACATTGGGCAACGGGTGCCATCATGAGCGGCCGGCGTTCCTCCGCCAGGGCGGGACGCCGGCCACCGGGTCTTACTTCATGAACAGCGGCTTGAGCTTGGCCGCGTTGGCCGGGCTGGCCTTCTCGATATCCGCCCACAGCGCGTTGTTGGCCGTGTTCACGTAGTTCTCGGCGACTTCGCCTTCCAGCGTAATGGTCTCGATGCCGGCTTCGGCCTGCGCCTGCCGTTCCTGCACGTTGATTTCGGCGTCCTTCGCATTCTCGCCTTCCATCCAGGCGATCTGGCTTTCGAGGTAGGTGCGCTGCTCGTCGGTCAGCTTCTTCCAGGAGTTCTGGTTCATGAACAGGCTCACCTCGACGTTGTAGACGCCCGGGTCTACGCGGTAGGCAGTTTTTTCCTGCCAGCCGAGGTCGAACACACCCACGATGGGCCAGCTATAGCCGTCGACCATGCTGCGGTCGAGCGCGGTATACACCTCGCCGGGGGCGATCTGCATGGGCGAAGCGCCCAGTGCCTGATAAAAACCGCGGGTCATGGGCACGGCGCGCATGCGGAAACCCTTGAAGCCGTTGTCGACCAGCGGTTTGTTGGTATAGCTGTGATAGGGCAGGCCGTCGGTCACGCGGCCCAGCCACACCATATTGGCCTTGTCGCGGTGGATCTGGTCGAGCAGCTCGTAGCCGCCGTTCTCGCGCAGTTCATCCATGGTGCGGTCGGTCACCACCATGGCCAGGGCCTCGGGCACCAGATTGGCGTGGAACACGCCGGTGTGGTTGGCGAGATCGACCACACCGGTGCGCAGCGCGTTGCCCACTTCGAAGGGCGGGACGGCCTCGGGGCCGCCGATCACGCGGATCTGCAGGACGCCCTTGCCTTCGGCATTGACTTTGTCGACGAACTTCTGAAAGCGCTCGCCCCAGAAGGTGTCCATACCAAAGGAGGACACGGCGCGCAGGGTGGTCTCGGCCGCCTGGGCGGTCAGGCTGGCGAAGGCCAGCGCCAGGCCGGCGGCGAACAGGGTACGGCGTTGCATAGAAAAAACACTCCTCAGAAAACGAAAAATCGGACGCGTGGCTATTGGATCCAGCGCGTCAGGCCGGTGGCGAGCACCGGCACCAGGAAGAGCAGGCCCAGCACCGCGATCTCGATCACGATGAAGGGAGCGGCCGCCTTATAGATCTGGCCGATGCGGATCGATGGCGGCGCCACGCTTTGCATCACCATCAGCAACAGCCCGAAAGGCGGTGTGAGCAGGCCGATCTCGAGACCGATCAGCATCAGGATGCCGAACCACACGGGATCGATGCCGGCGGTCGCGATCAGCGGCATAAAGAACGGCAGGGTGATCATCATCATGCTCACCTGCTCCACCACGCAGCCCAGCACCAGGATGATGGCGAGCATGCCTAGGACGAGCAGCCAGGGCTCGAGATTCCACTCCCGGATTAAAGAGAGAAATCCCGAGGCGGCGCCCGAGAAGCTCAGCAGCTGGGCGAAGGTGGTGGAAGCCACCATCACGAACAGGATGATGATCGAGACCCGCACCGTGGAATGCACGGCTTCGATCAGCCCCTTCCAGCTAACGCTGCGATAGGCGACCGTGGCCACCAGGGTCGCGAACACACCGATCGCGGCCGATTCCGTGGGTGAGGCCCAGCCGGTCAGGATGCTGCCGACCACCGCCACGAAGATCAGGAACAGGGGCAGCACGTCGCGCACCAGCGGGCGCCAGCGCGCCCAGCCCTTCAGTGATGTGGGGGCGTCATCGGCCGGTGCATCGGCCGGCCGCAGCCGGCTGCGCAGGATCACGTAGGCCAGGAAGCAGGTGGCCATCAGCAGGCCGGGGATGATGCCGGCGATCAGCAGCTGGGCGATGGAGATCCCCGCCAGGCTGCCGAACATGACGATCAGCGCGGACGGCGGGATCAGCATGGCAATGCCGCCGACGGCCATGATTGGCCCCATGGCCAGTGTGGGGTGGTAGCCGCGCTTGAGCATGTCGGGCAGCATCACGCTGCCCATCATCGCGGTATTGGCAATGGAAGAGCCCGACAGAGTGGCGAAGGTGGTGCCGCCCAGAACGCCCACGATGGCCAGGCGCCCCGGAACGCGCTGGATCAATTGCTCGATGGCATTGATCGCCCGGAACGCCAAGCCGGTATGCAGCAGGATTTCACCCATCAGCACGAACAGCGGAATGGGAGCGAGGGCGAAATTGTTCACGGAGCCGATGGAGTTGCGCACCAGCTGCGCCAGGCCAACCTCTCCGCCGAGAAACAGCCAGGCGCCCAGGATGTTGACGCCGAGGAAGGCAAAGGCAACGGGGATCCCCGCTCCCATGAGCAGGAACAAGGGAATGAGCAGGATGCCGAGGGCGAGATACCATTCCATGTCAGCCTCCGCGCGGAGTGAGGGCGATCCGCAAGCGGCGCAGGAACTCCAGCGCCAGCAACGCCACGCTGAACGTCATCGGCACGGTGAGCCACCATTCCGGAAAGATCAGCACCTTGAACACCATGCCGCCCTGAGCCTGGGTATCGAGCAGGACGTTCATCGATTCCCAGAACAATAAGGCGCACACCGCGAAGCCGAAAACGTCGGACACGATATCCAGCACCCGGCGCGCGGCCGACGACACCGATTGCACGATGATGTCGACGCGGATGTGCTCGCCCAGGTAAAGCAGATAGGGCGCTCCCAGGAACGTCGCCGTCATCAATAGGTACTCAGTGACCTCCAGGCCCCACTGAATGGAGCCGAAGCCAAGATTGCGAAAGAAGACGTCGGCGCATACCAGAACCGTGATGGCGACGAACATCGCACCCGCGACCGCGCCGCAGGCGAGCATGAGCGTGCGCCAGGCGCGGGCGCCGGGCCCGGCGGATGAAGGTGGAGAGGCGGAGAGCGAGGGGGTCATGGAAGGGCCAGAACTACTTTAGAAGCTTTAGAAGTGAAAATATGCGTAATCATACTAAAGCAAAGGGCATGCCAGCGAGATGCATTGGGGCCGGGGTGGCACTGCTTGTCGGCTGGAAGCCGAGGAAGCCAGCGAGGGCTCCAGGACGTGGCACTATATTGGAGCGCTGGGGCCATGCAAATTGCCCCATGGTGTATCGCCGGGGCCACGCCAGCGCTTCACTGTGGGGGCGAAGCAACGCATCTCGCCTTCACCACCAACGTCTTTACCGATTGCGGGATGTGATTTGACAGCATCTAAAAACCGATGCATAATTCGATTCTCTTGATTGATCAGCAACGCAAAACGTCGCTGAGTCGGTCAGGTGCGGAGCGGTAGTTCAGTTGGTTAGAATACCGGCCTGTCACGCCGGGGGTCGCGGGTTCGAGCCCCGTCCGCTCCGCCAACGCATTCAAAAAAGCGCCTGGTTTCGCAGCCAGGCGCTTTTTACATTTCCGCTTCGTCAGTCCGCTGGCGGGCGCGTCCAAGCGCAAGTCCCGCGCCGCCAGAAACGCATTCCCTTCCTGTCGAAAAATTGCACGGAAACGAGCCCTCGCGCTTTGCCTTTGCATCTAGGCGGTAAAATGAATAGTTTTTTTCATCGGATATAGGGCCGCGCACGTAGCGGGGCGCGCCATCATTGTTGATCGCTCAATGCTGAACAAACACTTACCGCTTTGGTATCAGGTATCGCAAGGCTTGCGCGCGGAGATTCTCGATAGTGGCCATGATGCTCCCTACCGGCTACCGACCGAGGTGGAACTGGCAAAAGCGTACGACGTGAGCCTGGTCACGCTGAGGCAGGCCCTGCAGGTGCTGGAAGCGGAAGGGCTGATCACCCGCAAACGGCGATTGGGCACCTTTGCCAATCCCACCAAGAAGCAAGAGCGGCCTTTGAAGCTTGTCGGCTTGGCCGAGGCGGTGATGGTGCAGCACACGACCGACGAGTCGGTGACGCTCGGCCACGAACTGATACCGGTGCCGGTCACGCTGGCCAAATATTTTCCCGTGCCAAAAGTCTACGAGATCCGGCGCTTGCGCATAGACGACGGCATACCGGTGGCCTATGCCGTCAATTATCTATTGCCGGAATACGGCAAACAGCTGCCGTTGTCCAAAATGCGGGGATCCGTCACCCGCCTCTTGAAAGAAGAGCTGGGAGTGAAGATCCGGCGTTTCCAGAACACGGTGGAGGCAGCGCTACCCCAGCCAGACGTTGCGCGCGAGTTGCAGATCGACGTCATGACGCCGATTCTATTGATCAACGGCGTGACGACCGATCACCAGGACCGCGTGGTCGACGTGTTGCGGCTGCATTATCGTTCGGATCGCTTCCGGTTTTCGCTCGATATCGACATCCCTGCGTGACGACGAGCTGAGCGCCCCTTCGGGATGGGGCGGCTCCGCTCGTCGCGTCGCGCTGACCACGTGCCAAAGCGCAAGCCCTGCCCACCTCGCGGCCTGCATGCCGCTCGGATGCGCCAGGTACTGGTCAGTCCGCAGGGACTGCCCGGTGTCCGGGCTTATCCTTCAGGACGGGGTCAAGCGAGGCAGTTGTTCTCTGGAGCCGAAGGCTCCCCCGACTGGTGGCGGAGAAGCTTCGGCCGGGAGGCCGGAGTTCTTCACTACGACAGGCTTTGTCCGCCGTCGATGACGATGCGGCTTCCGGTCGCGGTTTTCAGACTGATCGCACAGGCCAGGATGGCCTGGGCGACGTCATCCGGTTCGACCACCCGTTGCAGTGGAGTCCGGGCGGCCCGGGCTTCGATGGCGGATCGATCCTGGCCGGGAACGAAACCGGTGCCTACGACTCCCGGGGCAACGCTCAGAAATCGAACGTTGGGACCAAAGACCCTTGCGAAGGACTGCGTCATGGTATCGAGCGCAGCTTTGGCGGCACAATAGGCGATGTTGCTGCCGGATCCCGTGAAGGCGGAGATCGACGAGACGTTCACCACCACCGCGTCGTCCGACTTCCGCAGCAGCGGCAGCATATTCCGGATGACGGAGTAGGGGCCGAGAGTATTGGCCAACAGGATTGTCTCGAACAATGCCTCGTCCAACGCCTTCAGGTCGTGATGGGGAATGCGCCGGGTAAAGCCGGCGGAGTTCACCAGCACGTCGAGCCTGCCGAAGTGTTGGCGTATCGTCGTTTCCGCCGCGCGGATCGTATCCGGGTCTTCGAGTGCGAGCGGGACCGCCAAGTGCCCCGTTCCTTCCAGTTCCTGCAGCAAGGCCTCGGCTCGCTCGCGCCCCGAATGGTAGCCGATGGCCAAGGCCGCCCCCGCCATGGCCAGTTGCCTGGCGGTGGCGGCGCCGATGCCACTGCTGCCGCCGGTGACGAGGGCGGCCTTGCCGTGGAGTGGGGTGGTGGAGAGACCCATCATCGCGCCGGCGGGGTGAACCGCTTTTGCAGACCGTCCCAGCAACTGTTGTAGTCCTTCTGGCGCAGTTCGCTTTCCATGGCAAAGCGCGTGGGACGGATGGGCAGCCGGGTTTCGAACATGAACGCAATCGACTCTTCCAGGTACTGCGGCGTGCGGGTGTCGAACTTCAGTCCCTTCTCAAAGGTTTCGGCATCCGGTCCGTGGGCGGTCATGCAGTTGTGCAGCGAGGTCGAGCCGGGATGGAAGCCGTCGGCCTTGGCATCGTAGACGCCGTTGATGAGCCCCATGAACTCGCTGGCCACGTTGCGATGGAACCAGGGCGGCCGGAAGGTGTCGCGCGCCGTGAGGTAACGCGGCGGAAAGACGATGAAATCCAGAGAGTCGATCCCCGGAGTGTCGGATTGCGATTGCAGGACCAGCAGCAGTGAAGGATCGGTGTGGTCGAAGCTCACGGTGCCGATCGCGTTGTAGTTGCGCAAATCGTATTTGTACGGCACATGGTTGCCATGCCAGGCTACGACGTTCAGCGGCGATTGCCGGATCCCCGCCGTCCAGAGGTTGCCGAGGAATTTACATACCAGTTGGAAGTCTCCTTCGCGATCCTCGAAGGCCGCCACCGGCGTGAGAAAGTCGCGTGGATTGGCCAGGCCGTTCGCCCCGATCACGCCGAGATCGGGCAGGCGTAGTGGCGCGCCGTAGTTCTCGCACACATAGCCCCGGACGGGGAGCGTGCGGCCCTGCGCATCCTGATCGGGCAGCCTCACCTGGAACCGGAGGCCACGGGGAATGACGGCGATCTCCTGCGGCTCCACTTCAACCAGCCCCATCTCCGTGTGCAGATGCAGCCTGCCTTGTTGCGGCACGATGAGCAGTTCGCCGTCGGCGTTATAGAAGAAGCGATCGGTCATCGAGCGGTTGGCGACATAGCAGTGAATGCCATTGCCGCTCATGGCGGCGGCGTCGCCCTGGCCGGCCAGGGTCACCATGCCTTCGATGAAGTCGGTGGGTGCCGAGGGCAGCGGGAGGGGATCCCAGCGCAATTGATTGGGCGTGGTCTCGAGCGTGGTGAAGTCGCTCACCCAGCGACCGTTATCCAAGCGCTCGAAAGGCTGATGCACGGCGCTGGGCAGCGTGCGGTAGAGCCAACTCCGGCGGTTGTTGGCGCGAGGCGCGGTAAACGGTGTGCCCGAGATCTGCTCAGCGTAGAGATCGTAGGGGCAGTTCTGCGGCGAGTTGCGGCCGACGGGCAGGGCGCCCGGCAGCGCTTCCGTTGCGAATTCATTGCCGAAGCCGCTCATCTAGCCGGCGGGGACGGGTTTGAGGGTGCTATCCGGCTGCGAGCTCGGGGACGTTGGGACAGGTTGGGACATATAGGATATCTCCTGGATCTTGGGCTTTGCTTGGTGAATGATCTTATTAATCATATTAATATTATGATTTAATATTCGCTGGCGGTGAAGGTCGTGATCTGGACGTTCGTCCAGAACCGATATTCATCAACAATCGCCGCGCCCCCTAAAGGCGTGGTGTCATCGAAGCAGGAGCAATTCGGATGAGCAAGAAGATCGCAATACAACCCGAGAAGCTGTCTCGGCCCTTCGGCGTCTGGACGCCGGTGATCACCTCGGAACCGGGCAAGATGGTGTTTATCTCGGGCCTGACGGCACGCAACGTGGAAGGCGAGGTGGTGGGCGAGGGCTGCTATGCCACGCAAACCCGGCAAATCTGTGAAAACCTCAAGGCGGCCGTTGAAGCCGCCGGTGGAACCCTGGACGACATCATGTCGGTGACCGCCTTCGTGGTGAAACTGGAGGGTTTCCAGGAAATCACGCAGGTACGTCGAGAGTATTTTCCCAAGGATCCCCCCGCCTCGACGATGGTTCAGGTCGTCAGTCTGCTCGATCCCAAATGTCTGGTCGAAATCAACGCTATAGCAGTCATCTAAAATCAGGAGACGGATAATGATGCGTTCCAAAGGAGTTCGGGTAGCGCTTGCCACCATCATGTCGGGCTTGATGCTTGGCGCCGGGGCCGCCGCCGTTGCCCAGGAGACAAACTATCCCAATCGGCCAGTGGTCTTGACGGTGCCGTTTGCGCCGGGGGGCGGTGTCGACGTTGTCGCGCGCATGCTCTCCACGGGTCTGGCCCGCGAATTCGGCCAGCCCGTGGTCGTTGAAAATCGTCCCGGTGCTTCCGGATCGATTGCGGCGCGCTACGTTTCGCGTGCCAAGCCCGACGGCTACACGCTGATGCTGGGCAACAGCAATACGTTCTATGTCAATGACATTCTGATGGCGGAGGAACAGCCGGACCTGCCGGCGGCGGGGGCGGTGGGATGGTTCCCTTATATTCTGGTGGTGTCCGCCTCCTCTCCCGTAAATTCGCTGCAAGATCTGATTGATCTGGCCAAGAGCCGGAAGGGCGGCCTCAACTACAGCACCCCCGGAGTGGGAACGCCTCACCATCTGGCCATGGAGACTCTGAAGTATCGTGCCGGCATCGAGCTGACCCATGTTCCGTACAATGGCGCGGCGCCCGCGGTCTCGGACTTGATGGCGGGGCATGTCGATGCCATGTTCATCGACTATCCCGCCGGTAAGGGTTTCCTGCAGGGCGGCAAGCTCAAGGCGCTAGGGGTTGGCAACCGCGAGCGCAGCGAGCTATTGCCCGACGTGCCCACTCTGCGCGAACAAGGCGTGGCTGATTTCGAGGTGATCGGCTGGTTGGGGCTGGCCCAACCCGAAGGCGTGCCCGAAGCGATCTCGAAAAAGATCGCCGAGGCGCTGTCTGCGAGCCTCGCAACCCCGGCCTTGCGCGAGCAGTTGCTGAATAATGTAGGTATGGAGCCAGCTCCGAAGCAGACCCCGGAGGAACTGGCCAGATTTCTGGAAAGCCAACGGACCTCGGCGAAAACCGTGATCGAGAACCAGAAAATTACCCTCAATTAAGAAGCGAGCCTGGAGGCAGAGATGAGCAGTGCGGATGCGATAGTACTGGGGAACGTGATTACCCTCGACGCTCACGGCACGCGGGGCGAAGCCCTGGCGGTCCGCGAGGGCAAAGTGCTGGCCGTGGGCTTCCGCGCAGCCATCGAGGCGCTGCGGGGCGCAGACACCCGGGTGTTCGACTACTCGGGCCGCACCATCATCCCGGGCTTCAACGACACTCATGCCCATCTCGACTCTCTGGGCTTGCAAAGCGTACGTCCCTCCCTCGCCAAGGCGAAGTCGATCGACGACGTTCTGGACATCGTGCGCAGGCTGGCGGCCGACACCGAGCCGGGCCGCTGGATCGTCACCACGCCGGTCGGCGAGCCGCCGTTCTTCTTTGGCGGTCCACGTCAATTGCGGGAGGGCCGGATGCCCGATCGGCATGAGCTGGACCGGGCGGCTCCCGATCATCCCGTCCATATTCCCGCGCCATCCGGGTTCTGGGGCCAGCCGCCATGCTTCTCGGCGCTGAACTCCCGCGCGCTGGCGCTCAACGGCATCGATCGCCAGACGGCGCCCAGGGCGTCGGGGGTAGAGATCGAAAAGGACGATCGCGGAGAGCCGACTGGCGTCATCATCGATCGGAACTACACCGAGGCGGCCTTGCTGGATATTCTGCCGGCGGTGCCGCGCTTCTCCACCGATGAACGGCTGGATGCGATCCGTCGTGGTCTGGCGGCGTATCACGCCAAAGGTACCACCAGCATCTACGAAGGCCATGGCGCCGCCCCCGCCGTGGTGAGCCTGTATCGCGACTTGCACCAGGCGGGCGAGCTGCGGATGCGCGTCACCCTGGTGGCCAATCCGGTCCTGCACTCCATCCACGAGGCCGATCGCCTGTATCGCGATTGGCTGGCCCACGCCCGCGGTAGCGGCATGGGCGACGCCTGGTTGAGGATCAGCGGCATCCAGGTGCCATACGGCGGCGACCCCGTGGTGGGCGAGCTCGCCAGGAAAGATCCGTCCGATCTCAGTTGGTCGGGATACGTCAAGCAAGCGGTGGGGCCGACAGAGTTCGAGCATCTGGCGCTGCTGGCGGCGAGGCACGATCTTCGGCTGCATACGATTGCCTCGGACTTGATCGAGAAGTTGTTGCCGGCCCTGGAGCGGGTCGCCGAACAAACGCCGATCTCGGGCAAGCGCTGGGTGATCGAACATGTGGGCCGCAGTTCGCCCGAGGTCATCGCCCGGCTGAAGAAGCTTGGCGTGGGCATTACGCTGATCCCGGCCTTCCACGCCTGGAAAGTCAGTGGCGGCCGCTACCTCGAGCTCCCTGACGAGCAGCAGGCCTATGTTGCGCCGGCCCGGCAGTTGCTGGAGGCGGGCATACCGGTGGCGGCCGGCACCGATGGCATTCCTCATGATCCGCTGTTCACGGTATGGGCGATGGTCAATCGCCAGGTACGCGACGGCGGCCAGACGCTGGGCAAGGCGGGTTGCACCACGGTGGATCAGGCCCTGCGGCTGATGACGACGGCGGGCGCTTGGTTCAGCTTTGAAGAGAAGGTCAAGGGGCCGCTGCAGCCGGGTTACTTTGCCGACCTGGCGGTGCTGTCCGAAGATCCGACCGCCGTCGCCCCCGAGCGCCTGCGCGAGCTTGAGTGCTTGGCAACGATGGTGGACGGTGGCTGGGTGTATGGCGAGCATGCGGCAGAGCCATGTCACGGGAACAATCCGTGACGCAGGAGATCAGCCGCCGATTTCAGCGCGCCCTGCAGCCTGTCTTCGATCGACGGAGAGAGTACGCGATCCTGGATTGCGCCTAACAGCTTGCGGCTCAGGGAAAGGGGTTCAGTGCAGAACAAGTCTCAAGATTGCAGGAATGCGTGGCAAGATGGGTAAAGGAATGCCATGCTCGTGACGCGACCGTGTAAAGATCTAGGCCGCAAGGACTTTCAAAGTTACGCCTCCTCCTGGAGGTGAAGCAGGCCCAGGCCGGTGAGCGCCCCCGCATGATGAAAGCGCTGTTCAAGCCGCGGTGTTCGGAGGGCGCCACGCATGGCGAGCCAGACGATCATCTCGACCGATTCAGCGCCGCCTAGCTGCATGTAGTCTTCGTGGGATAGCTCCAGCAAGCTCTCGGGAGATTCCGTGAGCAAGTCAAGAAAGCGTTGATCCCAGGCCGGGTTGGTGTAGCCGAAATTAGGTCCGTGCAATTGATGGGACAGGCCGCCTGTGGCGACGACGCTGACCTTGAGTGGTTCATCGTAGTTTGCGACGGCTCGCGCGATGGCTTGTCCGAGTTTCCAGCAGCGGACCGGTGTTGGTAGCGGATGCTGGATGACATTGACCGCGATCGGAACGACGCGCATAGGCCATGGCGGATCGCAGATCAAGGGCATGACAGAAAAAAAACCATGATCGAGCATCAGGTGCCGACAGACAGTCAGGTCGAATTCTTCGGCAACCAAGGAGCGGGTCAGGTGCCATGCCAAGCGTGGGTCGCCTTTGGCGCCAGGGAGTGGTCGCGCTAGCTCGCGCTCCGGTGCCAACGGGAATTCTTCGCCAACACCTATTGCAAACGTAGGGACAAAATCAAGGTTGAATTGCCAGAAATGATCGTTATAGAGGAAGATCAAAACATCGGGAGGATCGGCGGCGATGCTCGCACGAAGCTCTTCAGCGGCCTGAAAAAAAGGTTTCCAGGCCGTGGAGTCTTCCTGGTGTTGATCGTAGGCAAAGGCGATCGACGGCGAATGGGAGGCGCCGATGCCGGAGATGATCTTAGCCATGCTGGGTAGCATCGTCCAAAGTATGTCGGGGCAGGCTTGAACGCAGCGCCTGGAGCGAGCAGCCACGCATTTGCGCTCCGACGTCGAGGAGTCCGAGCCCGAAGGCCCGGGCTCCCTTGGCCAAGGCATAAATACTGGCACCCAGCTCCAGCATGCCCTGCCAATCTCGATCCCGCAGCAACTGTTTTTCAAGATCGGAGAGATCGTACTCCGCCATCAATGCTTCGCAGTTGGTGCGAAACCGCTCTCGCTGAGCGGGGTCGTTGGTCGAGATTAGCAGACGGTTAAGCCGGTGGGCTTGCTGTAGCAGCTCTCCGTCGGAAACGAGCAGGCCGGGGATGGGTCCGCTTCTTCCGTAGTCGGGGTCGTTGTGGGCTGTCATCGTTTAACGTTCGCGCAGATTGAAGCGCTCAACGATATCGCGCTCTACTTCGATCTGTTTCCCGGCCCATTCGGTAAAACCTTGGTTATCGAGATACGTGGGCATCTGAAGGGTATGGTCGAGCACGGCGACAAACTCGGGGGTGGCCATGGCTTTTTGGATCACCTCTTCCAGTTTGGCCACCACGTCGGGCGGCAGGCCTTTGGGCGCGGCAATACCAACGGAGGCGTCTACCGTGACGGGGTAGCCAGCTTCTATCATGGTGGGGACGTCGGGATACTGCTCCTGACGCTCCGGCGTTAGGAAAACAAGGGGGCGTACACGGCCGGCTTCGGCAAGAGGCTTGAACGTTCCGGCTACGACGGCAAAATCGAGTTGCCCACCCATCACGGCCTGGAGAACGTCCGCATCGCCCTTGTAGGGAATGTACTGCATTTTCAGTCCCTCTTTTTGTGCGATGTCTTCGATGGCCACGTGGGTCATGCCGCCAAAGGCGGTAAAACCGCCGTAGCTCAAGGTATCGGGCTGGCTTTTGGCGTAGGCGACCACATCCGCCCAAGACTGGAACGGTGAGTCGGCTCGTACGACGACGGCAAACGCGGAACCGTAGACTCTGCTAAGCCATGTGAGGTCCTCCACGGGATGAAAGCCGATGTTCTGGTTGGTAATCCAGTAACGTGAAAGCACGCTGCGGCCAACCATGGCTAGCGAATAGCCGTCTGGGTTCTGGGAGCGCAGGTAGTTGAGGCCGACGAGCGAGCCGCCACCAGGCCGATAGTCAATGATGACGTTCTGGCCTAAGAACGGCTCCGCGCTTTTTGCAAGTTGCCGGAACAGGCTATCGGAGACGCCGCCGGGCGGCACGATAAGGGTTAGCGTCAGGGGCCGGTTGGGGTAGCTCGCGGCGGTTTGCGCCTTGACGCCACCGAGCGACAGAAGGGGCAAGGCCCCCAGGGCAGTACAGAACTTTCTACGAGTGACTTGCATTGCGACCTCCTTTGATTGGCTGAGGGGGCAAACCCGAACGCCGTCGGTAGGGCCCCTTTTTTGTGTCGTACAGTATGTAATGCACAGCGAGACGATGTATTGTTTTTATATGCTAGAGAGGCTTGTAAGCGGAGTCAAGATAGGGGAGACCCCGCATCCTTGAGCATCACGCTCCTGGTAACGCGCTTCTTGACAAGTCCTGGCGGCTGAAATTAGTATTGTTGTGCGATACGGTGTCATGTTTAATGAAACACCGTTGGTGTCATTTTTTTGTGGTTAGAGGTGACGCCGATGTGGAGAAAGTGTCAGCGAGGAGCGGTTAGATGATCAGAATGGCGAACTGGAACGAACTGGAGCGCGAGGTCGTACGCAAGGGGATCGAACGAGTCGGCTTTCGGGGTGAGGAGGTCATCATGGTGATGAACTGGATCGAGCCGAACATTCAAGTGAGACCCCATAGCCATACCTTTGAGCAAGTGGTGATCTGTATCCAGGGACGCTTTAATTACCACGTGGGTGATGAAGTCTTTGATATGACCCCGGGCTGCATGCTGAGGGTGCCCCCGCATGTGATGCATTATGTGGAGCCGACGAGCGACGAGGTGTCGCTCAACCTCGATGTGTTTGCTCCCCTTCGCGACGATTACCGTCATCTGGTGGAGTACCAGGCCGCTGACTTCGAACCCGAGGCGAAGCCATGAGCGCAAGCGCGGGCTTCGCACCCGCTGCACATTCATTGCGGGCGAGATTGCGCACCGGCGAATTTCTGGTTGGTACATTCATCAAAAGTCCTGCCCACTCGGTAGTCGAAGTGCTCGGTGGTGTTGGCCTCGATTTTGTCGTGCTCGACGCCGAGCATGCTCCCTTTGACCGCGCTAGCCTGGATACCTGTGTGTTGGCGGCGAAGTCCGCAACCCTGCCGGTTCTTGTGCGCCTGCCCTCCTCTGATGCCATGCATGCGCTGGGCGCGCTCGACTCGGGTGCCGACGGAGTCGTGGTGCCGCATGTGCTTGATGCCGATGGCGCGCGCCGAGCGGTTGCGTCCTGCCGATACCAGGCGGGCGCCCGAGGGTTCTCCAATTCACCGCGTGCCGCGGCTTTTGGACAAGTACCCCTGTCGGAGCATGTTCGCCAGTCCGATCTGAACTGCAATGTAATTTGCCAGATCGAAGATGCGCTGGCGGTGGAAGCCATCGCCGAGATCGCCGCGGTCGACGAAGTGGATTGTCTATTTATCGGAAGAGCCGATCTGGCGGTGTCTTATGGGTGTGATCGCCTTGACGCCCCCGAAGTCGAGACCGCTGTCGAGCGGATCATTCAGGCTGGCCGGAGGCGGGGCAAAGCGCTAGGCATGTTCGTCGCCGATCTTGGGCAGGTGCGCGCCTATCGGCGCCGCGGCGTGTCGCTGTTTATTGTGGGATCGGACCAGGCTGCGTTGCGTGCGTATTTCCGGACCCTGGCTGATGGCTTCGCCGCAGCCGATGTGCAAGACGACAAATTCAATCAGGAGATGTACCCGTGAAAACCGATCAAAACTCCCTCGAAGCGGACTCCGGTGCCGCCAACGCCGACCTTATCGAGCGCCTGCTGGTAGGGGCGATCGATCTGCATTGCCATAGCGGACCTTCGGTGATGCCTCGCTATTTCGACCATTACGAAGCCATGCAGGAAGCTTCGGCGGCGGGGATGCGGGCTTTGTTGCTCAAAGACCATTACTATTCGGCCACTCCCGTGAGCGAGCTGCTGAATCATCATTTTGGCCATCTGCAAGTCACTCTGCTGTCCGGCGTGCCGCTCAACAATACCGTTGGTGGCCTGAACGTGCATGCCGTGGAGCACGGGCTGCAACTTGGCGCGAAGCTGGTCTGGATGCCGACGTTCTCGTCGCGCAATCACCTGGATCATCACAAGCAGGATAAGGATTTCGAGAACAAATTCCCGCAAACCAAGCGTCGAATGCTCGAGCCAATACCTCTGACGGTCTTGGCGGACAACGGCGCTTTGCTACCCGAGGTCGGCCCTATCCTGGACTTGATCGCCGAACACGATGCGGTCCTATCGTCGGGCCATCTGCACATCAGTGAGATCTGGCCCCTATTTGAAGAAGCCAAACGGCGAGGTGTTACGCGATTGCTGTGCAATCACCCCACTTATGTGGTGGATGCTTCGCTAGAAGACATGGCACAACTGGCCCGGATGGGGGTATGGCTGGAGCATTCGATGTGCATGTTCGTACCGGGCTCGAAGTTTCACTTCTATGATCCCGAGACGCTCGATCAGCTCATCAAGGCCGGCACCGTGGAGAAAACGATCTTGGGCTCCGACCTTGGTCAGAAAGGCAACCCACGCATGGTCGACGGCTTCCGCCAGGTGATTGCAACCTGTCTGGAGCTTGGGTATGGTGAGGAGCAGATCCGCCGGATGATCTCCGGCAATGCCGCGACGCTCATCGGTTTGGACAAATAACTGCAACGCTCAACGCCGGACCGGTCCCGATCATGTCTTCGTCCAGAAGCGCCCTTGCCATTGGCAAGTTGCTGTTAAAAAATCCTGTCATTGCCGCCGCGGGGGAGCACTTGCAGACTGCCAGCGGTGTCCGCGCCGCACTCATGCACGATGCAGCGGTGGTCGTCGCCAAGTCCATGAACGAGACTTCAGCTGCCCGAATGCAGTTGGCGCGTGCCGATTACCGGATGCTCGATGCAGGCTGGCATGGTCGGCAGCCGGATTTTCAGCCCGCACTCGAGGCGGGTTTGCTCAACCGCTCCGGCTTGATCGATCGTGACTGGCGCGATTGGCTGGCGGAGGTCGGCGAACTGGATCGCGAGGCCTCGCAGCTCGATGCCTACGTGGCGGCCAGTATCGTGTTGGCCGACCCGCTGGCTGGTCAGGAGATCGCACGCCAAGCGCAACAAGAAGGCATCAGGATCTTCGAGTTCAATATCGGGGCGCCGTATGGCGACGAAGCCGCCGTTGTCACGACGGAGCGCTCGGCAAAGCGCGTATTCGATCTGGTGCAAGGCATGCGCCAGGTTCTCGACCGCACCCAACTCTGGGTCAAGCTCACCAGCCAAAGCGAGAACCCTGCCTTGCTGGCCAAGGCCGCCCGAGACGCAGGGGCGGATGCCGTCATTCTTATCGGCAGGCCGCTCGGCCTGCTGCCCGATCTTGAAACACAGACTCCGGTGCTGAATACCAACTGTGCCTGGGGTGGACGCTGGGCGCTGCCGCTAACCTGCTATTGGCTGGCTCGTGCCCGTCGACTGCTGGGCCCCGATTATCCTTTGATTGCCACCAACGGCGCGCGCGATGGTGGCGACGTCGCCCGGATGGTGTTGGCAGGGGCGCGGGCGGTCGAGATGTGCAGCGCCGTGATGCTGGGCGGGTTTGGTGTCTTGAAAGAAGCGGTGGCAAGCGTCGAAAGCTATCTGGCATCCAAGGACGCCACGCTCATGCAGATTGTCGGGAAGGCGGCCGATTCCGTCCAGCCCTTCCAGGATCAGCCAGTTTCCCATCGGTGGCGCGACTTCATTCCACCGGAGGCGCGTTGAAAAAGCGTGTGTGGTCTGCTGGAGCTTCTCTTGACCCTGAAGCATAGACGCGGGCATGATGCCCACGCGGCTTTACCTAGAGAGAACGAATGACCACAAGTACGGCAAAAGAAAGCGCGATAAAAAAACGGCAACCTATACGAGCTGCCAATGGCAGCGGGGCCTTGGCTGCGGTGCAGTCCGTCGAGATCGCCGCGGCGATCCTGCAGGCCCTGGCGGATGCGGGCCAGCCCGTGCGGGTATCGGATCTGGCACGCTCGATGCAGCACACGAAAGCGCGTGTGCACCGTCATCTCGTGACGCTGCGTCGTCTCGGGCTCGTAGCCCAGGAGCCTGAGACCGAGCGTTACTACCTCGGCTGGCGTATGTTCGATCTGGGGGTGGCGGCTGGCCGGCAATACGATATCAAGCGGGTAGCCGAGCCGGTCATGAATGAGCTGCGGGATCACCTCGAAGAAACCGTCGTGTTGTCGGTGCCCGTCAACGACGAAGCCATGGTCGTCGCCTGCTCGGTCTACTCCACCAACGTCTGCATCACGGTCCAGGAGGGCAACCGGCTGCCGGCGGTCGGCTCGGCCCAGGGCCGGGTACTGCTTGCATTTCAGGACCAACCCGTACTGCCCGCAGCTGGCGAGAACGGTTTTACTGCGAACGACGCCGAGTTGCTCGATGCGCGGCTGAAGCTCATCCGTAAACGTTTCTATGATTTCGCGCCTAACGAGGTTCTAGCGGGTATCAATACGATCGCGGTACCCGTGTTTGGCGGACGAGATCGAATTCTGGGCGCCATTGGAATCGTGGGATTGGTCCAGAACCTGCCAGGGGCACCGTCTCCGCTGCAATTGCAATGGCTGCGCAAGGCAGCCGGGGCGATCAGCCGCCATCTGGGATCCGACATCTACGGCGATTGAGCCTCGGACGATCCGTGCGGCAAGCGGTGCTCGGTACGGCCGGGCGAACGCTTCCACGCACCTGAAACCAGGGCGGCGGCCGACGCCGCGCGATCGCTGTCCCGCCCTGCCTTCTTTGCCTGATCCTGTACTCGTTCCTTCCTCAGAGCTTCGCCTGTCGGCTTGCAGGAGCGGGTGTCCGCCGTCGTCCTTCCGCCTGAGGGCTTGCGATGCAGTCCTGATCCACAAAGGATGGCATATTTTGATTGTATCGTACGGCAAGACATCGTATTATTAAGCGATACTGATTTCATTGAATGAGGAGGGAGAGATGGCATTGCGAACTGGTAAGGAATACTTGGAGTCTCTGCGCGACGACCGCGAGCTCTACATCGATGGCGAGCGGGTTCGGGATGTCACGACGGATCCACGGCTGGCTGGTGGCGCGCAAACCATTGCGGAGCTCTACGATCTTCAATGCGAACCTGGCTTGATCGACGAGATGTCGTATACCGAGGGCGATGGAGATGAGCGATTCGCCATGGCTTTTCTCGAGCCTCGCAGCGTGGCTGATCTGCAACGACGCGGGCGGGCCCTGAAACGCACGGCGGATGCAACCTTCGGCATGGTGGGCCGCAGCCCCGACTTCATGAGTGTCGGAGTGACGGCGCTGGCCTCGGCTCACGAGGTATTCGATCAGAGCGCTTCGGGCCGGGCGTTTGGCCAGAACGTGCGTAGCTACTACGAAAAGGCGCGGCGGCTCGATCTCGCGTCTACTCACGTACAGGTCAATCCTCAGGTCGACCGCAGCAAGCCGGTACACCAGCAGAGCATCGATATTGCGCTCAAGGTGGTTCGCGAAACCGATGCAGGCTATTACGTCAAAGGCGCGCGGCAAGTCGCTACACTGGCCCAGTTCGCGAATGACATTCTGGTGATGCCCTCCGTCGTCATCAACAATGAGCCGGAGGCGGCCGACTACGCTTTGGCTTTTGTCCTGCCGATTGCGACGCCGGGCCTGAAGTTCATCAGCCGGCCCAGCATCATCCCGCAGAATCCTGGCCACCTGCTCGACCATCCGCTATCCAGCCGGTTCGAAGAAGGCGATGCCGTGGTTATCTTCGACAACGTCTTCGTGCCTTGGGAGGCGACGTTCATCTATCGTGACGCACAGATGTGCAATACCTTGTATCAAAAGGTGCATCTGGGCGAAAGCTATACGCATCAGTCGATGATGCGCGCCCAGGCCAAGGCCGAGTTCATGACCGCCCTTGCCTGTTATTTGGCCAATCGCACCCACGTGGATGTCTTTCCCAATGTGCAGACCATGCTGGCGCCCTTGCTGATCGACCTTGAAACGCACAAAGCCGTGGTCGAAGCCGCTATCTTCCGGGCGGTCCAAACCCGCTATGGCACCGTGGTTCCGGATAGCCTCACCCTGCAATCAGCCCAGTTGTTCTTCTTCGAACGCTTCCAGAAAATGGTCGAAGCGGTGCGAACCATCGCGGGCAGCGGATTGGTGGGCGCTCCGTCGTACGCTGAGCTGAAGGGCGAGGCGGCCGAGTATATCGGGCAGTACTTCCAAAGCGAAGGTATGACGGCGGACCAACGAATCCGGATGTTGCGCCTGGCCACCGATGCCACCATGTCGGCGTTCGCCAGCCGGCAGGTCGTATACGAACGCTATTATCAGGGCGATCCCGTACGGCGGGCCGCCATGTTCTACAAGAACTACCCCAAGGAGCCGCTGTATCGTTTGGTCGACGACGCCTTGCGCGGTCTGGCGCATAAGGCGGGAGTGGAGGCATGACCTTCTCAATCGCGGGCCGCTGCCCGAAGACGGGCGCTTTGGGGGCCGCCATCAGCAGCTCGAGTCCCGCCGTCGCCAGCCGGTGTCTCTGGATGCAGGCCGGGCGTGGGGTGGTGCTCACCCAGAACGTCACCGACCCGGCGATCGGGCCTGAGGGCTTGGCGCTGCTTGAGGATGGCTTGGCGGCTGGGCCCGCCCTGTCCGCTCTAGCCGGCAGGCCGCATTTCGAGTGGCGGCAAGTCGCCATCCTGGACGCCGATGGTCTCGCCGCCTGGCATAGTGGCACCGAGGTGCTGGGGATACATCATGCGGTTTCAGGGCCTGATTGCGTGGCGGTTGGCAACCTGTTGGCCACGCCCGACGTGATCGACGCGATGGTCGAAGCTTTCGTGTCATCTGCGGAGGTGGCTCTTCCCCAGCGCTTACTGCAAGCTCTGGCGAAGGGTAAACGCACTGGCGGAGAGGCGGGGCCGGAGCATTCCGCCGGTTTGAAGGTCGTCACCAACTTGGTATGGCCGGTGGTCGATCTGCGGGTCGACTGGGATGACGCACCGATCACTCGCCTGGAGGCACTGTGGCAGGTGTATCAGCCCCAAATGGACGACTACGTGCTGCGGGCCCGTGATCCCGGACGAGCTCCTTCCTATGGGGTCCCCGGCGATGAGTGATTCCTCGCCGATCTTGGCAGGGCGCTGGCCCGGCGTCGGCTTGGCCAGAGTCGTGGGCTTGTTGGAAGATCTGGTGTCGTTCGACACCACAAGCCGTAATAGCAATCTGGAGCTCATTGCCTACGTGCGAGATTACCTCGCCACGCATGGGATCGCGTCGACACTGGTTTACGACGCCAAAGGAAGCAAGGCCAACTTGTATGCCACCGTGGGCGATCCGAGTAAACGCGGGCTTTGCCTGTCGGGGCACACCGACGTCGTGCCGGCGGATGCGCGGCAATGGCGTACTCCGCCGTTCAAGCTGGTGGAACAGAACGGACGTCTCTATGGGCGAGGCACCGCCGACATGAAGGGATTCCTGGCTTGTGTGCTGGGTGCCATACCGACGCTGGCCGAAAGCTGCTCGACGGTTCCCGTACACCTGGCATTCAGTTACGACGAAGAAGTGGGTTGTGTGGGGGTGCGTGGGCTTCTCGAGATGTTGGCGAGGGCCGAAGTCAGGCCCGCGGCCTGCCTGATCGGCGAGCCGACGCTCATGACGGTTGCCACGGCTCATAAAGGTAAGCGGGCAGTGCGTTGCACGGTTCACGGCAAGACGGGACACTCCGCAATGCCCGAGCTCGGTGTCAATGCGGTGACGCGGGCGGCCGCGCTGATCGGCTACCTCGATGCCAGTGCGCGTGAGTTACGACAGGCCGGTTTACGCGTGTCGGCGTTTACGCCGCCTTACTCCACAGTGCATGTAGGTCGCATTCAAGGCGGAATGGCTGTCAACGTGGTGCCCGACCTGTGCGAGTTCGACTACGAGGTTCGCTCTATACCCGGCGACGATATCGATACGATCGAACACGGAGTACGGACTTTCGCACAACAGCGGCTGCTGCCTGAAATGCAGGCCGTCGAGGCGAGCAGTGCGATTTCGTTCGAGGAATTGAGCTCATATCCGGCCTTGGCGGGCTCCAGCAAGGCGGCTGCTCGCTTGGCCGACTGGGTCGTGGGCCTGCTGTCCGAGCCCAAACCGAAGATTGCTTTATCGTTTGGCAGTGAGGCCGGTTTGTTTGAGCAGATCCTGAATATTCCAGCCGTGGTCTGTGGCCCGGGATCTATCGATGACGCGCATAAGCCCGACGAGTTCGTGGCTCTGGATCAACTCGTTGAATGTTCCACGTTTTTAGCTGCTCTTGGAGACCGGTTGACCCGGTGCGAGACCGGATGGGAGGCCTGAGGCCTCCGGCCGTTCAACCGGATGTTTTCATGAACGGTTGCAGTATCTCTTGGCAATGGGTCTGGAACGTGCGCACCACGCGACGTGGATAGGCGGCGTTGAGGGACACTAATCCCAGACGGATCGAAGGTAGGGCATCGATGAGCCGTGTCTCTACGAGACCACTGGGCGGTAGGGTATGCCAGCCAGACAGCGGATAGTTCCAGAATGTATAGCCCAGGCCGCTGGCAACCATGGCATGGACGACATCGGCAAAGCCGGATCTGTACGCGATAGTCGGCTGCAAGCCAGCCCCGGAAAAGAACGATAAAAAGTACTCCCGGCTAAGGGGGAGGTCCAGCAAAATCATGGGCTCGGTAACCAGATCCGCCAACTGCAAGGTGGGTCGGCTGGTCAGCGGATGGCCGCCGGGCAGCAGCACGAGCGGTGCCAGAACGGCCAGAGGCACGAAAGAGAATTCAGACGGTAACGCCAAGTCGTAAGTTACCGCGCAGTCGAGCCGGCCTTCGCGCAGCTCCGAGAGGAGTTGTGCCTGGTCGCCTTCCGAAGGCGTCAGGTGAATCTCGGGAAAGCGGGTAACGAATCCTCGTACCAGGCTGGGCAGGAGCATGGGTGCCAGCGTCACCATGAAGCCTACGGCGAGTGGTCCGGAGTCGGCGTTCGAAAAATGCAGTAGTGAGGTTTGCACCTCATGGGCGTGTCGGAGCAACTCGCGTGCGCGACCCAGCAAAAGTTGGCCGGCGGGTGTCAGGCTCAAGCCTTGGGCGTTATGGCGGATGAACAGTTGGACATTGAACTGTTTTTCCAGGCCACTGATGGCGGTTGACACCGAGGGCTGCGAAATGTGCAGCAAGCGTGCGGCATGGGTGACGGAGAGGGTTTGGGCGGCGGCGAGAAAGTACCGCAGCTGGCGTAAGGAGAAGGTGACGGCGTCGCGCTCGAACATGCTTGATTAGGATAATCCTATCCAGTTCAGAAAAAAATAATATTTTTCAAATTCTAGGCTGGCGCGCAAAATTCATCCAGTACGTTTTTGGATCAATGCGGGGAGGAGACGCAATGAAGGGGTCAGAAGGCGTTCAAACGCCTACCAGAGCGGAGCCGACGGAGGCTGAGAGCACTTTGCGCAACGGCTTTATTGATGCAATGAGTACCAACGCAACCGCCGTCACGGTGGTGACGACGGATGGTCCGGCGGGACGGAAGGGTGTAACGGTAAGTGCATTCGCGTCAGTTTCCGCCGATCCGCCCACGGTGTTGGTATGCACTCGCCGGGGCTCACCGGCACGTGACGCCATTCTGCAGAATCAGGTGTTCGCGGTGAATGTCCTGCACGAGAACCAAGCTGAAGTCTCGGACACGTTCTCGGGCCGGGGCGGTTTACGGTTCGACTTCTCGGCCCATCCGTGGCGTGATGGGTCGGCGGGATTGCCGGTGTCACCGGATGCGGTGGCGGTGTTTGAGTGTGCGGTTGCCGCGGCCTATGAGTCGGGCTCGCATACCGTCATCCTCGGTCAGGTGCGAGAAGTGCACCAGGGGGGCGGTCAGCCCCTGCTCTATTGCCAGCGTCGCTATGCGCGACTGGCGGAGAAAGTCCAACAACATATCTTAGAGAGAGCGGGAGCATGATCAGGACTGGCGCGGAGTATCGCGATTCCATTAGCGGTGGGCGGGATGTGTGGATCAACGGAGAGAGGGTCAAGGATGTGACCACTCACCCCATGTTCAAACCCATCGTCGATATCCGCGCGCGGATATACGATATGCAGTGGGACGCCGCGACACGGGAGAAAATGGTTTATACCGAAGACGGCGAGGATTTTTCCATCGGGCTAAAGCTGCCTTACACCCAGGACGATTGGTATGCCAAGCGCACCGCCACCAACGCTGTTCTGGATGATGTGGGTGGGATCGTTACTCGGGTGGGCGATGAAACCGTAGGCGAGATGTGGTCGCTGTTCGACGGCCAGGACGTGCTCAACGAAGTCGATCCCCAGTTCTCGCAGAATATCCGCAACCATATTGAGCGGGTCATCAAGCACGACCCATTCCATGTGTCCGCGAATACGGATCCCAAAGGTGATCGCTCCAGGCCGCCACAAGAGCAAGATCCCGATATGCTGTTGCATGTGGTGCGAGAGACGGACGCGGGCATCGTGGTACGCGGCGCAAAGTACGAAACTGCGGCGGCTTATGCCAACCAGGCATTTACCAAGCCAACGATCGCCAATTGGGGGTCTGCGCAGTTGTCGGATTATGCGGTAGGGTTTGTGTGTGACCTGTCCGCTCCCAACTTGAAATTCATTTGTCGGACGGGATTCGCGGGACGGGGCAGCGTGGAAGATTATCCGCTTGCGAATCGGTTTGACGAAGTTGACACCCTGGTGATTTTCGACAATGTGCTGATTCCATGGGAGAACGTTCTGTTCTACCGGCATACCAAGGCCGCTACCTATATTCGGGCTACGCTGCACCGGTATAGCGCGTTTGCCTTTGTGCAACGCAATGAGCGCTTGGCCGATCTCTTGATCGGGGCCGCGTTGTTCAACGTGCGGCAAACCGGGCTTGAACACCAGCAAGCAGTGCAAGAAAAACTTGCGCAACTTGCATGCTATCGCGAGGGTATCAATGCTCACTTGACGGCCGCGATTGCTCAGGCCAAGCGAAGTCCTGGAGGCTTGCTGATGCCGGACCAGTCTTTGCTGTACGCGGGGCGGGTATTTGCCTGCACGCAGCTGCCGGCCATGATGCATCTGGCGCGTGAGCTATGCGGTGGACAAATTTGCGTGACACCCGATGCCGCGGCATTCCGGGACCCCGAAGCAGGCATGTGGTTGGAGAAATACTATTCGATCAATGACGATTGGCTGGCGGAAGACCGGCGCAAACTTCTGGCGTTTGCTCGTGATCTGCTCAACTCCGACTATGCCGGACATCGCCTGACTTTCCAGCTGTTCGCCCAGTCGCCCCCGTTTGCGCATTTGGGCGCGGTGTACCGGAATTTCGATTGGGATGGCCCTCTCGATTTCGTTCGACGGTCGGCCGGGCTGTCGGGTCGAGTCATGGGGACTGGGGCGAAGTAATCCGCCAGGGTTCCTTTCGCTGCAACACCTACAATCTGATATTCATTGAAAAAATCATGGCGCATCTTCGTCTTCGAAAGTTCAATACTCGCGATACCTATCCTGAGCAACGGCTATCCAATGATCTTGCTCAGGCTGTGGTGGCGAACGGCATCGTTTTTTTGCGAGGGCAGGTGGGGCAGGATCTCGATACCAGCGAGTCCGTAGGGATCGGCGATGCGGGTGCCCAGGCTGAACAGGCCATGGCCAACATCCAGAGGCTGCTGGAGGAGGCGGGGAGCGCCCTTGACCATATTTGCAAGATCACGATTTATATGGTGGACATTCGTTATCGCGAAGCTACCTACAATGTCGTTGGCAAATGGCTCAAGGGCGTGCATCCGGTTTCCACCGGGATCGTGGTGTCCGCTCTGGCGCGTCCGGAATGGCTCATCGAAATTGATGCGATCGCCGTTATTCCGCAATCGTAATCAAACCGCCCCATGCAACGCCCGATACCGCAACAGATCTTCAATGCCAAAACGCCCGTTTTCGCGGCCAAAACCCGAATCCCCCCAGCCGCCAAACGGCGTGGCCAGATTCTGCGCCGCGCCGTTGATGACGACCTGGCCGGTATTCAGGCCACGGGCGAAGGCGGTGGCGCGGTGGGCGTCGGCCGACCAGACCGCTCCCGATAGCCCGTAGGTGGTGGCGTTGGCGAGCTCGGCGGCTTCGCCCTCGGTGTCATAGGCCAACAAAGCGACCACGGGGCCGAAGACCTCGTGCCGGGCGATTTCCATCTCGGGGCGGACCTTGCCGAATAAAGTGGGACGCACATAGCAGCCGTGTTCCAGTCCCGCTGGCGGTTGCGCGCCACCGAGCAGAAGCTCCGCGCCCTCAACCCCGGCGCGCTCGATCATTTCGATGACTCGCCGATGCTGCGCGGCGGTGGCCACCGGGCCGAGGCGGGTGGCTTCGACCAGCGGATCCCCCAGCGGCCAGGCCTCGAGGGCGGCGGCAAAACGTTCGACGACCTGGGGTGCCAGGCGGGCGGGAACGATCAGGCGTGATTGGCTGACGCACGCCTGGCCCGAGTTGGCCATGCTCATGCGCACCACGGCCGGGATCGCGGTATCGAGATCGGCATCGTCGAGCACAACGGCGGCGGATTTGCCACCCAGTTCCAGCGTGACGGGCTTGAGCCCTTCGGCCGCGGTGGCCATGATGCGCCGGCCTACGGTGGTGGAGCCGGTGAAACTGATGTGCCGGACGTGGGGGTGGCTGACGAGTTGCTCGCCAACGTCGGGCCCGCCCCATACCAGGTTGACCACGCCGGGTGGCAGGCCGCAGGCGTCCAGCGCGTCGAACAACTGGCGGGCCGCGCCGGGCGCGACCTCGCTGGGCTTGAGGACGAGCGTACAACCCGCACCGATTGCGGCGGCGATCTTCGCCACCATTTGGTGCAGAGGAAAGTTCCAGGGCGTGATGGCCGCCACCACACCCGCCGGCACGCGTTCGACCACGCCGTTGCCAATGGTTTCCCGCCATTGGATGCGATCCAGGCCTGCGGTGGCGAGCTCGAGCCCCTTGAGCGGCATGGGGAGTTGCATCAGGCGGCCCAGCCAGACGGGGCAGCCGATCTCGATGGCGAGCGACTGAATGATGCCGGGTGCGCGGGCTTCGAGTTCGAGGCGCAGGCGCTGGAGCGCCTGGCGGCGTTCGTCGAGCGAGCTGGCGGACCAGGCGGGCAACGCGCGCTGGGCGCTCGCGATGGCGAGGTCGACGTCGGCCGCCGAGCAAGCGACCACGACGCCCAGCGAGCGGCCGTCAGTCGGGCTGGCCAAGGGCAGGCGGGCGGTGCCGCTGGCTGGCCGGAAGCGGCCGTCCGCATAGTATTCGCGATGCTCGATCATGACGCGGCCTCGCCGAGAGGATTGGCGGGGGCGGCGGGGCCGGACATCCCCGGCATGGGCTGCAGGCGCAACAGGTGCCAGGGGCTGGGGACGACGCCGATCTTGACTTCGACCAAGACGGGGCCGGCGTGGCCATTGGCTTCGCGCAGCGCGCCGCGCAGGGTGTCCGGTGAGTCGGCCCGGGCATAGGCGACGCCGAAGGCCTTGGCCAGCAGTTCGAAGTCGGGGTTGGCCAGCTCCACGGCCACCTCGGCGCCGAACTCGCGCTTCTGGATGGCGCGGACGTTGCCGTAGTGGCCGTCGTTGAAGACGATCAGGGTGACCGGAAGGCGGTAGCGCTGGGCCGTGGCCAGTTCTTGCAGGTTCCAGCCGAAGCCGCCATCGCCGGTAATCGACACCACCCGGCGCCCCTGGCTGGCCACGGCCGCGCCCAGCGCCACCGGGAAGCCGTAGCCCAGCGTGCCCTGGTAGCCGGGACCAATATAGGTGCGCGGCTCATAGATGGGAAAGGCGATGCGCGCGAGGTAGCCCACCTGGGTGAGTTCGTTGACAAAAATGGCGTCGTCCGCCATGGCTTCCCGGATCGCCGCCACGTAGGCGGCCTGCGGCTGGACTTTCTCGATCTGGCCCAGGGCCCAGTCGCGCACGGCTTGGAGCTGCGAGGCGGCAAGCGCCTGGCGCGGCGCCAGGCGCTCGGCCAGCTGCGGCAGCGCCACGGCGGCGTCGGCCGTGATGGCGACTTCCGGCGAACGTGGCGCGCCCAGGTCGGCGGGATCGATGTTCAGATGGATGTAGCGGATGCCTTTGGCCGGCCAGGAGGGGGTCGGCATCAGGGCATCGATGAAGCGGCTACCGACCACCAGCACCACGTCGGCATGCTGGAACACGGCGCGACCGGCCAGCGAGTTCATGGCGAGGGGATGGCGGTCGCTCAGCGCGCCCCGGCCGTTGTCGCTCATGACCACGGGGGCGCCGATCTTCTCGGCCAAAGTCTGCAACGCGGCGGTGGCGTTGGTGGCGAAGATGCCGCCGCCCACGTAGATCACCGGCAGCTTGGCTTGGTTGAGCAGGGCAGCCGCCCGATCGAGGCTGGCGGCGTCGGGTTCGAACGAGGCCTCGGGCGCGGTGGCCGCGCGCACTTCGGGCGTGCCGGATGGCAGTTGGCTGCTGAGAAAATCATGAGGAATCTCGACGCCCACCGGACGCGGGCGACCGGCGGACAACTCGGCAAAGGCCGCGTCGATCGCCGGCGGGATCTCCGCCGGGGATTCCACAAAATGATGGGACTTTGTCAGGCCGCGGATGAAACCGGACTGATCCTTGATTTCGTGGAGCAGGCCGTGGCCCCTGCCCACCCCGCTCGAGTGGATCTGGCCCGAGATGAACAAGACCTTGGAATTGGAGGCATAGGCGGTGGCCAGCCCGGCGCCGGCGTTGAGGGCCCCGGGGCCGGGGACGACCATGGCCGTTCCCACCTGGCCCGAAGCACGATAGTAGCCATCGGCCATGTAGGTGGTGCTTTGCTCATGGCGCGGAACGAACAGCCGGAGCTCGCGCTGGCGCTGGCGCAGGGCGTCGACGGCCCAATCGAGTTGGATGCCGGGGATCAGGAAGAGGTCCTTGACCCCGTGTTGCACGAGGCTCGAGGCCAGTGCCTGGCCTCCAGTGAGGGGCGTGGGAGATGACATGGGCGGTCTCGGAGGAAAAGGTGAGATTTTTGGTCAAGAGGCGGATACGCTGCCACGAGCATGATGGGCCGGCGCGGCGCCCCGGGCCGACGATGGAATATCAATTGTGTGGATTTTTTCCACGGCGTGTCAATGCGCGCCGGCCTGGGCGGCCGCGAGAAAACGGCGATAAGCCCGGTTTTGATCGCCAAAAGTGATCGCGATCGATAGAAAAGCCTGGAGCCCGCGGCCCCGGCGGGTGGATGATGGCCGGGCGGCAAGATCCCTTCCGTCATCTCATTTCGAGGAGCTTCATCATGTCGTTCCCAACACGCGGTGCCTTTAGCCGTTCCCTCTTGGGCGTGAGCCTGGCGCTGACGCTCGCGATGCCGTTCGCGGCCGCGCGGGCGGACGCTCCCGTGCGGCTCATCGTGCCCTATCCGCCCGGCGGCAGCGTCGACACGCTGGCACGCCTGTTACAGACGCCGCTGCAAGACAAGCTGGGCAGTACGGTAATCGTCGAGAGCCGGCCTGGTGCGGGCGGCCGCATCGCCGTGTCGTCGATGCGCCGCGAAGCGGCGGACGGCACGGCCGTGATGATCGCGCCCAATGCCCTGACCACGGTGCAAAGCTTGGTATACGAAGGCCAACTGGATTACGACGTGCTCCGGGATCTGCAACCGTTGTCGCGCTTGGCTTCCGTACCCCTGGGGGTTTCAGTGCCGGCCACGTCCGACGTCAAAACCGTGGACGACCTGAAAGCCAGTTTTCAGGCCAATCCCGCCGCCGCCAACTATGGCACCTCGGGCGCGGGCGGCATGGCTCACTTCGCGGGCCTGCTGCTGGGCCGCACGGCCGGCATCGAGTGGACCCATGTACCGTTCAAGGGCGGCGCGCCCCTGATCAACGATCTCATCGGCAATCATGTTTCGGTGGGTATCGATAGTCTGGTCGACCATATTGAGCACCAGCGCGCCGGCAAGCTCCGCATCATCGGCATCTTCAGCCCCCAGCGCTACGCCCTGGCGCCCGACATCCCCACCATGGCCGAACAGGGCGTGACCGATATGCCCACGGTCGAGGCCTGGTTTGGTACCTATGTCCCGGCGGGTACGCCGCCCGCCACGGTAGACAAGCTCGACCGCGCGATCGGCGAGATCCTGTCCGATCCGGCCATGCGGGATCGCCTCAATCGCATGCTGCTCGAAGTGAATTATCTGCCCAGCGACGAATTCTCGCGCCTGCAGGCCGCCGAGCTCGAACAGTGGGCCCCCGTGGTCAAGGCGTCCGGCTTCAAGCCTTGATCGCGCGAGATCAGGCGCCGTCGGTGGGAGCCGAAGGCACTTCAAGGGGCGGCACAGAGCCTTCGGCCGCCAGCGCGGGGCTGACCGCGGCCCGGGGCGCCGCCACCGCCCGGCTCACCCGGGCGTAGGATTTCAGCATCGATCCCAGCTGCCGGGCCTCCCGGCTGAGTTGCCGGCTGGCCTTCGAGACCAGCGCGATTTCGTGGATCTGCTCCTGTTGCTCGCGGATCCGGAGCTCGGTCAGCCATTGGCCTGTGAGGGGGTGCTCCAACAACTGGCGGGGCAGACGCGCCACGCAATCGGATTCCAGCAGCATCGACACCGCACCGAACAGCGAGTCGGACACCGCGGCCAATCGCGGGCGACCGAGTTGCTGTTCGAGAAAGAGCTCGCGGATACTTTCGTCGTGCTGCGCCGGTTGGCCGGGGTTGCCGACCACCACCCATTCGAGATGGCAGAGTTCGCGTATCGAACGGGCGGCTTTGAGGGGATGTTCGCGGCGGGCCACGATGGCTGCCGTGAACTCGTACAGCACGTCGATGCGCAGATCCTTGGCTTCGAGGTTGCGCGGCAGTCGCATCACGGCGAGTTCCAGCCGGTTTTCGCGCAAAGCCGCGAGAAGCTCGGAGCTGGAGCTCTGCGAAATGTGGACGGTGGTGTCGGGCATGGCATGCCGGAAGTCCGCCAGCACGGCCGGCGCCAGTTGCAACGAGGGCTCGATCGAGACGCCCAGCGCCACGCTGGGAGCTTTTTGGGAGCGAAGATTGTGCAGCCATTCCTCGGCACGATCGGCTTCGAGCAGCGCGGCGTGGGCGTACGACAGGAATTCCTGGCCCGCGGGCGTGAGGGTGATGCCCTTGGCCGTACGGTCGAGCAAAGCCACGCCGTGTTCCTCTTCGAGCTTGGCCAGGCTTTTGGTGAGTCCGGCCTGCGAGACGTCGAGCGCCCGCGCCGCCGCCCGAAAGCCGCCGTGCGTGACCACGGCGAGAAGATCGCGAAGTTGCTGTAGCGTCATAGGCGGTATTCCTGGGAGCGCCCATGATACAAGCGGGGTCGCGCGTGCTCAATCCCGAGCGCTCGACCGGGTTTGCAGGCCCTCTCGGCCTGCCGGCGATTACAAAACGGAATCGCGAACAGGATCTCGCTCTTGGCGGCGCTGGCCGGGTGGCCGAATATGGCGTTGCCCTCGACGGCCACGCCATGCCGGCCACCCCGGAGACCCCGCGGACCGCCGGTCCTTTCTTCGTTCGCCATGAATTCCCCGCCATGCAAGATGTCCCTGTGTTTCCTCCCCATATCGCGGCCTTGAGGCCTTATGTGCCGGGCCTGCCGATCGAAGTCCTCGCCAGGCAACTGGCCATCGAACCCGGGCGCATCGCCAAGCTGGCGTCCAATGAGAATCCGCTCGGCCCCAGCCCCCGGGCGTTGCGTGCGATGGTAGAGGCCGCCATCGATTTCTCGCGCTATCCGGATACCGATTGCGTACCGCTGGTCGGCGCGCTGGCCGAACGGCATGGCGTACCGGCGGAGTGGATCGTAGTCGGCGCCGGTTCCGAAAGCCTGCTCGGCCTGGTGGCGAGTTCCATGCTGTCCCAGGGCCGCAAGGCGCTCTATCCGCGCTACGCCTTCCAGGCGTTCGTCAATGCCGTGCAGAAAGCGGGAGCCACCGGCATCGCCATCGACGAACCCGAGTTGCGCGTCGATCTCGCCGGGATGCGGGAGGGTTTGTCCCGGCAGCCGTCGCTGGTGTACATCGCCAATCCGGGCAACCCCACCGGCACCTGGCTGGAGCCGGGCGAATTGGCGGAGTTCCTCACGCTGGTGCCGCCGCACGTCGTCGTCCTGCTCGACGAAGCCTATGTCGAGTTCCTGCCGGATGCCTCGCAAACCGACGCCATGGCCTGGGTGCGGCAATATCCCAACCTGGTGGTGACCCGCACCTTTTCCAAGGCCTACGGCCTGGCCGGGCTGCGCGTGGGTTACGCCATCGCTCAGCCCGGCCTTGCCGACATGCTGCGCCGGGTGCGTTCGCCGTTCACCGTCACCACCCTGGCTCAGGCCGCGGCGGAGGCCGCGCTGGAAGACCAGCCGTTCCTGGAGCGCACGCTGGCCAACAATCGCGAGGCCGGCCAACTTCTGCGCGCCGGGCTGGAGGCGCTGGGCTTGCGGGTGCTGCCGTCCGCCACCAACTTTCTCATGGCGGAGGTGGGCGACGGCCAGACCTGCGCGCGCCGGCTCCAGGAGCAAGCCCTGATCGTGCGCCCGGTGGGCAACTACGGCCTGCCCACGTGGTTGCGCATCAGCATCGGCACGCCTGAGGAGTCCAGACGGCTGTTGCGGGCCATGGAGCCGGCGGTGGCGAAGGCGCGTTAGCGGCGAGGCTGGCGCCATACGCTTCAGGGCGAGTCGCGGGAAAGCGCCCGCCAAAGGGGTGTCAGCGCTGGCTGGTGAGCTTCGTCAGCTTGGCGTAGCGGTCGGTGGCTTGCCGGATGGTGGCCGCAAATTCGGATGGCGTCGAAGTGGCCACGTCGACCCCGAGCGAGGCCAGGCGCTCGGTGACGGCCGGCTGGCGCATGCCTTCGTGCACGGCTTCGCTGAGCTTCTGCACCACGGCGTCCGGCGTGCCCGCGGGAGCGACGAGGCCGTACCACGTCATGAATTCGAAGTCGGGATAACCGGATTCGGCGATGGTGGGAATGTCGGGAGCGACGGCCGCGCGCTCGGCGGAGGAAACGGCAATGGCGTCCAGATTGCCGTTGCGGGCGTGGGGCAGCCCACTCGACGTGCCGGTGAACATCACGTCGACCTGATTGCCGACGATGTCGTTCAGCGCGGGCGCCACGCCGGTATAGGGAATATGCACCATATCGATCCGGGCCATGTCCTTGAACCATTCCATGGCCAGGGAGTGAGGCGTGGCATTGCCGATGGACGCATAATTGATCGTACCCGGAGCCGCCTTGGCCTTGGTCACGAGCTCCTGCACCGACTTTACGTCGATCTTGCGCGACGTGACCATCACGAAAGGAACCGAAACCAGTTGGCTGATCGGCACGAAATCCTTCTCGGAATCGTACGGCAGCTTCTCGACCGTATGCGGATTGATGGCGTGGGAGTCGGTGATGAGGCCGATCGTGTAGCCATCGGGGTCGGCCTGGGCCACATGAGCGGTGCCGATCACAGTGCTGCCGCCGGGCCGGTTCTCGACGACGACGCCTTGCCCCAGCGATTTTTGCATTTCGGTGGCCAGGAGGCGCGCCACGATGTCGGTGCCGCCTCCGGGAGGATAAGGCACCACCAGTTTGATGGGTTTGTCGGGCCAACTGGAGGCGGCTGAGGCCGGCGTGGCCGCCATGCCGGCAAACAGGGCCATGACCAGCAACACGGGGCGGACAATAGGATGAGTCGTGAAGGGGGGCATGGTAGGCCTTTGGGATGTCGGGCGGACAAGAGGGATAACCTTGGGCGGGTGCCTGGGATCATGATAGATTTGCCACCCGTGCGGGTCTAATTGAAATCAGCCATAGGGTGTATTGCCATGTTGAATATGGGAGGGTTCGATCTGAACCTCTTGCTCGTGTTCGAGGCCTTGATGCGCGAGCGCAATGTCACTCGGGCAGGCGCCCGCCTGGGGCTGTCGCAACCCTCCATGAGCAACGCCCTGACGAGATTGCGGCGCGCCTGGAACGATCCCTTATTTGTCCGGACACCTCTGGGCATGGAGCCCACGCCCCTGGCCCTGAGGCTGGCGCAGCCGGTGCAGGACGGCCTGGCCGCCTTGCGGCTGGGGCTGGAGCAGCCCGAAACGTTCAACCCGGCGGTGGCAAAGCGGCGGTATCGCCTCGTCATGTCCGATATCGCGCAGGTGATCGTTCTGCCGGTGTTAATGGAACATTTGCAAAAGGTGGCGCCGGGCGTGCGGCTGGATCTGCTGCCCTTGTCGCGCGAGGAATACGCCAAGGCGCTGGAGGAAGACCGGATCGATATGGCGATCGGCAATCTTCCGTTCCTGAATGGCGCCGGTTTTTATCAGCAGCGCCTGTTCGAGGACGACTACATGGCGGTGGTGCGGGCGGATCATGCGGTGGCGCAGCAAGCCCTTACCCTGGAGGCCTATTGCGCCATGCCGCATCTGGCGGTGGTCAATAGCCTGGGCGACAGCATGGTGGAGCAAGGCCTGGCAGGCTTGGGCGCGCGGCGCGAAGTGGTACTGACGGTGCCCAATTTCCTGGCCACCGCCATTATTGCCAGTTCCAGCAACCTGATGGTCACCCTGCCCCGAACCGTTCTGCGCATGCAGAAGCTGGAGAACGAAGTGGCGATCCTCACGCTGCCGTTCCCGATGCCAAGGGCCAACGTGCGGCAGTTCTGGCATATTCGCCATCATCATGAGCCCGGCATCCAGTGGTTCAGGGCCGAGCTGGCGCAACTGATGCACGCCAGCTTTGGCGGCATGCCCGAGCCGCCGCCGCGAGCGGAGGATCAGTAATCCAGCTTCACCCCCGCGGCCTGGATCTTCTCGGCATACTTCCGTCGGTCTTTTTCCAGGAAAGCGGCAAATTCGGCGGGGCCCTGATCGGCGAACACCAAGCCCACTCCCGTGATGTAGCGCTGCTGCAGCTCGGGCTGCGAGGCGGCCTCCAGCACATCCGCGGCGATTTTGTTCACCACGGCGTCCGGGGTTCCTTTGGGGGCGACCAGCCCGAACCAGGCAATCGATTCATAGTCGGGGAACCCCTGCTCCCTGAACGTGGGGACGCCAGGCATCTGCGGGCGGCGTTCGGGCGATGAGATCGCCAGCCCCTTCATGCGGCCGGCCTTGATGTGTTCCACCACGGGCGATACGCCCGTGAGGCCGAAGTCGACCTGTCCGCCCTGGATGGCCACCAGAACGTCGGCCACGCCCTTGTAGGGTACGTGATTGAAATTGACCCCGGCCATGCGGCCAAACGCCTCGGTATCCAGGTGCGCCTTGCTGCCGACGCCGAAGCTGCCGTAATCGAGCTTGCCGGGGTTGGCGCGCGCGGCCCGCAGGAATTCCTCCAGCGTGTTGTAGGGCGAATTGCCGGGCACGACGAGGACTTGTTCCGTCATGGCGATATTGGCCACCGGAACGAAGTCGTTCACCGGGTCGTAGGGCAGTTTGTTGTACAGGTACTGGTTGGACGACAGCGTGGGATCATTGGCCATCAGCAGGGTGTAGCCGTCGGGTTCGGCCCCGGCCACGGCCTGGGCGCCGATGATGGTGTTGGCGCCGGGCCGGTTGTCCACGATCACAGGTTGCTGCCATTTTTTCGAGAGCGACTCTCCCAGGCCGCGCATCAGCACGTCGGTCAGGCCCCCGGCGGAAAACGGAATGACCACGCGCACGGGTTTGTTGGGAAAGTCCTGCGCGCCGGCGCTCGTCGCGGCCAGCGCCAGGGACGCGACGGCAAACCACCGGCCGATATCGGGATATGCCATGGGATGTCTCCTCGAGGTATGGCGGGATCAGGAAACCTGCCGGTTCTGGTCGCGCCAGAAGGGTTTGCGCAGGGCCTGTTTATCGATCTTGCGCGTGCTGGGTACGCGGGGCAGCTCTGGCAGGAACGTGACCGCGCGGGGTTTTTTGTAGCTCGCAATGAGCGAGCGGCAGTGCTGGATCAAAGTGTCGGCGTCGGTGCGCTCTCCTGCGCGGCACACGACGAAGGCATGGACCGACTCTCCCCAGGTCGCGTCGGGTACGCCGATCACGGCGGCTTCCAGCACCGCCGGATGGCTCACCAGGGCTTCTTCCACTTCTCGCGAGTAGATGTTTTCACCGCCCGACACGATCATGTCCTTTTTGCGATCGACCACGAATAAATAATGCTCGTCGTCGAAGTAGCCGATATCGCCGGTATGCAGCCAGCCATCGATCAGGGCTTTTGCGGTGGCTTCCGGCTGCTTCCAGTAGCCCTGCATCAGCGAGGCCGAGCGAATCAGGATCTCGCCGGGTTCATGGGGAGCGCACTCCTCGCCGTCGGCGCGGAGGATGCGGATGTCGGTGCCAAGATACGGCTGGCCCGCCGACGCGAGCCGTTTGACGGCTGGCGGAGAGCCGTCGATGATGTGCTGATGCTTGAGCAGCGCGGTGCCCAGCCCGTTCTCCGTCATCCCGTAGATCTGCATGAATATGGGGCCAAAGGCGGAGCGGGCGCGTTTTGAGAGCGCGGTGCTCATGGGTGCCGAGGCATAGCAGACCGTATGCAGGGAGCTCAAGTCGTAGGGTTGACGTTCCAGCTCGTCGAGCATCATCTGGATCATGGTCGGCGCCAGGTGCGCCGCGCTGACGCGTTCGGCCTCGATGCTTTGCAGGATGGCGTGTGCGTCGAACTCGCGGTGCAGCACGATGGTGGCGCCCATGCACAGGAAGGTGAGCAGCTCGGTGGGGCCGCCGATATGATAGAAAGGCATCACGATCAGCATGCGGTCGGTAGGCTGCGCCGCATGGCTCATGGCTTGCACCCGGGCCTGTTCCAGTTGGGCTTCATTGCCCAGCATGGCGCCTTTGGGCTTGCCCGTGGTGCCGCTGGTGTAGATGAGAAACAGCGTGTCGTCGGGCCGGGCCGATGCCTTCGGGGGCATTGGCTTGCCCTCTTGCAGCAGTGCCTCGTAGGACAGGTCGGCGGTGGTTGCCGGCGGCAGGGGCGCGCGTTCCTGCGGGCGCATTTCCACGTACAGCAGGGCGGACGGTAAATGCGGGCGCAGTTCGGCCACCCGGCCGGCATAGTGGGATTCGTAGAACAGGACGGCGGGCTCGGCATCCTGCAGGATGTGCAATTGCTCCGGCGCCGAGAGCCGGTAGTTCAAACCCAGGCCCATGAAGCCGCCCCAGCCCGCCGCCCCATAGATCTCCAGGTACTCGGGCAGGTTGCGCGATAGGATGGCCACGCGGTCGCCGCGCTTCACGCCGCGCCGGCTCAAGGCATCGACCAGGCGGCAGATACGGTCGGCCAGTTCGCGATGCGTGAGAGTGTGCCCTTCGAACCTCACCGCCGGCAGGCCGCCGTAGCACCGGGCGTTGCGCTCGAATACGTCTCCCAGAATCATGGGGCTTCTCCCGTGCGGCGTACCAGCAGTATCGAGATGCCCTCCTGGGCAAGTTCGCCGTCGGCCTTGACCAGTTGGATGCGGCGTTCCAGGATGCCGCGGCCGGGGTCGCGGCTGACGCGCAATTTCGTGATCTCGACTTCGGCGTAGAGGGTGTCGCCCACGAAAACGGGGGCCCGATAGCGCCAGTCGCGCAGCCCCAGGTCGGTGATCACGGCGCCGCCCAGGTCCGGCAGGTCGGCCGCCAGCCCCGTGGCCAGCAGCACGCAGTAACTACCATGCAGGATGCGCTGGCCCAGATCGGTGCCGCGGGCGTACTCGGCGTCGGCATGGATCGGGTGCCAGCCGCCGCTGAGCATGCAGGAGAACGTGAGGTCGCCATCGTTCAGCGTTCTCCCCGGGCTGCGGCCCCGCATGCCGACCACCAGTTCGTCGAAACGCCTGGCGGGCGCTCGCATGGGAACGTTCACCGGACTGCCCTCCGGTGGCTGCGCGACTTCCTCCCCGAGGGAGGATTCGTGCTTGGAACGGCCCCGCCCACTCATGTCTGCTGCTCAAGAAACGCCAGGCTGCGCTGATGCGCCAGGGCCATATCTTCGGGTTTGCCGCGCGTGTAGAAGCCGTGGCCGGCGCCCTCGTAGAAATGCAGGGTTGCCCGCGGTTGTGACGCCAGGGCGGCGGCGATCCGCGCCTGGGCTGCGGGCGGTACGTAATCGTCCTGCCGTCCGAAATGGAGCATGAGCGGGCAGGCCAGGTCGGCGGCGCGGTCCAGGTTTTCTTCGATGCCCACACCGTAGAAGGCCAGGCCGGCGTCGAAGCCCGGGCGCGTGCAGGCCAGATAGGAAAGGCGCCCACCCATGCAGAGGCCGGCCACGATCACTTTGCCGCCAAAGCCGGGCTGACCCCGGATATGGTCGGCCGTGGCCTGGATATCATCCAGCCCGCGGTCGCTGTCGAATCTCTCCAGCAGGCTCATGGCGCGCTGGATGTCTTCACGCGAATGGCTGAGTTCGATTTCCGGCTCCAGCCGCCAGAACAGGTCGGGCGCCAGCACCAGATAACCCGCTTCGGCATAATGATCCGCCACCTTGCGAATCGTGCCGGTGACGCCAAAGATCTCTTGCAGCAGCACCATGGCGTGGCCATTGGGCTGCTGGGGTTGCGCCACATAGGCGCCGAACCGGCCGCCGTCTCGAGCGGCGATCTGCGCTTGGAACTTGGACATGGGAACTCGTTCTCCTGTGTTGGACGTAACGGGAAAGTCAAACGGCATAGCGGCCGGACAGAATCTCGCGGGCGATCGAATTGCGATGGATCTCGGTGGTGCCGTAGCCCACCGACATGCCTCGAACGTCGCGAAAATGGCGTTCGTAGGGATATTCTTCGGCCAGGCCGTAGGCCCCCGCCAGTTGCATCGCCTCGTTGGTGACGCGTACCGCCATCTGGTTGACATAGGTTTTCGTGATCGAGGTGTCGACGATGCTGGCCTGGCCGGCGTCCACCCGCGCGGCGGCGCGATACAACAGCGCCCGGGCCGCTTCGAGATCGATGGCCATATCGGCCAGCTTCCATTGCACGCCTTGCTGCTCGGCCAGAGGTTTGCCGAACTGCTTGCGGTCCCGGACGTGCTGCACGATGCGTTCGAACGAAGCCTGGGCCACGCCCAGGCAGATGGGCGGATTGCCGGAGATCCGGTCGGCGTCCAGCACCCCCAGCAGTTCGCGCATGCGGCCGGCGGGCAAGAACAACCGATCCGCGGGAATGCGGCAGTCCTGGAAAACCAGCTCGGCCATGCCGGTTCCGCGCAGGCCCAACAGCTCCAGATGACGCCCCACGGCAAAGCCCGGCGTATCGCGGTCGACCAGGATGGCGCCAACGCCTTTCAATCCCGGATCGTCGTTCAAGCGAACCAGAACGAGGTAGGCGTCGGCAACCTGGGCGCCGGAGCACCACAGCTTCGCGCCGTTCACGACATAGTGGTCGCCGTCGGCCACGGCGCGGGTCTTGACGTTGCCGATATCCGAGCCCGCATCGGGCTCCGACATGCTCCAGGCCACCAGGCGTTCGGCCCGGGCCAGCCGGGGCAGCCATTGCGCCCTGAGCGCGGGCGTGCCCAGGCGCACGATGGCGCGGGTGGGCGCGCCGTCGGTCAGGGAATACAACATGGCGGTGTTGGCGCAGGCGCGCGCGAGCTCTTCCACCATCAATACCAGGTCGAACAGTCCCAGGCCGAGGCCGCCATCGGCTTCGGGAATCGACATGCCGGTATAGCCGTATTCGGCCAACAGGCGAAGGTTCTCGAGGGGAGGGCGGCGGTCGCGATCGGCGGCGGCCGCCCCGGGCTCGAAGCGCTCGCGGGCGAGCTTGCGCACGGTGTCGCGCATCAGGATCTGCTCAGAGGTAAGGCCGAAATCTCGCATCGTGGAATATCCGGAAGGCGGAAGAATAGAAAGCGAACTCAAGGGGCAAAACGATCGACGCGTTCGGGATGGGCAAGAACGTCGCGGGCCAGGATCAGACGCTGCATTTCGGAGGAGCCTTCGGTGATGGTGCGGCTGCGCGCGTCGCGGAACATCAGCTCCAGCGGCAGCTCGCGCGACAGCCCCAGGCCGCCGTGGATCTGCAGGGCGCGATCGATGACGCGCACCAGCATCTCGTCGGCATACAGCTTTACCGCCGAGGCCTCGACGTGATAGCTCTGGCCCTGGTCGGCTTTCCAGGCGGCGTGGTACGTCATCAGCCGAGCCGCGTGCAGTTCCACGGCCGAGTCGGCCAGCATCCACTGAATCGCCTGACGTTCCGCCAGCGGGCTGCCGAAAGTGCTTCGGCTTTTGGCGTGTTCCGCCGCCATCTCGAGCGCGCGCTGGGCGCGTCCCACCGCCTTGGGACCATGGATCAGGCGGCCCATGTCGAGGAACTCGCGCGCCAGCTCCCAGCCTTGGCCGATACGGCCCACGCATTGTTCGCGCGGAATGTCGACGTCGTCGAATACCAGCTCCCAGGGGCGATCCGGCGACATGAGCTCGAACGCTTGCCCCAGGCTGAAGCCGGGGGTGCCGCGTTCGACCAGAAAGCAACTGATGCCGAGGTCCTCGCCGCGATCCAGGGTGCGGGCGAAGACCTGGACGAAGTGGGCCTTGTCGGCGCCGGTGATGAAAATCTTGCGGCCGTTCAGCCGAAACCCGCCGGGCGTGACGCGCGCCGTGGTGGTCATGCCCGACGGGTCGGAGCCGCCGCCGGGCTCGGTGAGCGCGAAACAGGTGCGCTTTTCGCCGCGGATGATGGGCATGAGGTATTTTTCACGCTGTTCGCCCTCGCAATGGAACAGGACGGGGCCTAGATACGGCGTAAACACCGTGGGCGCCCGGAATGATGGTACGTTGCAGCGCGACAGTTCTTCCATGACCAGGCACATGCCGAGCACGCCCACGCCGCCGCCGCCCACCGACTCGGGTAGATCGAAAGCCCAGAAACCGAGCTCGCGGGCCCGGGCCTGCAGGCGGGTCCGCAAGTCGTCCGGGATATCGGGCTGGTTGGCGTACTCCGGCTCCAGCGGTAGCAGCTCCTCGTTCACGAAGCGACGCGCCGATAGCCGCAACATCTGCAGTTCGTCGGGTATCCGGAAATCCATCGTCGCTCCGCGTTAGATCAGCTGCTGCCTGCGCAGCGCCGAGAGGGTTTCGTCGTCCAGGCCAAGCTCGGCCAGGATGGCGTCGGTGTGCTCGCCCAGGCCGGGCGGCGGCAGGAAGTTGCTATCGTTGTTTCCGTCGTAGCGCAGCGCGCGGCGCGCGGCGGTGAGCGTGCCGTAGCGCGGGTGCTGCATTTGGTAGAACAGGTTCAGATGGCGCACTTGCGGGTCCTGCGGCAGGTCCGCCAGTTGGTTCTCGGGCGCAAACGGCACATCGTGCGCCGCCAGCCGCGGCTCCCACTCGGCCCGATCGCGCTGCGCAAAGCGCTCGGCCAGCCGCTCGCACAAGGTGTCGTAGCCGGCGATGCGGGCTTGCCGATCGGGAAACTCGGTGTCCAGCTCGGGCGCCTCCAGAGCCTGGAGCAGGCCTTGCCAGAACTTCCGGGGCGATGAGAGATGCAGCCCCAGCCGCAGGCCATCGCGGCAGGTCACGACAAAGGATTGCGACGTGGCCGCCCGGCCATGCAGCCCGGGCGATTGTCCGGCGGCCATGAAGCTGCCCAGGGGTTCGGTGAGAGTGGCGATCATGGCTTCCAGCATGCTGACCTCCACCTTGCGGCCCCGTTGCGTGCGGCTGCGTTCGACCAGGGCGCCGAGGATGCCGATGCAGGCATGCATGCCCGCCAGGGCGTCGGAGATGGCCGGCCCGGCAACGCGGGGATCGCGGCCTTCGTGAAACAGCGAAAGCCAGCCCGACACGGCCTGGCCGACGTTATCGTAGGCGGGGCGCCCGGCATAGGGGCCGCTGGCGCCGAAACCGGTAATGGCGCAATACACCAGGCCGGGATTGAGGCCGCGCAGGCGCTCGTAATCCAGACCCAGCCGGGCCTCCACGCCGGGACGCATGTTCAGCAGCACCACGTCGGCCGTGGCCACGAGCTGGTCGAAGATGCTACGCCCGTCGGGCTGGGAAACATCGAGGGTCAGGCTGCGCTTATTGCGATTGTGCGCCTGGTATTGGGGGCTGTAATGACCGCCCTTGAAGGCCCGGAAAGGGTCGCCCTCGCCCGGCTTCTCCACCTTGATGACGTCCGCTCCCAGTTCCCCCAGCAGCATCCCCGCCAGGGGAGCCGTGATGAAGCTGCCGAGGTCCAGAACCCGAATGCCGTCAAGAATCCGCATGGCCGTTTTCCTGATGCTGGTAATGAGCGTGGGATTCCTCTTCGGCGCGCAGCCAGATTTCCGGAGCGATGGGGTTGCGCAGCTCTTCCATCAAATGTCCCACCAGCCCAACGGCCCGCCCCATGACGGACAAGCCGCGGGCAATACGCCAATCCAGGCCCAGCTCGCAGGAGAGGGCGCCGATGGCGCCGGTGGCATTGACCGGGAGTTCGCGGCCGTAGACATGGGCGGCGCGAGCGGCGATGGCGCGCATCAAGGCAATGGGCCGGCTGCTGAAGCCCTGCGACGCGGCGACCTCGAACAGGCGCTCCGCACGCGGATCGATGGGCTTGTGCATGTTGTGCCCGATACCGGGGATCGGATGCCCGCTGGCGCGATAGTCCGCCACGATCTGTTCGGCCAAGGCTGCGGTGGCGGTGGCGGGGTTGGCGCTCAGGGCCTCGGTGATCATCCGCGCCGACCCCTCGGTGGTGCCGGCAAAGGTGGTGCCCATGCCGAGCAGGCCGGAGGCCACGGCGCCCTGCAGGGATTCGGGGGCCCCCAGATAGGTGAGGCGGGTGGCGAGCGCCATGGGCGTCAGCCCGTGTTCCACCAGCGTGACGAGGACGGCATTGAAAACGGTGGACTCCGCCTGAGTGGGGCGCCGGCCCGTCATTTCCAGAAAGGCCATATCACCGAGATTGATGTGGCCGATCAGATCCTGGCAAAGATCGAAGCCTTGCACTTCGATGCGATCCCGAGTGCTCCAGCCCATCTGGCTGCGGATGGGTTTGCGAATTTGCGCCACACGTTCTCCTCGAGGTCCGGGCGCCACGGGGCGCCGGCGATGTTTACGTTGGCATTCAAGATACGGTTGGCGTCGAGGGGCTGTCCAATAGTTAGCGGCCATGCCTGATATGGCCGGATTTGATGATCAGGCGCCTGAGCGCAAGCGGGCCCAACGCGCGGCCTGCAGGCCGCTCGAGCCGAAGGTTCCTGCGCACGGGCGGAGAGTCCCGGCTGGAGAGCCGGCGCCCCTTGCTCAGCCGAACTTGAGATTGACGTTCTTGGTATTGGTGAACTCGAGCAGTTCGGCAAAGCACTCTTCCCGGCCGATGCCGGACTGCTTGATGCCGCCAAACGGCGCGCCCAGGAAGTGCTGGCTGGTGTTGTTGATCCAGACATAACCCGTGGCCAGGCGCCTGGCGGCCTTGTGCGCGGTATCCAGATCACGCGTCCAGATCGAGCCGGTCAGGCCGAAGTCCACGTCATTGGCCTGTTCGAACATGGCGTCTTCGTTGCTCCAGCGGAACACCGCCAGGATGGGGCCGAAGACTTCTTCGCGCGCCAGGCGCATGGTGGGCGTCACGTCGGCGAACACCGTCGGCTCGAAGAAGAAGCCATTGGTCAGCGCCGGATCGTCGGGCCGCTTGCCGCCGCTGACCAGCCGGGCGCCTTCGTCGAGGGCGGTGCGCACGAAGCCTTCGACTTTCTCGAGCTGGGCGCGGCTGACCAGGCTGCCCATGGTAGTGGCGGCGTCGGTGGGAATGCCTGGCCGATGGCGCTGGGGCAACAGCGCGGCCACCTTCTCCAGCACTTGGTCATGGATGCTTTCGTGCAGGAACACGCGGCTGGTGGAGCCGCAGCTCTGGCCCGACCAGGTGAAGTTCATGCCGCCGATGAGGCCATCGACCAGTTTGTCGAGATCGGCATCGGGGTAGGCGATCAGGGCGTTCTTGCCACCGAGCTCGAGCAGCACGGGCTTGAGGCCCTGGGCCGCCGTGGCCATCACGGCCTTGCCCGTGGGCACGCCGCCGATGAGGGTGATCTTGCGTACCAGGGGATGGCGAGCCAGGGCGTCGCCGCATTCGCGACCGCCGCACAGGAAGTTGACGACGCCGGCCGGGAAAACGTCGCCGATCAGCTCGGCCAGCCGAAGAATGGACAGCGGCGCCTGGTCGGGCGCTTTGATCACCACGGTGTTGCCCGCCGCCAGCGGCGCGGCGATCCGCAGCGCGGCAAACATCAGGGGGTGGTTGTAGGCCACGATGCGGGCGATCACGCCCATGGGCTCCTGCAGTGTGTAGTTCAGATTGCCGTCGCCCATGGGAATGGTCTCGCCCTTGATCTCGGTGGCGAGGCCGGCGAAGTACTCCATGCCGTCGGCGGCAAAGCCCGCATCGGCCTTGAGAGCGGAGACGGGGTTGCCGTTGTTCAGCGAGTCGAGCAGGGCCAGCGGCTCGGCATGCTCGCGCAGGATGGCGGCCGCGCGGCGCAAAAAGGCGGCGCGCTGTTGCGGCGGCGTGGCGGCCCAGGCGGGAAAGGCGGTCTGGGCGGCGCGCACAGCGGCATCGACGTCGGCCTCGCCGGCGACCGGGGCCTGGGTGATCACTTCGTCATAGGCGGGGTTGATGGTGTCGGCAAACTCGCCCGACAAGGGGTCATGCCAATCGCCGCCATAGAACAACTGGCGCCGGCTGGGCAGGATACCGGCGGGAATGGCTTGGGCACGCATGATGGGTTCTCCAGAAAGAGCCGGTCTGGCGTTCAGGCCGGGAATGAGAAACGGCCCCGGGGGCGATCCACCGGGGTGCTGGATGTCCGGCCGGAAGGCCGCGGCATCGCCGCCCCCGGGCGGGGAGTGCTGACCGGGGATGAGCGCCCGGCCTGTGTCGAAGCGGTGGGCGTCGGCGTGAGGGGGCAGTCAGTCCGCGGACCGGGTAAGCGCGCTGGTCATGGAGGCAGCGTAGCCCGGCTGAACCAGCACGTCGACCACCACGATACCGCCTTGCCGCACCTGGCCGATGACCTCGGCCAGAACGGTTTCCAGTTCGGCTTCCGTGCGCACCGGCCCATAGCCCGTCAGCCCCTGGCTGCGGGCCATCATGGCCAGATCGGGCGCGGGGTTGTCGATGCGCTGCCCGATCCAGCGGTTCTCCACCGGCCGATGGCGCTGGAGCGCCACGCGCTCCTGGTGCACCTCATCGTTGAAGAACGAGCGATTATTGACCACCACGATCAACATGGGAATCCCGGCGGTGGCCGCCGTCCAGAGGGCATTGGCCCCCATCAGGAAGTCGCCATCGCCGATCACGGCCACGGGCAGGCGCTCGCCGCCCTTCAGGGCCAGGGCGGACCCGATGGCCATGCCGGGACCGGAGCCCACGCCGCCGCCGCCGTCGTAGCCCAGAAAATCCAGCGGATGATGGAAATCCCAGAACTCACCGCTCCAACTGAGTGGCAGGCGAGTCAGGCAAGTCGGCGTGCCATCGAGGGCGCGGCGCAGGGTGGCTGCAAGCAGGGGCACGTTCAGCGGGCCTTCGCCACCACTGCCGCGAGCGGGGGGCGGCGGCAGCTCGGCCCGCGCGGGCGCGGGCGTGCCGCGCGGCGAGACGCAAGTGTTGAGCAGTTCCACCGCGGGCTCCGGCTCCGACAGCAGGAACAGATCGACCGGGGGCAGCCCCTGGTGGTCCATGCTCCAGCCATTGTGGCTGTAGTGATCGACCGACACCTGGATGATGCGGCTTTGTACCGGGTCGCTGCCCCAGGCCTGCTTGAGCGTGCCGGCGAGGTCCAGCCAGTCCAGGCTGAGCACCACGTCGGCCTCGCGCAGTACGCGGGCGGCCTCGGCATGCAGGAACATGCCGCAAGGCGCCGCATGCAAAGGATGATCGGTGGGAAAGGCCGCGCCCACCTTGAGGTCGGTGAGAACCTGCGCGTTGAGCGTTTCGGCCAGCTTGACTCTGGCCTCCCAGCCCGCTTCGGACCGCGACACCCGGCCGGCCAGAATCACCGGCCGGCGCGCGGTGGATAGCCATTCGGCGGCCTGTTCGATCTGGGCTTGGGCGGGGCGCGCGGGGGGCGGCGCCAGGTAGCGGCCCGGGTCGGGCAGCGCGATGTCCGTGGCTAGTCGCGACTCCTGCAGCGAGGCGTCGAGGCAAACATAGACCGGGCCGTGCGGCGCCGTGGTGGCGATCTGGCGGGCGCGCAGCATGGCCTCCATCGCCGCGGGTATCGACGCCGGCTGGGCGTCCCATTTGATGAAGGGGCGGATCAGCGCGCCCTGGTCCTGGGCGGTATGGATCCAGTCGATCCAGGGTCGCCGCTTGGCGGCGTCGACGGGGCCGGTGGCGCCCAGGATGACCATGGGCACCCGATCGACCCACGCGTTGAAGATTGCCATGGTGCCATGCATCAGGCCGACGTTGGCATGCAGGATGGCCGCGAGCGGCTTGCCGGTGACTTTGGCGTAGCCGTGGGCGATGGCCACCGCGTGCTCCTCGTGCAGAACGACCAGGATCGGTGGGTCGTCGTTGCCCAGGTGGTTGACGAGGCTATCGTGCAGGCCGCGGTAGCTGGCGCCGGGATTGAGCAGGACGTAGGGAATTTCCAGCGCGCGCAGCATATCGGCGATCTTGTCGCTGCCCCACGGCATGCCGTCGCGCGAAGAGGGCAGGGGCTGGTCGCGGCGCACTGGTGGTGTGGACTTCATGGCGTTCCTGTACAGACAAAAGATGAAGAAAACTCCGGCGGATAGCCGGAGCGATGGTGCTTGTGCGAAGGGTCAGTCGACCTGGATGTTGGCGCGGCGGATGACTTCGCCCCAACGAAGACGGTCGGCCGCCATGAGCTGATCGAAGGCTTCCACGGTACTGGCCTCGGCTTCGATCCCTTGCTCGGCGAGTGTCTTGCGTACCGAGGAGAGCGAGAGCGAGCGATTCAGCTCCGTGTTCAGTTTCTGCAGGATCTCGGGTGGCGTGCCGGCCGGGGCGATCAAGCCGATCCAGATATCGCTTTCGAACTCGGGGATGGATTCCGCGATCGCCGGCACGTCCGGCAAACTCTCCAGACGCTTGGTGCTGGTGACGCCCAGGGCCTTGAGCCGGCCGTCCTGCACGTAGGGCAGCGCCGAGTTGATCGGGCAGAACATGATGTCCACGGTGCCCGATAGCACGTCGATCAGGGCGGGAGCCGAACCTTTGTAGGGAACATGGGTGAGATCGGTGTCGGTGAGCGACTGGAAGATCTCCGCCGACATGTGCTGGGGGCTGCCGGCACCGGCCGAAGCATAGGTGAGCTTGGAGGGATGCGCCTTGGCATGCTGGATGACGTCGTCCAGCGAGTTGATTTCCGATTTGCCATTGACGACCAGAATCATGGGGACCCGGGCCAGCAGGCTGACACCGGTGAGGTCCTGGCTGGCGTCGAAGGGCAGCTTGGAATACAGCACGGGGTTGACGGCAGCGGTTTGATTGGGCGCGATGCCCAGCGTATAGCCATCGGGGGCGGATTTTGCGATGTGGTCGGTGCCGATGTTGCCCGCCGCACCCGGCCGGTTCTCGATGACCACCGGTTGCCCGAAGGTATTCGACATCTCGTTGCCCAGCACGCGCGCCAGCACATCGTTCGAGCCTCCAGGGGGCAAGGGTACGACGATGCGGATCGGTTTGCTGGGATAGACCTCCCCCGCGTGAGTCATCGTGGCCGCCGCGGCCAGCAGGGTGGCCGCCGCCAGGGTACGGTGCAACGTCGTCATCGTCTCTCCTCAATTTGCGTGCGTCGTGGGCTCGGCACGATGGTAGCAACGCGCTGGGAGGATGATCAATCTTGAATGTTGAATCAATTGATCCGGGGTTAAACGGAGCGTGCAGTCGGACGCAGCCGCCCGGCCTGACTCTCGGGAATGGCGTTGATCCAGAATAATGTCAGGCCAATATGGACGGTAGGTCGTCCTGCCGTGGGCGGAGGGGCCTATGCCGTGCGTGCCGTCACGCCAGCGCGAGAGCGACCCGCTCCGCCGCGACCAAGCCGGATTCATATGCGCCCCACACCGTACTGTGCGACGCAACCGATACGGCTTCGCCGGCGAAGTGGATGCGATCGGCAATCGGGATGGCGAGTTGATCGCGGGCGGCAACGCCGCCGACCACGGCGGCCGTATAGGAGCCATGGGCGTTGGGATCGTGGGCCCAGCGGGTTGCCAGACCCCGGCCGTTGTAGGCCTTTCGGGCCCGCGTGCCCGCCACGTGGGCCACGGTATCGAGGGCGAATTCCAGCAGCGCCCGCTCGCCCTGCCGCTCCAGCGCGATGGCCTGGTCGGCGCCCACGAAGACCGTGCATAGATTGGCGCCGTAAGAACGGGCGATGATCAGTGGTCCCTCGGGGTCGTCGGATGCCGGAAAGATGGGGGTGTTGGCATCGAGCCCGGCAAAGACATCGTGCTCGAACTGGAGGAAGGCTTTATCGAGCACGGCCATGGGCAACTGATGGAAGGCCGCTTCGTAGGCGGCTGGCAGGGCGGGAGTGAAGCGCAATGCGCCCCCGGACAACACGCCCACGGGAACCGTGACGATGGTGGCGCGCGCTTGCATCGCGCCTCTGCCGGTGTGCAGGCGCACGCCGCTGCCGCTCCAGTCGATACGCTCGACGCGGGTGCCCAGGCTCACGGGTATGTCGCGAAAGCGCTCGCTAACGAAGTTGCCCATGCCGCCCAGGTTGAGTCGATTATCGTGCCCGCGAGTGGTGGTGTTGTAGATATCCAGCACCGAGCAGTCTTCGGCCGACCGGCCTTCCATCACATCGCACAGAAAGCGCCAGCTCAAGCCCGAGCCGGCATCCGGCGGGCCCAGCGTCCTGGCGAGCGTCGCCACGGAAAGATCGGCCATGTCGCCGGCGGCGATCGCGGCGCCGGCTTCGGCCATGGCCTGGTTCATGATCCGATCATGACGGTTGAAGGCAGCCGCCAGCGAGGTGTCGAGGCTGAACCCGCCGCTGGCGTCGTCGTATGGGCCATAGACATACGGCGATGGGACATTCGGCGAGCTTGAATAGCCCATGGCCCGGGCGATCGGAACCAGCGGGTTCTGCTCGGCCTGATGGAAGAACTGGGCGCCAAGATCCACGCCGTGCGGGGCGAATGTGGCATTGTCGGTCACCGTGCGGCCGCCGATGTGGCCGGCGGCTTCCAGGACCGCGATCTTATAGCCCCGGGCGGCGAGCTCTTCGGCCGCGGCCAGGCCGGCCAGGCCCGCGCCGACGATGACGACATCATGATGATCCGCGGGCGCTGAGCCGCCGCTGCCGGCGGCCGTCAACGGCAGTGCCCCGGATGGCGAGAGGGGAAGGCGGCGGGTCGGCATGGCGAACCAGGACAACGGGTGAAGCGGGAGCATGCGAAAGAATCCTCTTGGCGTGGGCTGCCGACATCATGACAAGGCGGGGCGCGAGGCGGTCTATCCTATACTGTAAAACTTTGCGGCGCGGGCCTTGGCGCGTTTTTACGGCGACGGGCCCGGCTTGCTTCCCGACAGGAGCCATCCAACATGCAACAAGTGGTGATCATCGGCGGCGGCCATGCCGCGGCGCAGTTGTGCGCCAGCCTGGCCGAGGGAAATTTCGACGGGCGTGTCACCCTGGTGAGCGATGAAGATCGCCTGCCCTACCATCGGCCGCCGCTGTCCAAGACCTTCATCAAGGACCCCGCCGCCGAGCCGCAGGCCCTGCGCGCCCAGGCCATGTACGACAAGGCCGGTATCGAGGTGCGGTTGGGCGAAACCGCCGTGGCGATCGATCGCGAGCGGCGCGAGGTGGCGCTGGCCTCCGGGGGGCGCCTGCCTTACGACGTGCTGGTGCTGGCCACCGGCACCCGGGCGCGCCGCTTGCCGGACGTGCCGGCCGATACGCCCAATGTCGCTTACCTGCGCAACGCCGCCGATGCCGAGCGTCTGCGCTCGGCTCTCAATGAGGCGCCCAGCGTCACCGTGCTGGGCGGAGGCTTCATCGGGCTGGAGATTGCCGCCACCGCGGGGCAACTGGGCAAGCCGGTTGCCGTTTTCGAGGCGGCGCCACGGCTGCTGGCGCGTTCGGTATCGCCGGAGGCGGCCGACCATGTGGTGAAGACCCTGCGCGAATCCGGTGTGTCCATCTACCTGGGCGCCACGGCCGATCGCTTCGAATTCGAGGGCGAACGCGTGTCCGCCGTGTTCGTGGGCAGTGAGCGCCACGCGGTCGACCTGCTGGTGGCCGGGATCGGCGCCGTGCCCGAAACCACTTTGGCCGAGGCCGCCGGCCTTGAATGCGCCAACGGGATCGTCGTCGACGATCACATGCGCACGTCCGACCCGGCGATCTACGCCATCGGCGACTGCACCGCCTTTCCCTATTCGCGTTGGGGCGAGCGTCTGCGCCTGGAGTCGGTACAGAACGCCAACGACCAAGCGCGCACGGTGGCGGGCGTGCTGCTGGATCAGCCCACGCCCTATCAGGCCCTGCCGTGGTTCTGGTCCGATCAGGGCGCGCTGCGATTGCAGATCGCCGGCCTCGCCCGGCCGGACACCGAACGGGCCATACGCCCGGGCACGAAAGAAGGCAGCTTCTCGGTGCTGCATTTCGATGGCGGCCATCTGGTATGCATCGAATCCATCAATGCGCCACTGGATCACATGGCGGCGCGCAAGCTGCTCGAGCAAGGCCTGCAGCCGCCCCGCGAGCAACTCCTCGATCCCGCCGTGCCTCTCAAGGCCCATCTCGGCTGATAAGCCTTCGCCTCGCGGGATGGCGGGCCAGGCGCCCGCCTCACGTGAGAGCCATGTCGCCCGCCCGGGCGTGAGCGGGGGCGCGTAGCCGGCAAGCCGGCCCCGCATCGGGTCGCGGCCCTTCATCTCTTTATAATGGAGGATTCGCCCGCTCCACCATCGCCTGGTCGAGCGGCGTCGTTCCGTCTCAGCCTGTTCCCGCCATGTCCGCTCAAGCCGATCATTACATTCTTACCCTGTCCTGCCCCGACACCACGGGGATCGTGCACCGGGTCACCGGCGTGCTGTTCGATCTGGGCTGCAACATCCTGGATGCCCAGCAGTTCGGCGACGCCGACAGCGGCCGCTTCTTTTTGCGCGTGCATTTCACGCTGCCCGATGGCGTAACGCCCGCCACCCTGCGCCAGCGCTTCGGCGAGCTGGCCGAGCCCTTTGCCATGGATTGGCAGATCCACGACGTACGGCAGCGCGCCCGCTTGCTGCTCATGGTGAGCAAGCAGGGGCATTGCCTCAACGATCTTCTGTTCCGTGCGCGCAGCGGCCAGCTGTCGGTGGATATTGTGGCCATCGTGTCCAACCACCCGGATTTTGCCGAGCTTTCGCGCTCCTACGGAGTGCCCTTCCATCATTTGCCCGTGACCCCGGAGCGCAAACCCGAGCAGGAGCGCAGGGTCCTGCAATTGGTCGACGAACTCGAAGTCGACCTCGTGGTGCTGGCCCGCTATATGCAGATTTTGTCGGCCGACATGTGCCGGGCCCTGGAAGGACGGGCCATCAATATCCATCACAGCTTCCTGCCCAGCTTCAAGGGCGCGCGTCCCTATCACCAGGCGCACGACCGCGGCGTCAAGCTGATCGGCGCCACCGCCCACTACGTCACGCCCGATCTCGACGAAGGCCCGATCATCGCCCAGGGCGTGGAGCGAGTGGACCACACCATGACCGCCGATGCCCTGGCGCAGGTGGGAAGCGACATCGAATCTCAAGTCCTGGCGCGCGCGGTGCGCAGCCATGTCGAGCATCGGGTGATGCTCAACGGCCATCGAACGGTGGTGTTCCGCTAGCGCGCCCGCCGGCGCGAATGCGGTTGCGGCCGTCGCCGGCACCTCGGTGGCAGCCGCTCTCAACGGGAGTTTGCATGCCCACGCAAGACCAGCCGCCGGCCACCGTCGCCGCGGTGCAGTCGTCGGAATCGGTGATCCAGATCACCGGCGCCCGCCAAAACAACCTCAAGAACCTCAACCTCGAGATCCCCACCCGCCAATTGGTGGTGGTCACCGGCGTGTCCGGCTCCGGCAAGTCGTCGCTGGTATTCGACACCCTGTATGCCGAGGGCCAGCGGCGCTACGTCGAAACCTTCTCGCCCTATGCGCGACAGTTCCTCGACCGCATGGACAAGCCGCAGGTCGACCGCATCGAGGGAATTCCGCCAGCCATCGCCATCGATCAGACCAACCCGGTGCGCAGCTCGCGCAGTACGGTCGGCACGATGACCGAGCTCAACGATCATCTCAAGCTGCTGTTCGCGCGGGCCGCGGTGCTGTTCGACCGGGTCACGGCCCGGCCGGTGCGGCGCGACCATCCCGACAGCATCTATGCGGACATGCGGGAGCGAGCGGCCTCGCTGCCGGGCGACGCACGGCTGGCCATCACCTTCCCGGTGCGGGTGCCGGCCAATTTCACCGAAGACGAGATCCGCGCCTTCCTCGAACGGCAGGGTTATGTGCGGGTCCACGCCCGCGCGCCCGATCCCGACGATCCCAAAGGCCAGGTGGTGCTCGACGTGGTGCAGGACCGTCTGCGCTGGGCCAGTGCCGAGCGCGCTCGGGTCATGGAAGCGCTGGATACGGCCTTGCGGCTGGGCAGCGGCCGGGTCGATGTGCGGGTATTGGATGCCGAAGGCGGCGATGCGGAGGTCTGGCGCTACAGCGACCAACTGCACGACCCCGATAGTGGCTTGTCGTACACCGCGCCGGTGCCCAGCCTGTTTTCCTTCAACTCGCCGCTTGGCGCCTGCCCGGACTGCCGGGGTTTTGGCCGGGTGATCGGCGTGGATTATGGTCTGGTGGTGCCCGATGAAGGCAAGACCCTGCGCGAAGGTGCGGTCAAACCCTGGCAGAGTCCCAGCTTCCAGGAGATCCAGAAAGACCTGATGAAGTACGCCGCCAAAGGCGATATCCGGCTCGATGTGCCATGGCGGCAGTTGAGCGAGCGCGAGCGGCGCTGGGTGATCGCCGGCGACCCCGATTGGCGTGGGCCCGACAGCAACTGGAATCATCAATGGTACGGCGCGCGGCGCTTCTTCGACTGGCTGGAGAGCAAGTCGTACAAGATGCATATCCGCGTGCTGTTATCGAAGTACCGTGCGTACACCCCTTGCCCCACCTGCCGCGGCTCGCGCTTGCGGCCGGATGCCCTGCTGTGGCGGGTCGGCAGCCGCGAGGACGCCGACGCGGTGCTGCCGCCGGACGATGGCCGTTACCATCGTTTTCGTCCGGTGCATGCCGAGTGGTCGAGTGAAACGCTGGCGGCGGTGCCCGGCCTTTGTCTGCACGATTTGATGCTGTTGCCGATCGAGCGGGTACGGGTGTTTTTCGATGGCTTGCGCTTTACCGGTGTGCTGGATGCCGCGCTCGACCTGCTGCTCACCGAGGTGCGGGCCAGGCTGCGTTTTCTGTGCGACGTCGGCCTCGGCTATCTCACGCTCGACCGCCAAAGCCGCACTTTGTCGGGTGGCGAGGTGCAGCGCATCAACCTCACCACGGCGTTGGGCACGTCGCTGGTCAACACCTTGTTCGTGCTCGACGAGCCGTCGATCGGCTTGCATCCGCGCGACATGCACCGGGTGGTGGAGATCATGCATCGCCTGCGCGACGCCGGTAATTCGCTGGTGGTGGTGGAGCACGACCCCCAGGTGATGCTGGCGGCCGATCGCGTGCTCGACATCGGCCCCGGGCCGGGCGAGCGCGGCGGCCATATCGTGTTCCAGGGTCCGCCGGCGGCGCTGCGCGCAGCCCCTACGCTCACCGGCGATTACCTATCGGGTCGGCGCCACGTCAGCGCGCCGCGACCGCTGCCCGTGGCCGACAAAACGCCGCGTCTCATCCTGGAGGGCGCCCGCGAGCACAATCTGCGCAGTATCAATGTGGAGATTCCACTCGGGCGCCTGGTGGTGGTTACCGGCGTGTCGGGGTCGGGCAAATCCACCCTGATCCAGGACGTACTGTATCCCGCGCTATGCAAGGCCAAAGGCAAGCCCACCGAGTCGCCCGGCGACTACGACCGCCTGCTTGGCGACGATTGGCTGGCCGACGTGGTCATGGTGGATCAATCGCCGGTGGGCAAGACCACGCGCTCCAACCCGGCGAGCTACGTTGGCGCCTTCGAGGCGGTGCGCAAGTTGTTCGCCCAGGCCAAGCTCTCGCGCGAGCGTGGCTACACCGCGGGCACGTTCAGTTTCAATAGCGGCGATGGCCGTTGCCCCACCTGCGGCGGCACCGGCTTCGAGCATGTCGAGATGCAGTTCCTGTCCGACGTCTATCTGCGCTGCCCGGATTGCGACGGCACCCGCTACCGCCCCGAGGTCCGTGAAGTCACCATCGAGCGCAAGGGCCGGGCCGTGTCGATCAGCGATGTGCTCGACATGACGGTGAGCGAGGCGTTGGCGTTTTTCGGTGCGGCTTCGGCCGGCACGAAGGATGGCGTCATCCCCAAGGGCGTGTCCGATTTGCAGCGGGCGCTACAGCCACTGGCCGACGTGGGCCTGGAATACGTGCGGCTGGGCCAGCCAGTGCCCACGCTGTCGGGCGGCGAGGCCCAGCGGCTCAAGCTCGCCGGTCATTTGGCGGAAGCGGCCAAGAGCGGTATCGGTACGGCGCGGGTGGCCAAGAAGGGCAGCCTGTTCCTGTTCGATGAGCCGACCACCGGCCTGCATTTCGACGATGTGGCGCGCCTGATGGGCGCCTTTCGCAAGTTACTGCAGGCCGGCCACAGCCTGGTGGTGATCGAGCACAACCTCGACGTGATGCGCGCCGCCGACTGGCTGATCGACCTCGGCCCCGAGGGCGGCGATGGCGGCGGGCAAGTGGTGGCGGCGGGGACTCCCGCGGATTTGATGGCACATGAAACGTCGTTCACGGGGCATGCCTTGCGCGACTATGAGGCCGAACTGGCCGCCCCTGTCGCCGCGGTGCTCGAGGAGGCGCCGGCGAGCTATCTAGCGGTGGCGGCCGCCCCGGCTATCGAGATCCGGCACGCGCGCGAGCACAATCTCAAGAACGTCGACGTGACCATCCCGCGCGACACGTTTACGGTGATTACCGGCGTGTCGGGGTCGGGCAAATCCACACTGGCGTTCGACATCCTGTTCAACGAAGGCCAGCGCCGCTATCTGGAATCGCTCAATGCCTACGCGCGTTCGATCGTGCAGCCGGCCGGCCGCCCGGACGTGGATGCGATCTTCGGCATTCCGCCCACGGTGGCCATCGAACAGCGCACCAGCCGCGGCGGCAGGAAGTCCACCGTGGCCACGCTCACCGAGGTGCATCACTTCCTGCGCCTGTTGTACATGAAGCTCGGCACGCAATATTGTCCCGATTGCCAGGTGCCGGTCGAGGCGCAGAGTTTCGACGCCATCATCGCCCGCCTGCTGCGCGAGGCCAAAGGAAGGCACATTGGCATTCTGGCGCCGCTGGTCACCGCCCGCAAGGGCTATTACACCGATCTGGCCAAGTGGGCCGAGGCGCGCGGCCACAGCCATCTGCGAGTGGACGGCCGCTTTATTCCCACCTCGCCCTGGCCCCGGCTGGACCGCTATCAGGAGCACGACATCGACCTGCCGGTGGCCGACCTGATCGTCGATGCCGGCGATGAGCAAGGCCTGCGCGGCGCGGTGCGCGAGGCGTTGGAGCACGGCAAGGGCGTGATGCGGGTGCTGACCGATCTCACGCCCAAGCCCGTGGGCCCTGGTGTTCTGGGGCTGGCGGCGCGGCGCGCACTGGGACTCAAGACCGATCCCGAGGAGAAGGTGCTATCGGTAAAACGGGCCTGCCCTTCGTGCGGCACCAGTTTTCCCGAGCCGGATCCCCGGCAGTTCTCCTACAACTCCAAGCACGGCTGGTGCACCGAGTGCTTCGGTGCGGGCGTGCGCCTGCCGGGTTTCGATGCCGAGCAGACGGGCGAGGAAGGCGCCTGGAGCGCGGGCCTGGATGGCGAGCCCGAGGTGTGTCCGGCCTGCCATGGCCAGCGGCTCAATCCGGTATCGCTGGCGGTGCGTTGGCGCGATCTGTCGATTGCCGAGCTGGCGAGCCGTTCGGTGGCCGATGCCGCGGATTTTTTCCGCGTGTTGGAGCTCGAGGGGCGTGACGCCGAGATCGCCCGCGACTTGCTGGCGGAGCTGCGCAGCCGGCTGGATTTCCTGGAGCAGGTCGGCTTGTCCTACCTCGCCCTCGATCGCGCCGCGCCCACGCTCTCGGGCGGCGAAGCGCAGCGCATCCGGCTGGCCGCACAATTGGGCTCCAACCTGCAGGGCGTTTGCTATGTGCTGGACGAACCGACCATCGGCCTGCATCCGCGCGACAACCAGATCCTGCTCGATGCGCTGCAGCGGCTCGAAGGCAATGGCAATACGCTGGTGGTGGTGGAGCACGACGAAGACACCATCCGCCGCGCCGGCCACGTGATCGACATCGGCCCCGGTGCCGGCGTGCGCGGCGGGCGCGTGGTGGCGCAGGGTTCGGTGGCCGACGTGATCGCCAATCCGGCCTCCATGACCGGCCGCTACCTCGCCCAGCCGCTGCGCCATCCCGAGCAGCCGCGCCGCCCGGTGGACGCGGCTACCCGCTACCTCACGGTGGTGGGCGCCACCCGCCACAACCTGCGCGATGCCACCGCGCGCTTCCCGCTGGGTCGTTTGAGCGTGGTCACCGGCGTCTCCGGCTCGGGCAAGTCCACGCTGGCCCGCGACGTGTTGCGCGACAACCTCGCGCGCGTGCTGGCGGCGCCGCGCGATGAAGCCTTCACGCACTGGCAGGGCTGCCAACAGTTGACCGGTTGGGAAATGGTCGACCGCGTGCTCGAAGTCGACCAGACGCCGATCGGCAAGACCCCGCGCTCCTGCCCCGCCACCTATGTGGGCTTCTGGGACACCGTGCGCAAGCAGTTCGCCGACACCGCCGAGGCGCGCATGCGGGGTTGGACCGCTTCGCGCTTCAGCTTCAATACCGGCGCCGGCCGCTGCCCCGATTGCGAGGGGCAAGGCATGCGCACCATCGAGATGAACTTCCTGCCCGACGTCAAGGTGTTGTGCGACACCTGCCAGGGCGCGCGCTTCAATCCCGAGACGCTGGCGGTGCGCATGCGCGGCCATCATGCCGGCGAGGTGCTGGCGATGGAAGTGGACGACGCCATCAACTTTTTCGCTCATCATCCCGCGGTCTTGCATCCCCTGCAGCTGATGCGCGACGTGGGCCTGGGCTACCTCACCCTGGGCCAACCGTCGCCCACGCTATCGGGCGGAGAGGCGCAGCGCATCAAGCTCGTCACCGAGCTGGCCAAGGCGCGCATCACCGAAGGCCTCACCCGCACCGGCCGCGCCAACCGCGGCATGCATACGGTTTATGTGCTGGACGAGCCCACGGTGGGCCTGGCGATGGCCGATGTGGACAAGCTGATCACGGTGCTGCATCGGCTGGTGGATGCGGGCAACACCGTGGTGGTGATCGAGCACAATCTCGACGTGATCGCCGAAGCCGATTGGCTGCTCGACATGGGGCCGGAGGGCGGCACCGGTGGCGGCAACGTAGTGGTGCAGGGTAGTCCGGCGGACGTGCGTGCCGCTAGCGCCTATTCGCATACCGGGCGGGTGCTGGAGGCCTTCATGCGGGATCATGAGCGGCGGGCTTGAGCCCTGTTCCCGGAGCAGGAATGCGGCGGCGGATATGTCTGTCCATATCCGCCGTTTTCTTGGTGAGAGAGTCGCCTTGGCGTTATTCGGCCGCGCTCGGCGATGGCTCGCGAAGCGGTGGCCGTGCCCCGCGGCGATCAGAAAGAAGACCCCGGCTCTTCCAAGAACGCGATCTCATTGGGTGTGGATTGACGCCCCAGGATGGCATTGCGATGCGGGTAGCGCCCGAAGCGCTCGATGATGCGCTGATGCTGCAGCTCGAAATCCAGTGCGACGGGCAACCCCAATTGAGTGAACAGGCGCACGGCGCGTTCGTGGATGCGCGCCGATTCGCTATGCATGAAGGGCAGATAGAGGAAATGCCGCTCGGTGACCGTGAGTTGCGCGTCGGCGCCGACGGCGATCGCTTCCTGGGCGAGGCCGAGGGCCAGTGAGTCGGAGGCGAAGGCCTGTGGCGTATTGCGGTGGATGTTGCGCGGGAACTGATCGAGCAACAGGATCTCGGCCAGCCGGCCCTGTGGCGCGTTGCGCCAGTGATCGAGTTCGCAGGCGGCGGCCGCGGCGACCCAGGCGCCAAAGCGTTCGCGTATGCGGCCGTCGAGATCGGTATCCTTGAGCCACCACTGCTCCGGGGTGAGCTCTTCGAACCAGAACTTGAGGACTTCCTGGTATTGCATGGCGTGACCTCCTTCAAACGTGGACGCCCGTCGGCGGCAAGGAACTTGTGCTAAGTTGCCGGTCTGATCGTACCGCCTTTTTTCGCCGCCGGGCCGCCCCAAGGCGAAAAGCCCCCTCGGGGGGCAGCGCCGCCGCGACAGCGGCAAGCGTGGGGGCTTTTGCCTGCCGCCGGGCCGCCCCAAAGCGAAAAGCCCCCCCGGGGGGCAGCGCCGCCGCGACAGCGGCAAGCGTGGGGGCTTTTATTCGCCGCCGGGCCGTCCAAGACGGAAAACCCCGGAGGCGTCTTTATCGTTGGAGATATTCTTGAAACCCAAGCTTAATATTGTTGTTTGCAGCACCCGTCCCAATCGCGTCGGATCGTCCGTGGCCCGGTGGGCGCTCGAAGAGGCCGAGGCACATGGCCATTTCGACGCCGAGTTGGTCGAACTGGCTTCGTTCGAGCTGCCGGTGTTCGACGAGCCCGAACACCCCCGGCTGCAGAAGTACCAGCATGCGCACACCAAGAGCTGGAGCGCCAGCGTCGATGCCGCCGATGCCTTCTTGTTCGTGTTGCCGGAGTACAACTTCGGGCCTCCGGGCGCGCTGGTCAACGCCATGCAATACCTCGGCCGCGAATGGCAGTACAAGGCGGTGGGCCTGGTGAGCTACGGTGGAATTTCGGGCGGCATGCGCTCGGCCCAGACCGTGCGCGGCATGGTTACGGTGTACAAGATGGTGCCCCTGCTCGAGGCGGTGCCGGTGGTCAATGTGGCCCAGCAGATCGATGCCGACAAAGCCTTCGTGCCCAATGAGGCGAATACGGCGTCGGCCAAGGCCATGCTCGACGAACTGGGCCGCTGGACTGGCGCCCTGAAAACCCTGCGTGCCCCGGCCTGAGCGGTACGCTCTGCCACCTGAAGTGCCACGCTGCGAGCCTGAGCATGCGGCGTGGCCAACGGGGCGGTGCCAGCAGCGGGGCGGCCGGCCCCGTCCCGCGTAGCTTGATGGATTTATCCGAGGCTGGCCCGCCCCCGTGAGCATCAGCCGTGGTGCACCGTCTTCGTCACCAGGCAGGCATCCAACCCTTCCCGCCCATCCTCCGCGCCGTGGCCGCTGTACTTGACGCCGCCGAACGGTGCGTCCGCCCAGCCCATGCGGGTGACGTTGATCCCCACCATACCGCTTTCGAAACCATCGGCGATCTGCATTGCGCGCCGGCTGGAATCGGTAAAGGCATAGGCCGCCAGACCATAGGGCAGACGATTGGCCTCGTGCAGTACGGCATCGAGGTCGGTGTAGGGACGCAGCAGCGCGAGCGGGCCGAAAGGCTCCTCGCGCATCATTCGGGCGTCGTCCGGTACGTCCGTGAGCACGGTGGGCTTCCAGAAATAGCCGGGTCCGTCGATGGCCTGGCCGCCGGTCAGCACCCGGCCGCCGTGTGCCACGGCATCTTCCACCAGACGCGGCATGGCGGCGTGGCGGCGTGCATTGGCCAGCGGACCCATGTTCACGCCGTCGTCGAGACCGTTGCCGACCCGCAGGTTGGCGGCTTTCTCGGCGAAGGCCTCGGTAAAGGCCTGGTAGATCGTGTCGTGAATATAGAAGCGGGTGGGCGACACGCAAACCTGGCCCGCGTTGCGGTACTTGGCCGTCACCAGCATCTGGGTGGCTTGGTCGAGATCGGCGTCTTCGCACACGATGACCGGCGCATGGCCGCCCAGCTCCATGGTCGTGCGTTTGCAGGTATCGGCGGCCAGCTTCATCAGATGTTGGCCGACCACCGTAGACCCGGTGAACGACAGCTTGCGGATGATGGGGGAGGCCAGCAGATGGCGCGAGACTTCGTCGGGAATGCCGAACACCAGATTGGCCACGCCATCGGGCAGGCCGGCGTCGAGCAGGGCCTGCAGCATCAGGATGGCGGAGGCGGGGGTCTCTTCCGCGGGCTTCAGGATCACGGAGCACCCCGCGGCCAGCGGCGCGCCCAATTTGCGCGCCGGGTTGTGCAGGGGGAAGTTCCACGGCGCAAAGGCCGCCACCGGCCCCACGGGCTCCTTCAGCACCATGGCCCGCATACCGGTGGGGCGCACCAGCAGGCGGCCGTGGCTGCGCGTGCATTCCTCGCCGTAAAACTCAAGCAGGTCGGCGGCGCCGTGCAGTTCGAGCCGTGTCTCGGTCAGCGTTTTACCTTGCTCCAGGGTGGCGACCCGGGCGAAACGTTCCGCGTCGCTGCGCAAAAAGGCCGCGGCTTGTTTGAGAACCCTGCCCCGCTGCTCCGCCGGGGTGCGGCGCCATTGCTGGAACCCTTGCTCCGCCGCCGCCAGGGCGTCATCGAGATCCGCGGGAGTTGCCAGCGGCAGCTCGGCCAGCGTATCGCCCGTGGCCGGGTTGACGACGCGGTGCGTGCGACGGCCTTCGCCGTGGCGCCACGTGCCGGCGATGTGGAGTTTGAGTTCCGGATAAGTATTGGGCACGAGAGTCTCCAGGAGTGTGAGGGGTGATGGGAGATTCGGCCGCGGCGGGCGGCTGAGGTGCGTGGTCCGCGCCGGGACACCGGGTAATGGCGCGCGGGGGTAACGCATGATAGTGCCGGGGCGTGGCGGCGTCACGCTTGCCTGAGGGTTTTCCTGTAGAAAAGCCGGATTCAGGCTACCCGTGCGCTAGCCGACAAATCCTCGTGCACGGCCTGACAAGCCGGCCGGACGAGGTGCGGATACTCTGCCTGCAGACCGCGCACAGGGCGCCGGCAGTCGACTTCCCACAGGAGAGCGTCGCATGATATCCATGAGCAAAACCCTGGCCGCCGTGGCTGCGGCCTGCGCTGCCGCCATCTTGCCGGCTCACGCGGCCGAGCCTATCCGCATCGGTGCGATTTCCTCGATCTCGGGTCCGCTGCCCCTGCCGGAGTCGCCGGCCGCCGCCCGGGCGGTGTTCGATCGCGTGAATGCCGCCGGCGGAATCCAGGGTCGGCGGATCGAATACTTGGTGCAGGACGACAAGGCCGACGCCGGTGCTTCCGCGCAATCCGCACGCGATTTGGTGGACTCCAAGGGCGTGGTGGCCTTTGCGGGGTCGTCCAGCCTTCAGGACTGCACGACCAATGGCAATTTTTATCGTCAGCGCAAGGTACTTTCCATCCCCGGCGTGGGTGGGGAGTTCACCTGCTACCGCAACAAGAACTTCGCGCCGGTCAGTGTCGGACCCGCACGCAACACGCTGGGCAGCCTGCTCTACACCGCCGTCGAACTCAAGGCCGATAAGCTCTGCGCCTTTCTGCTGGGCATACCGGCTCACACGGCCGGCAACAGGTGGGCGGTCGAGAACTTCGAGAAGATCAGCGGCCAGAAGCTCCACCTGCTCGATACCACCGTGCTGCCGCCGGACGACATGACGCCCCATGTGCTCAAAGCCAAGAGCGCCGGCTGCACGGCCATCGTATTCAGCGGCGCCGAGCAGATGGCCCTGGCCTGGGTCAAGGCCATGAAGATGCAGGGCATGGGCGATGTCACCTTGATGCTGATGACGCCCGCCTACACGGCCAACTTCGCCGCTGCGCTGGGTCGGGATGGCGATGGCATTTACACCAATTCCGAATACGAGCCCTTCCTGGGCGACAGCCCGGCGCTGGCCGATTGGCGCAAGTTGATGGCCGACAACAACATTCCCGAATCATCGTTTGCCCAGGGCGGCTATCTGGCGGCCACCGTTCTGGTCGACGTGCTCGAGCGCATCGAAGGTCCGATCACGCGGGAGTCCGTCACGGCAGCGCTTCGCGCCATCAAGGGCGGGCAGGCAATCACGCACTCGATGTTCGGCGATACCTTCTCGTTCGACGAGAACATGGACACGCTCAAGGTGTCGTCCACCAAATTCGTACGGCTCAAGAATGGCAAGTGGCAGGTCGTGACGCCTGACTACTACGTCGTCAATGCCATTCAATGATGGATGGCGGTCGAGATGCTAGAGATCCTTGTTTCCGGCCTCATCGTCGGGGCGGCCTATGCTGCTCTGGGGCTGGGCGTCACACTGGTCGCCAAGATGAGCGGCGTGGTGAGTTTCGCCCAGGCGGCCGTTGCGCTGCTGGGCAGCTACACCGGACTGGTGGCGGGGACGGCTTTTCGGCTGCCGCCTTTGCTGGCCCTGCTCGTGGGGCTGCTGGCCGGTGCGGCCGTGGGCGCGCTGTTCGGCTGGATCATCGCGCGGTGGTTCCAGGGCGCCGACGTGCGCATCCGCTCGTCGGCCACCATCGCCTTGATGATCGGCGGCCTGACGGTGGGAGCCCGAATCTTCGGCGATACGCCGCGCGAGGCGCCCAGCCTGCTGGGCGGGCACACACTGGCGCTGGGCGGCGTCACTCTGGATAGCGGGCTGCTGGCGGCATTGGCTGTGTCGGTCTGTCTGGCGGTGGCACTGGATCTCGCCCTCCACCGCACCCATGGCGGTACGCGTCTGCAAGCCTATGCCGAAAGACCGGTCACGGCGGAACTGATCGGTATTCCCGCGCAGCGGCTGACGGTGCTCGTGTGGGGCGTGGCGGGCGCCATCTCGGCGTTGGCCATGCATGTGGTGATGAGCGCCACGGCCCGCAACGCCAATTTCATGGCGCTGAGCCTGTTGATCATCCCCGCGCTGTGCGCGTCGTTGATCGGGCGCTTTCAGAGTTTCTATCTGACGTTGCTGGGCGGCCTGGGCCTGGGAATTCTCGAGGCGCTGCTGTTATCGATCCCGGACGTCGCGCCTTATGCGCAAGCGGTGTATCTGCCGGTGATCATGGCGCTGCTGCTCTGGACGCATCGCAAGGAGGTATGGGATGGCCAGCGCGGCTGAAGTCATTGGGTTGAAAGCATTTGGGGCAAGCGCGTCCGGAGCGGTCAAGCGGCGCGGCATGGGTGGCGATATCGCGATGCTGGCCATAGCTGTGGCGGCGGCCGGCGGCCTGTTCAGTCCTTATTACGTGTTCGTGATGACCTCGGTTGTTATCACGGCGCTGCTGTGCCTGAGCGTAGGCGTCACCACCGAGCGCGCGGGCATGATATCGCTGTGTCAGGTCGGCATGGCGGGCGTCGGCGCCTGGGTCGCCAACTGGCTGCTGGTGTCCCATCCCGAGGTGGGCGTGGGGGCGGCGCTACTGGCGGGCTGCGCCGTACCGGCGGTACTGGCCTTGGTGATCGCTCTGCCCACTCTGCGGGTGCGGGGCGTGCAGCTGGCCATCGTGACGCTGGCCTTCGCGTTGGCGGTCAATATCTGGCTGACGCGTCAAGGTTTCACCGGCGCGGACGCAGGCGATAGCTATATGCGCGAGGGATGGCTCGAAGACGACGCACACCTGCTGCTGCTGTGCGCGGTGGTCGCCATCGTTGTCAGCCGACTGCTGGTGGCGCTGGAGCAACGTCCGTTCGGCGCGGCCTGGTTCGGCGTCAAGTTCAGCGAGCGCGCGGTGGCCGCCCTCGGTGTCAATGCGCCGTGGGCCAAGATATCGGCCTTCGCCGTGGGCGCGGCGGTGGCCGGGCTCGCGGGCGGAATGCTGGTGCTACAGCTGGGCACGCTGTCGTCGCGTAACTTCGAGCCGATGGCATCGCTGCTTATCTTCGTGCTGGCGGTGCTGGCGCGCTCGCGCTTCCTCAGTGGCGCTTTGATCGCGGCGCTGCTCACCTGGTTCGTGCCGGAGCTCCTGTCCCGGGCCGGTCTGGCCGAATGGAAGGACATGGGCGATCTGCTGTTCGCCCTGGGCGCGCTGCACGCCCTGCGCATCCGCTTCAAGAGCGGCGTGGCCGCCGCCGCGTCGCAGCGGGACGCCGCCGATACCGGCCGGCCCCCGGCCGGCCTGGCCGGTAAGTGGCATGACGGCGTGTCTCTACATTTGGACCGGGTGTCGGTACGCTACGGCGCCACGCTGGCGCTGTCCGACGTAACGCTCGACATCCGCCCCGGCATCGTCACCGGTCTGGTCGGGCCCAATGGCGCCGGCAAGTCGACGTTGGTGGATGCGCTCTCCGGGTTCACTCGGGCAAGCGGTGAGATCTTGCTGGACGGTCATTCGCTTCAGGGTCTGTCGGCCCACGAGCGGGCGCGCCTGGGCCTGCGCCGCACCTTCCAGGTGGGCCGCGTCATTCCCGAGCTGACGGTGGGGCAGTATCTGCATTTGGCCAGTGGAGAGTCGCCAGCACGTGTCGAAACAGCGCAAATGTTGGCCTGGCTGTGCTGCCCGCCGCTGGAGACCCCGGTCGCCTCGCTGGACGTGGGGACGCGCCGGTTGGTCGAATTGAGCGGAGCACTGTTGTCGCGGCCTCGAATTTTGCTGCTGGATGAGCCCGCGGCCGGCATGAGCACCCGGGAGTCCGCGCACCTGGCCCGGGTCATACGCCAAGTGCCCGAAGTGCTGGGCTGCACCGTATTGCTGATCGAACACGACCTCGCGCTGATCCGCGAAGTGTGTACCGATCTGATCGTATTGGAGTTCGGCCGCGTTATCGCCGCCGGTCCGGTCGAGGAAACCCTGGCGCAGCGGCACGTGGTCGATGCGTATATCGGAGCGGCGGTATGAGACATCCTATGCCGACCCGCCGTCGTGATCCGACGATTTCGGGCGGAGCCATGGAGCTGTGGATCGCGCGGGGTCGCGCCAAGCGTAAAGCGTCCTTTGGGGAGTCTCCGCGCAGCGGTTGGAGGGGCATCCGATGAGTCTTCTGCAAATCGAGAAAGCCACCGTGGCGCGCGGTGGCACTCAGGTGGTGCGCGACGTCAGCCTGAGCGTGGGCGAAGGCGCCATTACCGTCTTGCTGGGCCCCAACGGTGCGGGCAAGAGTTCGCTGCTCGATGCCGTCGCGGGCGTGCTGGGCTTGCAGTCGGGCCAGGTCCGCTGGGATGGGCGCGACCTCGCCGGGATGGGCGCCCGTCAGCGCCACGGCCTGGGGATCGCCTATGTGGAGCAGGGCCGCACCGTCTTTCCCGGTCTGTCGGTGCGCAAGAACATCGAGGCGGCCGCGTCCGGCGCACGGGGCGCACGCGAGGCGTTGGCGCAAGTCCTGGAAATTTTTCCCGAATTAAAAAAGCGCCTGGATGTGGCGGCCGGCATGTTATCCGGCGGTGAACAGCAGATGATCGTGCTGGGCCGCGCGCTGGTGGGCAGACCGCGCATGCTGCTGATCGACGAGTTGTCGCTCGGTCTGGCGCCCGTAGTGGTGCAGCGCTTTATGCCGCTCTTGACGCGGCTCAAACGGGAAGGCGTTGGCGTGTTGCTGGTCGAGCAGTATGCCAACGCCGCGCTGGCGGTGGGCGACGACGCGGTAATCCTGGCGCATGGTGAAGTGGTGCTGGCCGAAAGCTGCGAACGCCTGCGTAACGATCCGGCGTTGCTGCAGAAAGCGTATCTGGGGTGAAACCAACGGCCCGCTGTCGAGAGGTGGGCGGAGCCAACCGGGGCGGACAGGCCGGAGTCAGGGAAAAACATGGAAACGACTTTTGATTACATCGTAGTGGGCGGAGGCTCCGCCGGTTCGATCATCGCCAATCGGCTCTCCGCCGACCCCGCCGTCACCCTATGCGTGGTCGAGGCGGGCCCGGATGATCGCAAGTTTCCCGTCAAGCAACTGGTGAACACGCCGGCCGGCACGATGGGACTGATGAACCACCCCAAGTACGATTGGATGTACCACTTCTCGGGTCAGCCCCGGTTGGTGGGGCGCGATATTTTCTGCCCGCGCGGCAAGGTACTGGGCGGCAGCAGCGCCATCAACGGCACCATCTACATCCGCGGCAATCCACGCGACTACGATGCCTGGGCCGCCGCCGGCAATCCGGGCTGGTCCTATGAGGATGTGCTGCCGCTTTTCATGCGGCATGAGAACCGTGAGGCCGGCGCCACTCCCTATCACGGCACGGGCGGCGAACTCAATGTGGCGCGGCTGCGCAGCCCGCAGGGAGTGAGCAAGGCGTTCGTGGCCGCCGCCATCGAGCGCGGCCACGCGCCCAACGACGATTTCAACGGCGAGACGCAGGAGGGCTTCGGCTTCTTCGAAGTCAATCAGAAGCGCGGCGAGCGCATGAGTGCGGCGCGCAGCTTTCTGCATCCGGTGGCGCGGCGTGCCAATCTGACCATTCTCACCGACACCGCGACGCAGCGCGTGCTGCTCGAAGGCAAACGCGCGGTCGGCGTCGAGGTGTTGAGGGACGGCCAGCGGATGCAGCTGCGCGCGCGCCGCGAAGTGGTGATGTCCGCCGGCACGATTGCCTCGCCGCAACTGCTGATGCTGTCCGGTATCGGGCCGGGCGGACACCTGCGCCAGCACGGTATCGACGTAGCGCACGATCTGCCGGGCGTGGGCCGAAACCTGCACGATCACCAGGACGTGCTGCTGATTTTCCAGAGCCCCATGACGGACTTGTTCGGCTGGTCGTGGAAGTCGTTGCCGTGGATGTTGGCCGCGCCATTCGATTTTGCTCTGCGCCGCAAAGGTCCCATGACGTCCAACACGGTCGAGTCCGGCGGTTTCATGAAAAGTTCGCCCGAGTTGCGGGATACGGATCTGCAGTTCATCATTCGGCCGCTGCTGACCAACCAGTTGCATCTGCGCAAGATTCCCCGCGGCCACGGCTTCTCGGTTCATGTGTCGCTGCTGCGCCCCGAAAGCCGCGGCCAGCTGTTGCTCAACGGGCCGAGGGCGGACATCAAGCCGCGTCTGGAATCAAATTTTCTGGCCTGCGAAGCGGACGTCCGGCGGCTGGTGTTCGGCGCGCGCCAGGTGCGCGATATCGTGAGCGCCCAAGCCATATCCAACTACTTGGGCGAAGAATTGCAGCCCGGCCCCGCCGCTGCCAGCGATGAAGACCTGGCGAGGTTCGTGCATGACTGCGTGTCAACGACCTTTCACCCGGTGGGCACATGCAAGATGGGGGTGGATGAATTGGCGGTGACCGATCCGCGCCTGCGCGTGCGCGGTATCGAGGGCTTGCGCGTGGCCGACGCCTCGATCATGCCGTCCATCACCAGCGGCAATACCAATGCCCCCACCATCATGATCGGCGAAAAATGCGCCGAGATGATGCGGCAGGACGCTCGTGCCGCCTGAAGGCGGCGCGGCACACGAGGATTTTTTACGGACGATCGCCATGACTACCCCTGATTTCGGTCTTGTACTCAACCATATCGACGGCAAGGACGTCCCCGCGCTGGACGGCGCCGTATTCGATAAGATAGCGCCCGCCACCGGGAAGCTTTTGGCGCGCGTGAGCGCCAGCGGCGAGCGCGACGTGGACGCGGCCGTGCGGGCCGCCGCCGCTGTGCTGGACGGCGCCTGGGGCCGGACGCCGGGCCAGGAGCGCGGCCGCCTGCTGCACCGGCTGGCCGACCTGGTCGAAGCGGAGGCGGCCGAGCTGGCGCGCTCGCAGAGCCACGAGCAAGGCAAGCCGATGGTGGATGCGCAGATGATGGATATCCCCTTGAGCGTGGATACACTGCGCTATTTCGCGGGCTGGGCCGATAAGCTCGAGGGGCGCACCATCCCCACCGCCGGCTTCATGGGTCGCCAGACGCTGAACTACACCTACCGCGCCCCGGTGGGCGTGGCGGCCCTTATCGTGCCCTGGAACGCGCCTTTGATGATCGCCATTTGGAAGCTGGCGCCCGCGCTGGCCGCCGGCTGCAGCGTCGTCATCAAAACTTCCGAGGACGCACCGCTGGCCGCCGGCCGCCTGGGCGCGCTGGCGACCGCGGCGGGCTTTCCGCCCGGCGTGGTCAATATCGTGCACGGCACGGGCCCCAAGGCCGGTACGGCGCTGACGCAGCACCCGCTGGTACGCAAGATCAGCTTTACCGGCAGTACGGAAGTGGGCCGCCTCATTGCTCGCACTGGCGCCGAGAGCTTCAAACGCGTCACGCTGGAGCTGGGCGGCAAGGCGGCGCAGATCGTGTTCGCCGACGCGCAACTGGACGAAGCCGTGGCCGGCATCGCGATGGGGCTGTTTCTGAATCAAGGGCAAACCTGCGCCGCCGGCACGCGCATTCTGGTGCAGCGCCCTCTGTTGGGTGCGATCGAGGAACGCTTGACCGCCGCCGCGCGCGCCGTCGAGCTGGCCGGCCCGGAAGGCGGGCCGGCGACTCCCGGCACGCAGATGGGCGCGCTGATCAACGCGCGTCACCACCGGCGCGTGCGGGCTGTCGTGGAAGAGGCCCGCGCAGAAGGCGCGCGCTGCTTGACCGATGGGCAGAAACCCGTGCCGGACGAGGGGTATTTCATGCGCCCGGCCATTTTCACCGACGTGCGACCCGGCATGATTTTGGCTCGTGAAGAAGTGTTCGGTCCGGTGGGAGCGATCATGCCGTTCGATACCGAAGATGAGGCGATCGCGCTCGCCAACGACACGCGCTACGGCTTGTCCACCTCCTTATGGACGCGCGACATCTCTATCGCGCACCGCGCCAGCGCCCGCCTGGAAGTGGGCGCAGTGGCCGTCAACTGCTGGAGCCCGCTGGACGCGCGCCTACCCTGGGGCGGTCTGAAAGACAGCGGAGTGGGGCGAGACTTGTCGCGGGCCGCGCTGGACGGCTATCTCGAAGAAAAAGCCGTGACGGTGATGTTGTGAACCGGGGCGTCAACTCCGTCGTGCTTGGCGGGGTTGGCGAGCGGATGACAGTGGCGCCCAAGGCGCGCTCCAGAGAGGGTCTGGAAGCTCCGGCCGGCGGGCCGGAGCTCTTTGCCTGGGTCGAGGGTATGCCCCTATGGTGATCGGGGTACTGGCCGTGATAGAAGAGACCGGCCCGCGGCCCGGCCTGGGCCGCTCCGCTTCCCGTGCTTACCGAAATGTCCCCGTTATTGCCCGCTGCCAATGTTCAGTTTTACGATTACGATCTCTGGTGCGATAGTGTCAACCAAGTGTTCGTGCCGATCGAGGTCCGGCCCGAGCGCCGGGACCGCTTCCGCAACGAAGTCGCGACCGGCATGCTGGGCTGGATACAGGTCAGCGAGATGCGCACCACCGCGCAGCGCGCGCTGCGCAGCCGTGCGATGGCCGACCGCGCCGAAGAGCCCGGTTGTAAGGTGACGCTGCAGTTGCAAGGGCAAAGCGAGATTCGTCAAGAGGGACGAGCGGCCCTGCTTCGGCCGGGCGACTGGAGCCTCTACGATATCACCCGGCCTTACGAAGTCTCGGTGGATGAGGCTTCGCACTTCCTGGTATTGCACATGCCCGGTCGCCAGCTCGATGCTTGGCGGGCCGATATGCGCCATGCCGTGGCGCGTGTCTTCAGCGCCCATCACGGCTGCGGACGCATTGCGATGGATCTGCTGCGTTCGAGCCTGCACGAACACGACCAATTGTCGCGCGGCGCGGCCTGCCATGCGGCAGACGCCGTCTGGCAGATGATGGGCGCGGCGGTCAGCGAGTGGTCGGGCGGTCTGGCTGAGCCAGGATCGCTCGAATTGAAGCAGGCGCAGCTGCACCGGGTGCGTCGATACGTGCTGGATCATCTTGGCGATCCCGACTTGACGCCGGCGAGTATCGCGCAGGCTTTCCGCGTGTCGCGACGCTATCTATACAAGCTGTTCGAGTTGGCTGACACCACGCCGGCCAGCTACATCCTGAGCGAGCGCTTGGCGCGCAGCCATGACATGCTGGGCGATGAGAGCTCCCCCATCCGGCAGGTGGGTGAGATCGCCTACTTGTTCGGGTTCTCGGACGCGGCGCGCTTCTCGCATGCCTTTCGCGCTCGATACGGCATGTCGCCCACCCAGTGGCGGCGGCAGCGTCAACGTCAGGCGCTGGTCTCCTGATCGGGCGCTGTTGGCCTCGGGCACGAGCGCAAGCCCCGTCTTTCACGGCGCGGGTGGATTTCCCGAGCCGAGAGTCGCCCGTGCCTGGTTCGGACACTGGGTCGGCCGGGAGCGTCCCCGGTTTCCTCGCCTACAATCCGCCAGAGCTTTCTGGAGTGATGTTCAACATGGCCCAATACGTTTTCAGCATGCATCGCGTTGGCAAGATCGTGCCGCCCAAGCGGCAGATCCTGCGCGATATTTCCCTGTCGTTCTTTCCGGGCGCCAAGATTGGCGTGCTGGGCCTGAACGGCTCCGGCAAATCTACGGTGCTGCGCATCATGGCAGGCGTTGATACCGAGATCGAAGGCACTGCCACGCCGATGCCCAACCTGCGCATCGGTTACCTGCCGCAAGAACCCGAACTGGACCCTGAACAAACCGTGCGCGAAGCCGTCGAAGCCGGCATGGGCGAGGTTTTTGCCGCCCGCAAGCGGCTCGATGAAGTCTATGCGGCCTACGCCGAACCGGACGCCGATTTCGACGCCTTGGCCAACGAACAGGCCGAACTGGAGGCTATCATCGCCGCGGCCGACGCCAGCGGCGGCGGCGATGCCGACACGCAACTGGAGATCGCCGCCGACGCCCTGCGCCTGCCGCCCTGGGACGCCCGCATCGGCCATCTGTCGGGTGGCGAGAAGCGTCGTGTGGCACTGTGCCGGTTGTTGCTGTCGCGGCCCGATATGCTGTTGCTCGACGAGCCCACCAACCACCTGGATGCGGAAAGCGTGGATTGGTTGGAACAATTCCTGCAGCGCTTTCCCGGCACCGTGGTGGCCGTCACCCATGATCGCTACTTCCTCGACAACGCCGCGGAATGGATCCTGGAGCTCGATCGCGGTCACGGGATTCCCTGGAAGGGCAACTACAGCTCCTGGCTGGAGCAAAAAGAGAGCCGCCTCAAGCAAGAAGAGAGCGCCGAATCCGCACGCCAAAAAACCATACGCCAAGAGCTGGAGTGGGTGCGCCAGAACCCCAAGGGCCGTCAAGCCAAATCACGTGCCCGCCTGGCACGGTTCGAAGAGCTGAGCGCGCACGAGTATCAGAAGCGCAACGAAACGCAGGAAATCTTCATCCCCGTGGCGGAGCGTCTCGGCAACGAGGTGCTGGAGTTCCGCAACGTGCGCAAAGCCTATGGCGATCGCTTGCTGTTCGACGACCTCAGCTTCAAGGTGCCGCCTGGCGCCATCGTGGGTGTGATCGGCCCTAACGGCGCCGGCAAATCCACGCTATTCCGCCTGATCGTCGGCCAGGAAACCCCGGACGCGGGCGAAGTGGTGCTGGGTTCCACCGCCAGACTGGCCTTCGTCGATCAATCGCGTTCCGCACTCGATCCGAACAAGTCGGTATTCGACATCGTGGCCGACGGCGCCGATATTCTGACGGTGGGGCGCTTTGAGATGCCGTCGCGCGCCTATCTTGGTCGCTTCAACTTCAAGGGCGGGGATCAAAGCAAGCTGGCGGGCCAATTGTCCGGCGGCGAGCGGGGACGCCTGCATTTGGCCAAAACCTTGTCCAGCGGCGGCAATCTGTTGCTGCTCGACGAGCCGTCCAACGACCTCGACGTGGAAACCTTGCGCGCGCTGGAAGACGCCTTGCTCGAATTTGCCGGCAGCGTCATGGTGATCAGCCATGATCGCTGGTTCCTCGACCGCATCGCCACCCACATCCTGGCCTTCGAAGGCGACTCGCAGGTGGTGTTCTTCGACGGCAACTATCAAGAATACGAAGCGGACAAAAAACGCCGCCTGGGCGAAGAAGCCGCCCGACCCAAGCGCATACGCTACCGACCCATCTAAACACCTCCGGAAGCGAACACCGGCCCGGCCGCGCAGCACTTATCTGGCGGCCGGTTTTTTTTGCCGCCGGGCCGCCCCCAGGCAAAAAGCCCCCCCGGGGGGCAGCGCCGCCGCGTCAGCGGCAAGCGTGGGGGCATTTTTTGCCGCCGGGCCGCCCCCAGGCAAAAAGCCCCCCCGGGGGG
>Ga0265293_10000410_pt1 | contig 102534 bp, 113 predicted proteins | sample Munlanlewell138R_FD_192505 | JGI IMG/M metagenome (GOLD analysis project Ga0265293, IMG submission 192505) | Leachate microbial communities from a municipal landfill in Southern Ontario, Canada - Leachate well 138R | ecosystem: Engineered > Solid waste > Landfill > Unclassified | place... | reverse complement strand
ATAGAATTTAAGCTTTTCATCTGTATTCTTAGTATTATGAATAGCATATCTTGAAATCCTTGCTACATTATATGCAATGTTTTCTGGATAGTTTCTACTGAGTTCCTTCTCTCCCATAATTATTTTGATACCATAAAAAGGGAGGATGTCCTTGTAATAATCATATACATTAGGTGCAACCACCACAGTTTTATGATTAACAGGATGAAGTACTATATCAGGATGGTAAGAAATAGAATCATATAGTTCTTCACATTTACATGTTTCTATTACCCTTACACCATATTTACTTAAGTTATCTTTGATTTTATGACTAGCTCTCCCATCTATAATGGCTATATTTGCTTTATTTAGAGGAACAAAGGGGTTTTTGTACATTATCATCAATCTCCTATTTCCTATTTCCTATTAATTATTATCATATATACCACAATAATGACTAAAAAATACAAAAAACAAAAAAGTCTTCTATTAAGAAGACTGTATTGTAAAATTTATGGAGGCGACACCCAGATTTGAACTGGGGGTAAAGGTTTTGCAGACCTCTGCCTTACCGCTTGGCTATGCCGCCGATTTGAAGTTAAAGCAGTTTCACAACACAAATTCATTTACTTGATACTCTCGTAAAAATTAGTGTTAATTGTGAATTACCTAACTGCAACTTACTCTTGTTCGTCGGGTTAGGTCAGTTTGGAGCGGAAGACGAGATTCGAACTCGCGACCCTCGCCTTGGCAAGGCGATGCTCTACCACTGAGCCACTTCCGCATACTGGTGCCCAGAGGCGGAATCGAACCACCGACACGGGGATTTTCAGTCCCCTGCTCTACCTACTGAGCTATCTGGGCATATTTTTTCTAGCGACAGATTTCAGTATATAATATTTTTGATTCAATGTCAATAGACTCGTCAGTTTAATTGCTCCCAGTATTGGCGCTGTATACAGCCCACTTCAATCTTCATTACCAAACTTTTTATTGTGTATCCGATTTATCAATTAAGCTTCTAAGTTCTTCTCTATCAAAATGATATTTCTTATTGCAAAAATGGCATATTAGCTCTGCTTCCCCATCATTTTCAATTATATCCTCTAATTCTATTCTTCCAATAGCTATAAGTGCCTTTTGTATCCTTTCAACAGAACAGTCACAGGTTAGTTCCACTGAAATTTTATCTTTGATAGCCATATCAAAGCCTCTACACACATGATATAGAATGTCTTCTGGGGTTAAGCCCTTTTCAATTAATGAGGATATGGGTTCAGTATTTGCTATATTGCCCTCAAGTCTATCTATTGCTTCTTCACTTGCATCAGGTAGTACTTGAATCATATACCCGCCTGCAGCTTTAATAGAAGTATCTTTATCTACTAAGACTCCCAGTGCTACTGCTGATGGCTGTTGTTCAGAATAAGCATAATAGTTTGCCATATCCTCAGCAATTTCACCAGTGACTATATCAGATTGCCCTATATAAGGTTCTTTTAACCCATAGTCTCTAATTACTGTGACTTTACCGTTTTGTCCAACTGCACCACTAACATCTAGTTTGCCATTACTTTTTAAAGGCAATTCAACAGTAGGATCACCTACATAACCTTTTACTTGTCCTTTGCTATTGGCAACAGCCAGCACTGTACCTATTGGTCCTCCACCCTTCAATTGAATAGATACTGTCTCTTTTTCGTTTTTAAGCATTGCACCCATAATAATTGCTGCAGTCAATGTACGACCTAATGCAGCAGATGCTGTAGGCGTCATATCATGTATATTTCTAGCATCATTAACTAAAGCTGTAGTATTTGCTACAAAAACTCTTATATTACCTTCTTTATCTATAGCTCTTATAACATTGTCTTGCATGAATATCCTCCTGTATAATTCTATAAGTTGTTATAATATATATTATACCTAATAGAATAAAATTAACCAAAAAAAATGAAAGCCCCATTAGGGGCTATGCTACCGTCAGAAAACTATATATATATAAAGTTTAATGTAATAGTCAATTATAGTTTTGTAACATTTGTAGCTTGAGGTCCTTTTTCACCTTGAACTATTTCAAATTCAACGTTTTGTCCCTCATCTAATGTTTTGAATCCATCTCCTGAGATAGCTGAGTAGTGAACGAATACATCTTCTCCAGCTTCAGTTGAAACAAATCCATAACCTTTTGTTGCATTGAACCATTTTACTGTACCTTTAACCATTTAAAACATTCCTCCATATACTGAAAATTTGCAGATGAACTACTTATGTACATCTACTACCATTGCTAGTTTATCATATGAAAATATCTTTGTCAATTAATATTCCCATCTAAATCCCTATCTATTCAATTCTATTGACAATACACACTCCCTTATTTTGTAGCTAAAAAAACCAATCTTTCGGTTTCGCTGGTAAGTGGTTCATTAGAATATCCATTAAATACATTTAGTATACTAAAACCAGACTTTTTTAGAGCATTCTCAATCTCATAAAAAGTATAGGCTCTTTCAATATGGATTTCATCAAACCTTTTGTATAAACCTTGTTCCTTAATAAAAAATGTTATAAAAAATTCACAAGTGTTATTTTCTTCATCATAATCATTCTCCCACACATAGAAAACATCTTCTCTGTCTTCAACAAAAATATTATTACCTATAATTTCTTTTAACTTATAATAGGAGTTTACGTCAAAGACAAATATCCCCCCTGGCTTTAAATGAGAGTATACATTATCAAAAGTCTTTATAAGGTCAGAATAGTCTAATATATAGTTTATGCTATCACATACGGATATAATCATTTCAAAATCCTTATTAATACTAAATTCGGTCATATCCTGTTTAAGCAACTGAATATTATTGTATGAACCTAGCTTATCGTATGCAAGGGATAGCATATCCTCTGATAAATCAAATGCAGTTACATCATATCCTTCTCTGCATAAAAGCTCAGTTAAACTTCCAGTACCACAACCCATTTCTAAAATATCATGAGGCCTTTTTTTATAAGTCTCTAAGGTAGAATTTATAAAATTCATCCAACTAGCATAGTCTATATCGTCCATCAACTTGTCATAGATCTGTGCAAATTCCCTATATGCATCCATATTGTTATCCCCTTTTCTTAATCTCACAAAACTCCTAAATGCCTATTATATTTTAATATAGTTTTATGAAATATTCAACTGTTAGGTTGCACACTTTTACTGAATGCCAGCCAGAATTATTTTATCACTTCTCATTTTTAACATTTTTTCTGCTTCGTACTGTCATTATCCCACCTATTCTACCTGTTTCCTTTGCAGTGAGTCCCCCCCATCCAACTTCATTAATCTTGTCCATAAGTCCTAATTCATTTGCTATCTCATATTTCATTTTATCTTGTGGTGTTTCAATTTTTATTTTTCTATTTTTCATGAATCAAATTCCTCCTTTTAGCTATTATTTGATAAAAGAGAAATTTTATTCTTATACAATTATAGACAAAGTTGTTAACTAATTTAAATAATTATTAAGATTGCTTAAAAGTTAACAGAATTACTTGATTTGTTTTTATCTTGTATGATAAACTAGGGCATGTGAAAGTTACAGCTTTCTCAATCCCCCTTTAATATATATTTGTATATATTAAAATAAATATAAAGGACCTACTGCCCCAAGTAGGTCCTTTGTTTTTTAGCTAGGTATAAATAACTTGCCTAAACCAAAGTTTTCAAAATTTTTTTAATTCTACATTTTAAAATACAAATAGGTTGAATAAATAAAAATAATTATTACTACAAGTACTGGAATAAATGAAATTATACCTTCCTTAGTATCACTTACTAATTCTCCTTCTGTAGTTATATCTACTTGGCTATTGATATTAGACTCATAACATTTATCTTTATTACCTAATAATCTCAATAGAAAGAAAACAATCACTCCACAAATAGCCGCTATAAAACCAATACCAACAGCCCCTATTATCATAGCAGTTGTGTCAGAAATGACTCCCGAAGCAGCTACATCTGTAGCTAGTTCTGGATCTACGTTAATTTTAGTTACTAGCATCCCTAATAGTAGCGCAAAAGCATTGTTAGCTGTGTGAGCAATTATAGAAGAAAAAATACTGTCTGTTTTGTACACCATATATCCGAATATCAGCCCCAAATAAATAGGTCCAAGAAGGTTTTGAATATTGAAGTGAAATAATCCAAACAATACTCCAGAGAGCAAAATGCTTAGCTTCATGCCTTTTTTTTCATATGCCTTCATTATAAATCCTCTAAACATAACTTCTTCGCAAATACCTGCTGATAATGCTACTACTATAAGTCCAATAATCATTTCCTGGCCACTCTCAGGTATAGGAACAAGGTTAGCACTTACCTTTCCAAAATAGTTTAGAACTATTAACATTAGATAATTAAAAAATACTCCAATTGGATAGGAGAAAACCACTATAAGTGGAATAAGAAAAACTTGGTTCATAGAAATCTTATTAAGTCTCAAAACTTTTTTGAGATTATAGCCTCTCATTTTTAAGTAAAATATTGTTGGTGCTAGTATTATTATGTATTCAGTCACCAATAACCCCGAATACACTCCTTTACTCTGAGCATATGAACCTAAGGTTAATAAAATCACCCCAATAAATAAATAGAAAAAATTAGCCTCAAGTATTGAAGGTCTTGAATTTTCTTTAATCATCAATTATCCCCCCGAAAGTAAATAAATTCTATCCTCTATTCTATCATTGATTCATTGCTAATTTCAATTAATTATTAGTATAATCTGTATCTTTTTATTGACTATGGTAATATATTGTATTTAAAGAGACAGAAAAAAAGAATATCTTTTGCCAATCTTAGAATCCAAAATTAATAGGAGGGGTGTAATGACTTTATTTAAGGGTTCAGGAGTCGCAATAGTTACACCTTTCAAAAATAACCGAATAAACTTCAATAAACTGGGTGAATTACTTGAATGGCACATAAAAGAGCACATTGACGCCACAATTATCTGTGGTACCACAGGTGAAGCAGCTACAATGACAGATGCAGAAAAGGTAAATACAATAAGATTTACAGTTGACATGGTCAATAAAAGAATTCCTGTTATAGCTGGTACGGGAAGCAACAATACTCAACATACAATAGATATGAGCAAAAAAGCAGAAGAAGTAGATGTTATAATAGATTTTTCTAGACCTGAAGCCTTAGTTGGATTATTAGCTTATGCTATAAAAACTAAGACTCCATTGATAATAGCAACCACAGGACTATCAAAAAAAGATTTAGATAAAATAATGGAAGGATCAGCAGATATTGAGATTGTTGAAAAACATCATGATTTAAAAATTGATGCCACAAGTGGCACAGCCTACTTAATTGCAAATCAAATAAAAAGCAGCTTAAAGATTCATAGAGATTATGTATTAGGTAGACATTCTAAAACAGAAAAAAGAAGTAATAATGAGATTGGAATCCATGCAATACGTGGTGGCACCATAATAGGTGATCACACTGTAATATTTCCTGGTGCTGATGAGGTTTTTGAGATATCACATAGGGCCCTATCTAAGAACATATTCGCATTAGGGGCCATTAAAGCTGCTAAATTTATAGCTAATAAAGAACCTTCCTTTTACAATATGGATGATTTGATGCAAAACTATAAATGAAATAATAAAGAGCTGATTTTCTTTAATCAGCTCTTTATTATTAATTAATCGACAAATGAAAAAATATAAGGAATATTCCTGTAATAATCTCCGTAATTCAATCCGTAACCTACAATAAATAGATCTGGTATAGCAAAGCCAACATAATCAGGTGTAATCTCAGTTTTCCTTCTTTCAGGTTTATCAAGCATTACACAAGATTTAATACTATTAGGGTTTTTCATTTTTAGATGATTTAATATTTTCTCCATAGTTAACCCACTATCCATAATATCATCAACAACTAAAACATCTCTGCCTTCTATATCATCTTTAATATCACTTATAATGCTAACTTGTCCTGATGATTCTTCGCCATGGCCATAACTTGCAGTAGTCATAAACTCTATTTGTGTAGGTAATTCAATGGCCCTAACTAAATCCGCTGCAAAAATAAAACTCCCTCTCAAGAGAGATATAACAACTAATTTTTTACCTTCGTAATCCTTGCTTATTTGTTGACCAAGCTCATTAACCTTATCTTGGATATCGTCAACAGAAAATAAAATTTTTTGTTGCTTATTTGTAATCATAAAAATTCAACCCCTTTAGGTATAAAGTATGAAATTAAATAATAACAATCCTATCTATATAAAATTTATTCTAAACCATATGTTTTACTTTGTCAATAACATCATATTTGTAAGCTTATAATAGGACTGTTATTAATAATTTTTCTTTTGATCTTTAAAAAAAAAGATCAAAAAGAAGGATTATTGAAACATATATAGAATGTATATCAAACGTAAATTTTTTTACTTTTATTTTATGTTTTTACTTTTATGTATTTTTTGATGGAATTTGGACTATATTTATAATACAGTTAAAAACAATTTGTATTGGAGTTGATAATCATGCGCATAGTGAACAGCATTAAGGAAACAGAACAAAACTTAGCCGATCTTTCTATGCTATTTATTTCCTTATTTGATAAAATTAAAGCAGAAGGTATTATTAGTCAAGAAGAATATGATATTCATACTTTATTAAAAAGAGAATTTTTGCATAAAATAGGCTCTACACACATTAGCTAGTTAGTTATTTTATTGCCTTATTAATTGTCTCAACATCTTTTGAATTTAAGCAAAATATCTGAAATATTTTTTCGTCTAATAAGTGATTTAAGTAATCCCTCTCTTTTTTATGCTTAATAATTTTTTTTGTATTATCATCGCTCATAGCGTTTATTTTTATGTTTAAAAACATAATTTTTTCTACTATCTCTCCGACATTCTGCTGAAATATTTTATTTGGAATAATCAATGGACTGTACTGAATATGAAATATCTTAAGCTGCGGAAATAATTTTCCCTCTTCTCTTATAAGAGTGCTGTATAAAAAATGAAAAAGTTTTGAGTTTAGTAATGCTAGTATGTATTTTATATCTATTATATTCTCATATTCATTCCTAATTACCAATGAGTAAAGAGTATTTAAAATATAAAATCTGTCATTATCATATGAGCAAATAAACTTGTCTGAAGTCTGTCTTATAATTAACTTTTCTTTGTAAATCATGTCTTCTCTCATGAAAGTTGCATATTCGCCTTTACTCTTATCAATTATACTTTTATCATCAATGAAATACAAACCAGACCATTTATGGTAAAATTTATGGACATTTTTTCCTAGCAAAACCTTTTTGGCATTTGGTATATTCTCATCTTTAGTAAGCAATTTCTTTCTAATATTCCCTGTAGCTATCCCTGCAACTACTTCTGCTACATCAAATACTTTCATGTCACAACTTTTATATATCTTTTCCCTTAGCTTAAAAGTTTCTTCGGTGGAGTCAATATCAAAAACATTCAAGAGTGTATTCTCATAAAATCTTTGAGGAACTTTTTTATGCTCTTTATTATTGATATCTCTTCTTTTATCTTCACTACTAGAGATGTTTTTGCATATAATATAATTATCTGCTTTACCAGTGACCTTTTGTAGTGAAATAATAATCATGTTCATTCCTACGTCTTCAAAAATGCCTTCCCCTAAGTTGGTAATGTTCAAAATTGATGAATTTTTTAATATGAATTTTCTAATAGGAGCAAAATTGTTGTTAGTCAAAAGGTTCCCTGGCACAATAAAATAAAGGTGTCCATGTATATTAAGAGATAATAAAGCCCTCTCAATAAAAAGGCCATAAATATCAAATCTTCCTACAGCAGTAATAAAAATTTCTTTAAGATAATCTTTATCAAAATACTTATTTAGGCCTCTATTTTCTAAATATGGAGGATTGCCGATAATTAAATCATAACTACATTTATTCGAATATGATTCTGATAAAAAATCATTATTATGTAAGTTGAATTTTAGATCTATAATTTGTCCAGTTATAATGAACACTTTGATTATCAACAGGTTCATACAAATCTCAATTGCTCTAGGATCTATATCTATGCCATGCAAATTATTTTGGATAATGTATCTACATACATCTGCACTCTTATAATTAGTTTTCTCTAGGTAATGCTTGTATAATGCATCAAATAAATATAACAAAAACACACCACAGCCACAAGCAGGCTCAAGTATTTTAAAATTCTCTATCTCTTTACATTGATTCAGAGATTCATTAACTAACTTATTTACCATATGTTCTACTATCCATTCTGGTGTGTAATAAACCCCATATTTTTCTTTTTTATCATGCCTTTTTCCTACTAAATACTCATACACTTTAGATAAAACCATATGGTTCTCCCATAACCTTTTAAATTCTATATCGTCAAGCATAGAGTATATTCTGCACCCTTCTACCTTTAATAGCTTCTTAGTCCATAGGGAATTTATATGTTCACTTTGTATTCCATTCCCCTTAAAAGTAAGTAAGATTGCAGAATAAATTATACCCTCTTCTATTATGCCATATTGCCGTGTAGAGTATAAGGCAAATATCTTTTCTATTTTATCTATTAAAGGTTTCATATACCTTATCCCCTTAATATCAATTTTTTTTGTGAGTCATAAGTTTTTTTATCTCTTTTAACTCTACAAGTATCCTATTTAATGAATACTGAATGCTTACTAAAATAATTAATAGAATAAATATAACTACTATTTTATAATCCATCAAATCACCTCAATAAGATTATATCAAAAAACAAGACCTTTTAAAGGTCTTGTTTTTTTACTTCTCTATTATTATCTTCTCTTACAAATTCGAGCTTTGAAATAGAAACCTCAAATGCTACCCTGTTATGAACTTCTCCTTCACCTGTTCTCTTCTGATATTCTCGGCTTTGTATCCTCCCCCATAGTCTTATATGGTCACCAATCTGAAGTTTTTCACAAAATCTAGCATTCCTTCCCCAAGCGATACAAGGTATGTAATCTGATTTATTATAAGGCCTATTTACTGCTACTAGTAAGTCTGTTATCTCTCTACCAAACGGAGTTGTCCTGTAAATAGGTGCTTTACATATGTATCCATCTAGATAGATTTCATTTGGTCTTTTAAGTAATTCCGCAAGTTCCGATTCGTTTTCAGGAACTCTTGCATCCCTTGCAAAAATTGTTAATACTAGTTTATTGCTACCATTTAAATATCTGTTATAAGACCTTAGCTGTCCCTCTACTACTACATCTGCTCCAGGCTTTATATCCATATTAACTATAAGCCTTTCTGAAATTGTGATTGGCAACACGTCAGAATAGTCACTTAATCTAGGAACTTCTAAATCAAAAGAATAAAAGCCCTCTCCATACATTTCATGACTAAACTCCTTTTCATTAAGTATCTTGCCCACTACGGTTATTGAATTAGTATCAATCACCTTGTCAGCCATAAACCCCCACTCCCCTTCCTATTCTTATGTTTTTTTAATCTAAAATATGTTTATTCCAAGTTGTATAATAATATGTATTTTTTTAGATCATTAGTAAAATAAAAACATAAATAATATGAAAATATATCTCTATATTGTTAATTAGACACAAAAAGAAAAATTCCTTCTGGTAATAACAATAAATTATGGGTTTCATCAGCTAATAGAAAAGAACCCACATATATAACATATAGGTTCTTTCCAGCAAAACTACTTATTGAATTTATAATCAATTTATATTACCTAAGCATACTTCTAACCAATCTCTTGCCTTCATCCATACCTTGGGCTCCTAACAATAATATCAAATCATTTTTTTCTGCTATTTTTAATGCCCCCTGCAGTGACTCCTCAAGTTTTTCATTTATTATATAATTGTTACCCATTTCATCTAGAATCTTCTTGTATACTAAAACTTCAGCTTCTCTTACTCTATCCTCTTCAATTGTTGTATCTCGACTAAGAGTTAAAAATATTTTTGCATTTTTTATAGTATCGCACCATGAGGCTAATACCTTAGCATTGTTCCTATTAATTTGCACTCCTCGATTTCCTCTTATAGCGTTTACTATAATTAATTTATTGAAATCAATAGATTGTATAGCTTCAAAAACAACTTCATACCCCTGTGGATTGTGACAAAAGTCATCTATTATTAAACAATCCTTATTGTAAACTATACTTAATCTCCTATCTAATCCAGAAAATTTACTTATAGACTCTGCTATAGTATTAGCTTGTATTCCAAAGCATAAGGCTCCACTTATAGCCGCCAATGAATTGTATATATTATGCCTACCTATTAGATTTATAGATATAGGTACTTCCATAGGCTCTATTTCTACATTATTTATAGATGTTAATCCTCTTTGTATACATAAATTAAAGTTAATGATTTCCTGTAACTTCAAACTAGATGCCGTTATACTAGATTTAGAATTTAGTCCATATGTAAGTGCTAATGTATTTGTATTTCCCTCTATGAGCTTTAAACCTTCTTTATCATCTAAATTAATTATTGAGATGCCATTTACTTTTAATGAATCAAATAGTGTTTTTTTTGACTTTATATAATCACTCTTAGTTTTGTGAAAATTCATATGGTCGATGCCAATATTGGTATGTATAGCTATATCAAAGTCTAATCCATAAACTCTTGCTAGCTTTAAACCATGAGAAGATACCTCCATAATTGCTACTTCAACATTTTGATTTACCATTTCATTTATTTCATAGAATAAAGTCTCTGGCTCTGGTGTTGTTAATTTTGTGGGTATATGTTTTTCACCATACTTAATACCTAATGTTCCTATAACTCCTGTCCTAAATCCAGCGCTTTTAAGTATATGCTCTAAAATATATGAGGTAGTAGTCTTACCATTGGTTCCAGTTATGCCTACTAGAATAAGCTTTTTAGATGGATAATCAAAATACTTATTCAATAGCTCAGCTAACTTTTTTCTTGAGTCTTCTGCTTTTATCACTGGTACTCCATAAATCTTATTAAAATTTTCAGTGTAAATAATACTTGCTCCTTTTCTTATAGCTTCAGGTATATACTGATTGCCATCTTTTCTTGATCCTTTAATAGCAATAAAGGCAAAACCCTCTTTAACTTTTCTCGAATCACATGTAACACCTGTAATGTCTATTCCATCTATTTTCATCATCCCAGCTCTCCTTCTAGAGTCTATAAAAAAATAGATACGTTAATAAATCCTATGACTATAGGTTTACCTTTACATGTTTTTTTATGTAACTGTAGATGCTAAGCATACTTATTCCCAATAATTCCAATAATATTTTCTTGAAATAGACAAAGAATAATAAAGAGGTGATACAATGAAAAATAAGATAATTTCCCCCAATGCAAAACAAGCTTTTCAAAGCTTTAAAGAGGAAATAGCTAGAGATATGACACCTGATTTTAGAGACAGAGATGATCATATTACTAAAATGATGGAAAATGAGACCACAGATAAGTATACTCAACTAGGTAGGTCATAATAATCAGTCACAAAGATCAAATTAAAAAGCAGTAAAGTAAGGCTAAAAGTCTTACTTCACTGCTTTTTAATTTGCTTCCCGCTATTATCCATGTAGAAATTATCCCTATATATTAGCTCTGATATAGGTACTATATTGTAACCTTCAGCTTGGAGCTTTTCTAATATGATAGGTAAGTATTGAGATACATATTTAGCATTATTGTGGAAGAGAACTATTGAGCCATTCTTCACATTTCTGGTAACTCTATCTACAACTGGTTGCACACCGTATTCCTTCCAATCAAGAGAATCCACATCCCATTGTATCACGAAGTATCCATTGTCTCTGCATACCTCAATTAGTCTATTATTATAATCACCGAAAGGCGGTCTAAACAATGTTGTTCTCTTCCCTGTAATTTCTTTTATGCTATCTTCTGTTGTTTTTAGCTCTTTAATTATTTGAATCTCATCTAACTTAGACATATATGGATGATTCGATGAATGATTTCCAATTTCATGGCCTCTTCTATCTATTTCCATAACCACATCAGGATGTTTTTTTACCCAAAAATCAACAAGAAAAAAAGTAGTTTTTACATTATACTGGTCTAAGGTATCTAAAATATCAAAGGTAAACTCCGTGCCCCAAGCGGCATCAAAGCTTATTGCTATCTTTTTCTCAGAAGTATCAACATAATATATTGGCAATTCTTTAGCAGGTGCAAAAACGCTTTCTATTCCATTTTCCTTTATAACTCCGGTAAACATAATAGATAGGACTACCAGAAGCAATACTGCTGACACTTTTGTTACAATTTCTTTATTGAAAAAAAATATTTTCATTGTTCCCCTCCTTTAAAAATACTATTATTATAATTTATTCCTATGTTTTAGTATTATTACCTGTAAAAAAAGAAAGCAAAAAATAACTAGTTTTTTACTCTTGAATTTTCAAAATATCTAATAGTTTTTAAACTTTACGTCAAACACAAAAAGTCAATGCTATTATTAAACAATAAAAAAGCTGCGTTATACACAGCTTAATGAATAGATAATACTCTATCCTGCAATTCTATTACTTGGTTGTTCTTAAGAACTTGCTTAGTTCTGTCCCCATTCAATGCATCTAAATAGACTATTTCATCTGGAACAATTTTTATTATGTTTATCCAGTCTTTTTCTATAGCTAGCATTTGTTCATATGGAGCATGCTTTTTAGCTTCATCTACAAAATGTGGGTGCTTTAAGCTAGTATGTGCTTGACCAAATATCTGTACTCCTTTTATTTTCTTATAATCAATATAGTCCGTACTTACTAGTAGACACACATTAGGATTGTCTTGTATGTTATTGAACTTTTCTCCACCAGATGATATCACATATATATCCATGTTATCTCCAGTAAAATATTGTACAGGACTACATCTAGGAATACTATTTCCACAGGTAGCTAATGATGCTAAATTGTTTTCATTTAGAAAATTTGTGATTTCTTGCCTTAATTCAATGGTATTAAATCTTTTCTCCATTTTTACACCTCTTTTTTAATATAATCACTTTTATTATTTGCAATAAAAAAAAAATAAACTACTAATATAGAATCAATATAGTTTGTAATAAAGCTTACTTCTTTTTGTATTAGTAAAAAAAAACTATCATATACATTAATATATTAGCTCAAGATTTAAAAGGGGGAATTTGTATTGGTAGATAATATTTACCTTGGTTCGCTTTTAGGTATTATTGGAGGACTTGCTCTATTCTTATCTGGTATTAGGCAAATGTCTAAGTCCTTTGAAGGGATAGTTTCATATAAAATTAGGAATAAAATAGATAAAATTACGTCTAGTAAATTAGGGGGAGTTTTTATTGGAATTTTTATTACTGCACTCCTTCATAGTAGCAGTGCTACAACAATTATTGTCATTAGTTTAGTTCATGGAAACTTATTAAGTATATACAATGCCATTCCAATTATTATGGGAGCAAATATAGGAACCACATTTACTGCTCAATTAATAGCATTTGAGATAAATAATCTTTCAATATATTTCTTTATAGTAGGAATAATACTAATGATTTTACTAAGAAATAAGAAACACCACATAATATGGAAAACCATTTTAGGATTAGCTTTAATCTTTGCAGGTATAGATGTGATTACTTACTCTATATCTAGAATAAAATCTACAGAGTTTTTTTTCAGCCTTATAAAATATTTAAGTAAAAGCAAGGGGGCATCAATATTGGCAGGTTTCATATTGACTGCTGTCATTCAAAGTAGCACCACAGGTATGACAATACTACAGGTAATGACTGCTAGTAATATAATAGGAATTAACTCAGCAATTCTTATTATTTTAGGTCAAAACATCGGTACATGTGTAGATACAGTTATTGGTAGCTTTGCAACTAATAAGGTAGGAAAGCAAGCAGCTATAGTGCATGTTCTCTTCAATGTAATTGGGGTTGTTATTTTCTATTTCATAATTGATTATTTCTGCGATTTTATAGTATATTTATCTCCTGACAATCCATCTAGACAAATAGCTAATGCTCATACGATTTTTAATGTTGTAACGACTATTGTTTTGCTACCTTTTTCTTCAGTGTTATTGAATATTTCACAAAAGATTCTAAAGTAAAAGGAGTAGGAAAACCTACTCCTCATAAATATAAAGCTCTTTGTCCCCTAGCTTATCCTTGTCCACTTTTCCCTCAAACTCCTTTGGTACTGTTACTATGTCAGGATTTCCATCACTTATATATCTTCTTTCTGGTTTTTTATCAAATACTACTAGCCAATCATACATTCCAACGCCATCTACTTTAGTTTCACTAGCTCTAACTCTGTGAATTGCATATGGATCAAATGCTTTATCTATTGGAGATACCGATGGATCCCAGCCTACATTTAATATGGCAATGTTTTCATATGGCTTTCCATCATATTCTCCTTTTTGAAGATATGGATATAGTGATTTATCCTTTGGTCTTGAACCATAGCAAAGTGCGTAAGTATTAACCTTGTAGTCAGTAATATTGCTTTCTAAAAATGCTGCCTGTTTACCTATCAACTCTTGAATCTTGTCAGGCTCATTATTTTTTGACATATCATTATGACCTACTGTATGATTCCCAATATCAAATCCTTTTTCTACTAGGTAATTTAGCTTGTAATCTAATAGGTTTGCTTGTCTAAATGGATTTTCACCAAATACGAAAAAAGTAGCCTTTAACGAAAAATCCGGATGCTCCTTGTTGAATTCCTCTAGGATTCCTACTGCTGAGTTAGGATCAGCTATTTTTTGACCGTCCTTTTCAATAATATTAAAATTGTTTTGATTTCCATCATCAAAGGTAAGCACAACAGGGGTCAATCCAGCTTCAACGCTAATATTATTGTTAACAAAATCTTCAAGGCTAATTGGTCTGTAACCTTTTTCATATAAGGTTTTTAAATCTTTTTTGAAATTCTCTGGTGTTCTGACCCATTCTGCTTCCTCTTCCCCAATATTATGATACATTAGTACCATTATTTGTCCTGCTTCGTTTGGTTTTAGTGACAAATCTATTTTTTCTATTGGATCTATATAAATATTTTCTTCTTCGATCTCCTCTTCTTCAGTTTCCTTATCTTCAGTTTCCTCTTCTTCATCTCCATCATTATTGACTATCCCTTCATTTTGATGAGTTTCATCTGTTGCTATTTGGGCATTATCTGGATTCCCTGTACATCCTATTGCAAGCAATAAAAGAATTAATACAATTGAAATTAACTTAATTTGTTTTTTCATGCATTTTTCCTCCTTTGTAGTTTATATCCTTTTACATAAATTCTTATTTAATCTAATTATATTTCAATTAGGTTGATTAAGCTATATTATAATAATGACAATTCAGTTACAATTACAAGACTTATTGTAAAAACATGTAGAAATTTTCCACATACTGTGTTTGTCTAGTATAAATTACTAGCATATGAAGTTTATTTGCTGGTTATATTATTATTACAACATCAAAATGATGTTGAATTATAAAAAATCTATTTGGAGGGGAAAAATATGGCTAGATCATCAAATAGAATAGTAGTTCCTGAAGCAAGAATGGCTTTAAATCAAATGAAAACTGAAATCGCTAATGAACTTGGTTTAACAAACTATGAATCAATAGACAAGGGCAACCTAAGTTCAAGGCAAAATGGATACGTTGGCGGTTATATGACTAAGAGATTAGTTGAAACTGCTCAAAGAAATCTAGCAGGCAAATAATATCTAAATAAATATAAAAAAAGAGGAGTAGTTGATGCTACTTCTCTTTTTTGTGGTATAATTGCATTATATTATATTTTGTGTATTTGTGTAGTATAAAAATTAATTATAAATGTTTTAATTCAAAATATGCCATTAATGGCTTAAAGGGTGGTAACTATGTTTATTGATAATAGCAAAGAATTAGCACAATATAAGCTCCTTATTTTATACATACTAGATAATGCAGAAATCCCTATGAATAATTCAGATATTACCCAATTTTTACTAGAAAATAACTACATGAATTACTTTCTAGCTCAGCAATTTATTAGTGAACTTGTTAGCTCTAAGTTTATAGAGTTCTCTACAAAGGATGGTCAAGAGTACTATCATTTATCAAATGCTGGAAGGGATACACTTAGTTTTTTTAATGATAGAATACCCCAAACACTGAAGGGTGAAGTCGATAAAAGGTACCAAAAGAAAAAAGAGGAAATGGTTAAAGAAAGCCAAATCATTGGAAACTATTTCAAAAAAGGCGAATCCGAGTATATTGTAAATCTCAAGGTGATTGAAAAGGATACAAATTTATTTAGCATGTCCTTAAATGTAGTTTCAAATAAGCAAGCAAAGATGATATGCAACAACTGGAATGAAAATCCTAATGAGATATACAAGAAAATCATTGACTTATTAATAGATGAATAACATAGGATAACAATAGCATAACCATAGTTGAACAGTAGTATAGCTATCTTTTGACTACTGCTTAAATGTTGGCAAACTATTGTTTTTTCTTTGTCAATTCTTTAACTGCGCTTAGAAGATACATGTAAAAATATTTTATATTATTATCAATCCATTAGGCTCTATGCCGACATCTATACTCCATACTACTTGACTCTGAATATAGTTGAAAATCACAACTCTATTATTGAGTGGATCGGAAAAAATGAGTTCGTTATTTTTTCTTAATATATTATTAGGCATCCCACCAATATTATATTTATGCTTAATTTTGTACTTTACTAAATCCATTTCGTATAAATTACCATCTTCAACATTGGTCACATAAGCCCTTTCTTTATCCTCCAAAATTACCATATCCACTATTACACCTGGCATATCAATTACTTTAATTGTTTTTTCTTCCTTCAAAGAATATATTACTAGTTTACTATCAACCATACCATTTGAAGGTGGAGATAGTACAAACATTATATCATCTTCAACAATAACATGAACCGGATTATATTGTAGTTTAATTTTCTTTTGGTTACTTATAGTTAAGTCTATCACATCAACACTGTGCCCGTTATTGTTAGAGATATATAGCTTGTTACTTATTTTATCAAGCTTTATGTCATGTGGCCTCTCTCCTACTGGAATATTTTCTATTAAATTAAATCCTTTTTCTTCTATTACTGATATAGAGTTAGAATCACTATTTGTCACAAATATCAGTCCATTGTGACAAACTAAATGGCTAGGAAAACTGCCTACAAATACAATATCCTCTGTTTTTTTCGTATCAATATTAATTTTATATACGCTATTATTATAGGAGTTTGCAGAATAAACTATATTGTTTTCTCTAAAGCATATATGATGGGGACCAACATATGGTCCGTTATAGGTTGTTTTATCTTTAATTTTCATTGATTCACTGAGATGTATGGTATCTGATAAGCTATGGTTATCAATATCAATAATAGATATCGAATCACTACCTGTGTTTGCAACAATTAATTTGTTTCCAAGCAGCTCCAAATTTATCACCTCTCCGAATTCACTTATATATCAATCTATGCATTAGATTTGTTTTTGTGATGGAGAAAGAAAAAGAAAAAATAGATGGTTAACATCTATTTTTAGTGTATAAAAATATTACTTATCATTCTATTTTTCTCCAATTTTAAATTTCTTAACTTAATTTCTCTTATTATACTGTTCAGAGCTATCATTTGAGACATGTATGTATTTTGGTCACCCTTGTAGGACATATACTTTATCTCTTTTATATTTATTGCAGCTTTTTCTAGTAACCCTTCATCATCTAATCTTTTATATTGCCTAAACTCTAATACAATTACCTATCCCTCCCTACTGAATAGAATAATACTATTTTATTCAATAGGGAGCAAAATTATAATTATTTCATTTTATTAACTATTGTTCTCACATCTCCAATTAAATAAAGAGAGCCTGAAAACACAATTAGGTCATTTTCATTTGCAATTTCAAGGGTTTTTTGTACTGCTTTTTCTATATTACTTTCTATGACGATATTATTATTGTATTTTTCTATTTTAGCTGCTAATTCTTCCGCTTTCATAGCCCTAAATATATTGGCCTCTGTAACTACTATCTTATCTGCAATAGGAACTAATTCTTCTACCATGTGATCCACATCTTTATCTGATAGTATAGCTACTCCTAATATTAACTTGTCATATTTAAATATACTGCTGATAGTCTTTTTAAGTGCCTGTATACCTTGAATGTTGTGAGCTCCATCTACAAGAAATGTGGGCTTTCTTCTAAGCACTTCAAGCCTTCCACTCCACTTAGTTCCCTTTAAGCCTCTTCTTATTGTTTCATCTGATACAGATAAATAGCCTTCTTCCCTAAGTGCTAATATAGTTGTCAATGCAGTAGCTGCATTTTGAATTTGATGTTTACCAATAAGTCCTATTTCTAAATCAGACATTTTTATGTTTTTGTATTCAAAATTAAATTTACTTCCAGATTCAGTAGTTTCTATGATATCTAAATTTTCTGTAGGGACAAATGAAAGTCTAGCATTCTTATCTTTTGCTACCTCAACTATAACTTCTTCTGCTTCCTTGTCTTGTGGATAGCTAATGACAAATCCATTATCCTTAATTATCCCAGCTTTCTCATAGGCGATTTTCCCTAGGGTATCACCTAATATATCTAAGTGATCCATTGAAATAGTTGTAATTACTGATGCTATAGAATTTTCGATTACATTTGTAGAATCATATCTACCTCCAAGACCTACCTCAAGAACTACAAAATCAACTTTTTCTTCCTTATAGTATTGCATGGCTATGGCAGTTACTATCTCAAATTCTGTAGGATGAGTCATACCCTTATTTAGCATTTCTTCTACCTTTTTCTTAACAGAAAATGTTATCTTAGCTAAGCTATCATCACTTATGTCCTGGTTATTTATTCTCATTCTTTCATTAAATACTTCCAAGTAAGGGGATGTAAATAAGCCTACTTTATATCCTCCCTCAATAAGAGTATTGGCAATAAATGATGATGCTGACCCTTTTCCATTAGTACCTGCTACATGTATAAAACTAAGGCCATTTTGAGGATTTCCTAATAACCTTAGCAGCTCACTTATATTGTGTAGTCCAAGTTTACTACCAAATTTCTTTGTCCCATGTATATAATCTAAAGCTTCTCTATAGTTCATTTTCTCACTCCTGTAGAATTAATCTACTATATTGTATATCTTTTTTTTATTTTATACAAGAGCTCCTCAGTCTGGCAACACAAACTTATTTACATGCTAAGGTGCCGAATTTTAGTCATGATGAACACTCCTATCACAAGAAATCAGCCTAGTTAGTAATAAAATATATATTGCATAAGCAAATAATCATGTGTTTAAAAGAAACTCATCAACCTAAGATAAAAGCTGATGAGTTTCTATTATTAATTGTTCCTACTATTTTTTCAAGCTGGCTAGTCTATCTAATATCTTTTCCATCATTTGTTGATACTTTATTTCTTTCTCTTTTTCTTGCTCAATAACTTCTTTTGGTGCTTTGCTAACAAATCCTTCATTTGAAAGCTTACCTTTTACTCTCTTAAGCTCACTTTCAAGCTTTTCTCTTTCCTTCTCTAGTCTCTCTATTTCCTTGTCAAAATCTACCAGCTCTTCTAATGGCAAGAATATTGTACAGTTGCCTACTACTGCTGACATGGCATCATCACCAATATTGTCTTTACTCTCTACTACTTCAATGTCTGACGCAGATGCTAGAGTTTTATAAAACCTTTCTGATGAGCTAAGTATACTCTTTAGTTCCCTATCATTTGTCATGAAAATAGCCTTAGCCTTTTTAGAAGGAATTACATTCATTTCTGCTCTAATATTTCTTATGCTTTTAACAGTTTCCATTATGAATTCGATAGCCTTTTCTGAATCTTTGTAATCCTTATTTTCATCATATACAGACCAATTTTCAACAATTAGATCATTAGTTTTTCCTGGTAAGTTAGACCATATCTCCTCAGTGATGTATGGAATAAATGGATGTAGCAGCTTTAATATATCCTTTAGTACTGATAAAAGTACATACTTAGCTGTATCTTTATCCGCCTCATTTTCACTAAATAATCTTGGTTTAACCATTTCAATATACCAATCGCAGTACTCATTCCAAGTAAAATCATGTATTTTTTGTGCAGCTATACCTAATTCAAACTTTCTCAGGTTTTCAGTTACTTCTTTGGCTACATTATTAGCCCTTGATATAATCCATTTATCCTCTACTGAAAGCTGTAGTTTTGATCCATCTTCAGGTATATTTGCGCCATCTAAATGCATTAACACAAACCTAGATGCATTCCATAATTTATTTGAGAAGTTTCTACTGGACTCAACCCTCTCTATATTAAATCTCATGTCGTTTCCAGGAGTATTTCCCGTCACTAGAGAGAATCTTAAAGCATCTGCCCCATATTGGTCTATTAAATCAAGTGGATCTATACCATTTCCAAGAGATTTACTCATTTTTCTTCCCTGAGAGTCCCTTATAAGGCCTGTGAAGAATACATTATCAAAAGGTAGTTCTCCTATATACTCTAGACCTGAGAATACCATTCTTATTACCCAGAAGAAAATAATATCGTATCCTGTTACTAATACGTCTGTTGGGTAGAAATATTTTAACTCTTCTGTATTCTCTGGCCAACCTAAAGTTGAGAAAGGCCATAGTGCAGACGAAAACCATGTGTCAAGTGTGTCTGGATCTTGAACGATGTTTGTGCTTCCGCAGCTACATCTTTCAGGTTTTTCTATTGAAACTATAACTTCATTACAATCCTGACAATAATATACTGGAAGTCTATGTCCCCACCATAATTGTCTTGAAATACACCAATCCCTTAGATTGTCTAGCCAGTTCATGTATATCTTACCAAATCTTTCAGGTATAAAATTAAGCTTTCCTTCCTTGTAAGCATCTATTGCAGGTCCAATTAAGGGCTGCATTTTTACGAACCATTGCTTTGATATTAAAGGTTCAACTACTGTACTACATCTTTCACAATGACCTACATTGTTAGTGTGATCTTTTATTTCAACCAAATATCCTTGTTCTTCTAAATCCTTTATCATTGCATTTCTAGCTTCGTATCTTTCCAGACCATTATATTTCCCGCCATGCTCATTTATATGTCCATGATCATCCATTACTCTAAGCTGACCTAGATTATGTCTAGCACCAACTTCAAAATCGTTAGGGTCATGGGAAGGTGTTATCTTAACTGCACCTGTTCCAAATTCTTTTTCAACGTAGCTATCAGCTATTATTGGTATTTCTCTATTAACTAGTGGAAGAATCAATGTCTTGCCTATTAAGCTGCCATATCTCTCGTCCTCTGGATGTACAGCAACTGCTAAGTCACCTAGCATTGTTTCAGGTCTCGTTGTAGCTATTACTATGAATTCGTCACTATCCTTTACTGGATACTTTATGTGCCATAACTTTCCTTGAGACTCTTCATGCTCAACTTCTGCATCAGATATGGCAGTTCCACAACTAGGACACCAATTAATTATCCTATCCCCTCTATATATAAGTCCCTTTTCATAAAGTCTAATGAAGGCTTCTTCAACAGCTTTACTTAATCCTTCATCTAGGGTGAATCTTTCCTTAGACCAATCACATGAAACTCCAAGCTTTCTAAGCTGATTTCTAATATTACCACCATACTTCTCTGTCCAATTCCACGCTTCCTCAAGAAACTTCTCTCTTCCAAGCTCATATTTATTTTTTCCCTCAGATTCAATTTTAGCAACCACTCTTGCCTCTGTAGATATACTTGCATGATCTGTTCCTGGAAGCCAAAGTGCCTCATAGCCCTCCATCCTTTTCCATCTAATAAGTATATCTTGAATTGTTCCATTAAGAGCATGACCCATGTGTAGATTACCAGTAACATTTGGAGGAGGCATCATTATTGTAAATGGCTTTTTCTCCTTGTTCACATCTGCCTTGAAATGATCTTTTTCAGTCCAATATTGATATATTCTTTCCTCAAATTCCTTGGGATTATATGTTTTTGCTAATCCTTCGCTCATATAAAAAACCTCCTTATATTAGTTTTGTAGATAGTTCTTACTTACCGAATATCATTAGTATAGTTGCCAAAATAGTCAACCCTAATCCTATTAGCTTGAGCTTTAACAACGACTGCAATGTAGTTATCTTGCCTCGTTTAAATAGTATGTCAGAAGCAAAAATGATGACTGTCCCTGCAATAATTAATAGCATACCTATTTTAATCATCAAGCAAATCACATCCTATAAATAATAAAAGCCCTCCGTCACATTATAAGGACGAAGGGCCGAAATCGCGGTACCACCTTATTTCCAGATATAAAAAATATCTAGCTCTCATTAAAATAACGGTTACAACCGTTCAGACCTACTATGATTTCAGCCCAAAAGCTCAGAAGCTACCTTCAGTAAACATTGCCTAATAAAGTCTCTCAGCCTAAGGACTATACTCTCTTGTAGGTTATCTACTTACTCCTCTTCTTCATTGCAATATCAATATTAGTTCTAATTATTTCTATGATATTAGACAAACTTAAATTTGTCAATATGATTTAACTTTTTTATTATCTCTTCTTACTTCTTTAAAACCTAGTAGATAGTTTATAAAAGCGGTCAAGGTAAGTATTACAGCTACTAGAACAAGTAAAAAATTCACTGTTTCCAGGAAATTGAAGGCTATTGATAGTATAGCCACATAAAATGCTATTGTAGCAATTTTCCCAAATTTATTTGCAGGAATAACTGTTTTATCAACCCTCCAATAAAGAAATAACGCCCCGACTACCATTAGCAGTTCTTTAATCCCCACAACAGCTATAACCCATATAGGCAAATATTCTTTGCTTGTAAAACATATAAGTACAGTTAACTGCATGAGCTTATCTGCTAAAGGATCCATAGCGACTCCCCATTTTGTTACCATATTATAAGCCCTAGCAATATATCCATCAAGTACGTCTGTAACGCCTGCTAAAGCAAATACAAGCGATGCATATAAAACATTGTTATCAATGGATGAATAAAATATTACAACAAAAACAGGAATAAGTAAAAATCTTATAGTAGTTAATATATTAGGTATATTCATGTGCCACCTCATTTTAGTTATTTTATAGCAATCTGAAAAAATATTGATATATACTACATAATATTTGTCAAATAAATCTTGGTAATAATATTGTATTTCCAATCAATATATTTAGTTAGGATTATGCATTAATATTATTCTATTCCCCTTAGTAAAAATCCTGCAAGTTTTCATAATTTCTTATGGTTTTTACATGACACCACCTATTAGCTTTCTAAATACATTTTGTAACCTTTCCTAAAGAATTGAATATTATAAAATTAATCTATAAATTAAATCAAGGAGGGATAAAATGCCAAAACTAAAGCTAGTTTCTGTAGTTTTACTTATAATTATTCTTGCATCTACATTTCTAGTAGGATGTCAAAAAGACGATACTCTAAAAAGCATAAAGTTAATAGAGGTAACCCACTCAGTTTTCTATGCGCCTCAATATGTAGCTATTAATAAAGGCTTCTTTGAGGAAGAAGGACTAAAGATTGACTTAATAAACGGAAAGGGCGCAGATAAATGTATGACAGCAATTCTAAGTGGTGAAGCAGACATAGGATTTATGGGGCCAGAGTCTACAGTGTATGTCTATAATTCTGACAAACAGGATTATGCAGTAAACTTTGCACAATTAACTCAAAGAGATGGTTCTTTTTTGGTAGCAAGAGAGCCAGATCCTAATTTTAATTTTGATAAGTTGCGTGGAAAATCTGTAATAGGGGGACGTAAAGGCGGAATGCCATTTATGACTCTAGAATACGTAATTAAAAGCAATGGACTTAAACCTGGTGTTGACCTGGATCTGCGTACTGATGTGCAGTTTGATATGATGGCTGGCGCATTCACTGCTGGAGAAGGTGATTATGTAACACTATTTGAACCAGTAGCATCTCAGTTAGAGAAAGAAGGAAAGGGTCATGTAGTTGCATCTATCGGTCAAGAAGGTGGATATATTCCATTTACCTGCTATAGTGCTAAGAAAAGCTATATTGAACAGAATCCAGATATAATTCAAAGATTTACTAATGCAATTTATAAAGGTATGCTTTGGGTTCAATCACATTCAGCTGAGGAAGTTACAGATGCTCTTCAACCTCATTTTATTGAAACTGAAAGAGAAATATTGATAAGTCTAGTTCAGAGATATAAAGACCAGGATACTTGGCATCCAGATCCTATATTGACTGAAGATGGTCTAAATCACATGATGGACATTATGGAATTAGCTGGTGAATTAGAACAAAGAGCGGATTATGATAAGATTGTTAATACAGAATTTGCTAAGAAGGCAATGGAAAAATAGAATAAGATTATTAAGCCTCGAGATTATGAACATGCCCTGTCAAGTAGACAGTGGTATTAATAAAAAACTCTATGGACCAGTCATCAAATTGTGATTGTATTCTATTTTATCTTCCAGAAAAATATGCTCCTCCTTGATTTAAACAGTTTTTATTGCTTGAACTGTCTACTACAAGGGGAGCATATCATTAATTTTTGAGGCTTAAAACTTTCTATTTTACATATATAATAGGTTAACTGTATTGTGGCTATAAAGGGTGCAGTTTATTAGTTATTAAATTGCTTTTAATCCTCTATTGGTGTTGTAGTTTTTGATTTGCTAAATGCATCTTTTAATTGTTGCGAAGGTGAATCATATGGATTTTCCCAACCTTTTTTAACAGCAAGTTCCATTAGAGCTGTATGTCCTCCTACTACTGTATTTAGGCTTGCTCCATACATAGCTCTTAGTTCAGGTGTTGAACTTGCAACAGTTGCACTTAAATAAGCATCCGCTGCTCCTTTAGCAGAAGCAAGCATATTAGTTGCAATTACTTCATCATTAATATCTGTCATGTTTTTTACCTTATTTCCTAAGAAATTTGCCATTATTTCACCTCCCCTGTTCCCGCTACTCTGTTTTCATTTACAAATTGTTGAATCCCTTGAATTCTACCTTCCATTGCTAAGATACCAGCTTCTGCTTGTCTTTTTAAATCTTCATCAGTAATTAAACCTTGCATAGCTCTAGATACTGCTAACCCATCACTTTCCATCTTTAGCATATTTGTTAATGAAAGCATTTCAGCATCTGATAAATTTCTCATATTCTAACCTCCTGTTTTCTATTTTCTTAAATATTATTTGCATATTATATTTTTATATACATTAGCTGAAGCTTGTGGAGATTTGAAGATGATTGGCTTTAAATCTTAGTTTTTTATGCCTTTAGTGAAAACTTAAAGCACAGCAAATAGCCTCGAGTTTTCCTCAAGTCTTAGTTTATGTAATTTATGGATATAGGCTTGTCCTTTTTTCCAAGCTGGTCTATTTTTAGAAATAAAACTATATGATATAAAGCTAGTTTAATTTCCTTTTTTTATTATTTACTTCACAATATAAAACATTTTACATAATCAGCATTCTTTAGTACCCCGAATACCTACAACTCCAATCTACAATAAACATCTTCAGATTCATCGAAATCACCAGTATCCACAAAACCCAGTGATTTGTAAAATTATATGCTACAACATTTTTTCTAGAACATGAAAGAACAACTGCTTCTGCCTCTCCATATGGATGAGTTTTCATAATTTCAATCAATTTCAGCATTGCTTCCTTACCGTATCCATTCCCTTGATATCTTTTATCAATCATCATTCTTGATAAGTAATAAGCATTTTCATCATCCTCTATGTCATCTTCATCAATTGGTTGATATTCTGCCATTATAAAGCCTACTAATATATCGTCATTATAAACAGCATAAGGCATAGGTGTATACTTACCATCATTTAATAATCCATAGGCCTCTGACAAGCTATAGGCATTAGAAGCAATTTATTCCCATTGCTTTTCAGTAAGATCTAATCGTATGCATTCCTCAAAATTGTCTGATGTAATCTTTCTTAACTCTATCATAGTTTATCCCCCCATATATACTTCTTGTTGCTTTATTAGAATTTTAGTATATAATCCATAACACAATAACTAAATCTCTTTTTCATTTCAGAAGATAAAAAAAATAAAGGAAGGTCATAAATGAGAGCCACCATACCCAAAATTATATTAAATTTCAATAAATAATTCAAAATTAACTAACATTGCATTTCAAAGGTAATTCAAATATTCCGTCTTTGTAATTAGACAGTAGATGAGGAGTCTTCTCCCTTGTATTCTAAAATATCCCCGGGCTGACATTCTAAAGCCTTACAAATTGCCTCTAAGGTCGAGAATCTAATAGCTTTTGCCTTCCCATTTTTCAATATGGAAAGATTCGCCATAGTTATCCCAACTCTCTCTGATAGTTCAGTAACACTCATTTTCTTTTTGGCCAGCATCACATCAATATTGATTATAATTGCCATGTTATTCACCTCAAATCGTTAAGTCATTATCATTTTTTATATCTATGGCATTTTTTAATAGTTTTTGAAGTACAGCAGCAAAGACTGCAATTACTATTGAAGCAAATACAGGCACCGTTCCGAATATTATAAGACCTGGTGCATCGTCTTTTTCTGCTAAAAGATAAGTAAATGGCATTATTATGACATAAAGTGTACTGATTGCAATAGCACAGTATTTTATATGCTTTAAAGTCCTTACAGATAATTCTGAAAAAGCAATGTTTTGGTCAATATAGCCTAAAAGTCTAAAAGCGCTATACAATGCAATATAAAATGGTATAGCTGATACATACATACCTATTAAAATAGGATATATTATATACGCATAATCCGAATTTATTGGATTATTAGTTAGCCAAGGTAACCCGTATATACACAAAGCAATCACAGGAAGTCCCATAAGTATAACCGCAAACTTTAAAAAGAATGTTTCTCCTTTCATTAAAGCACCTCTCTTATTTAATTATAAACTAATTATAGCATGATTTTTATCGTTTTACAATAAATAATTATCGTTTACAGTTATGTTTTTGTTGTTATACGAGTTTTTTGAAATATTACTAGAGTAAAATTGCATATTCTTTATATCATAACATACCGAGTAATCACTTCTATTTTGATTCACCACCTATTTATCCAGACATTTCTCAGGGTCAAGCTTTATGAGAACCCATTTCCCAACTTTATCTTTAATATATTGTGCAATTTCTATATCTGTATCATTAGTCAGTGTGAAGAAAACTATAAGATAGTCATTACCGTCGGTTCCTTTAAAATATATTTTTTTTACATAGCCCTCTTGGTGAGTAGGATATCTTTCCTTTACAAGTTTGCACCAACCTCCATATTTAATATCTACTACTGCTTCACCTAGATAGGCCCATCCATGATATGGTGCACATAAATAGTTTTCGCTAAAAAACTTGATCTTGTATATCTTATATAGGTTTCCTTCTCTAGAAAGATTTATAAATCCGTAGTAATATGCAAAATATGATGCATCATTTTCTGAGCCTTTAATTGTCTCTATCTCGATAAAATACTTAAGCTCATTAGTGTGGTCATTATCTCTAGAAATGGGCTTCAATTTAATTAAATTTGTATGGAGGATATTCTCGTGAGACGCAAGGTATTGTTCATAGCTTATATTCTTTTGGTAGCTAGAAGATAAAAACCTATATGCAATAGGATATGGTAATCTAGAGTTTCCTAAAGTACCACAGCCTGCATTCTTACCATCCATGTGATTGGCTGCCTCACGTAACAAACTAAAATAATTAATAATAGTATCATCAGGCGTTATAAATAGATAATCAGGCAATACATCTAGCTCGGATACATCTCTATACAAAGGTCGGTCGTTAAGAATTGGTAATTTTGAAGGTCGGAAAAATTTTTCTAAATCTGATTTGTCATCATCTACTGAAATCGCTTGAACTTCAATAAATTTTTCAAGTGGCTGTGAGTATAGTTGACCACCCATAAAAAATATTGGAGTATCATCATCTCTATGATAGTTAAGATATAGCATCATCAAAGTCAAGGCTATAATTATCCCAACTAAATATACAATAAGTCTTGCCCTGCTTAGTATAATTATTTTCATATAAAACTCTACCCCCTAGCCTTTTTATAGAGTATATGAAAAAACTAGCACAAATATATAGGTAAAAGTAAAAGCTTCAATACATAGGGGTTAGGCTTGGCACCATCAAATCCAATATTAGGCTTTCACCGACTAGTTTAGCTCATGCTGAGTACATAAAAAAGTAGAGGTGTGAACGTATCCACACCTCTAAATAATAACTATATTATAGTTTGATAAAGTAGCCTATTTATTCGCCTAAATAAATTGCCTTAGTCTTAGCAATTTTAGCTATTCTTTCTTCTGCCATTCTATCTGCAGCTACACTAGTTGGTATATTGTCTCTCTTTGATATTTCAATTACTTTCTTCACAACATTATAGATATTTGAAGCTCTATTCATTGCTCTTTCTTTGTTATATCCCTGTATTTCTTCATAAACATTAATTACTCCACCACTATTAATTACATAGTCTGGTATGTAAAGAATACCTTTATCTTTTAATAATTGTCCATGTTTTTCTTCTGCTAATTGGTTATTTGCAGAACCAGCAACTATTTTACATTTTAGTTGATCAACTGTAAAATCGTTTATTATTGCACCCATTGCACATGGAGCAAAGATGTCACAATCAACATTATATATTTCATCTGGAGCAACTGCTGTAGCGCCAAAATCATTTACTGCTCTTTCAATATTAGCTTTCTTAATATCTGTAACATATAGTTTAGCTCCTGATTCATGTAGGTGCTTACATACATAATATCCTACTGCACCTACTCCTTGAACTGCAACTACTTTTCCTGTTAAATCATCGCTTCCAAAAACTTCATTAACTGCTGCTAGTATTCCTCTAAATGTGCCAAAAGCTGTTACTGGAGATGGATTCCCACTTTTACCTTCTAAACCAACAACATGGTCAGTTTCCATATTAATATATGCCACATCTTGAGTACCAATATTCATATCTTCAGCAGTAATATATCTGCCATTTAATCCTTCTACATATTTTCCAAATACTCTCAATAGTTCTTCGCTTTTTAATTTTTCAGGATCTCCCATGATTACAGTCTTTCCACCACCAAGATTTAGACCTGCTGCAGAGTTCTTGTAGGTCATACCCCTTGATAATCTTAGAACGTCAACAATTGCTTCTTCCTCAGACTCATAGTTCCAAAATCTTGTACCACCTAGTGCTGGTCCTAATGTAGTGTCATGAATACCAATTATAGCCTTTAATCCAGTTTCACGGTCTTGACAAAATACTAGTTGTTCATAGTCATACTTTTCTAAGTACTCAAATATTTTCATAAGAATCCCCCTTTAAATTAATATCTAAGATTAAATGTTAAAATAATATTAAACTGTCCTATTAAATTATAAACCTAAATGAAATCGTTTTCAACTTTTCTTGATAACTATTACTTTTCTTTAATAAAGTCCAAAATAAAAAACCCAAGCAAGTCAAACAAAAAGACTTACTTGGGTTTTAAAGTTACCTAATATCTTATTAAGGTCTAATAAACATTTGAGTCCAATAAGGGCTCCCGTTGCTACCTTTAAAATAGCCAACTCCAATTTTTGTGAAGTTTTTTGACAGGATATTAGCTCTGTGTCCATCAGAATTCATCCAAGCTTTTACTACTGCTTCAGCTGTAGGTTGTCCCATAGCTATGTTTTCTCCTGCTGAAGAGTATTTTATTCCAAACTTTTTCATCATTTCAAAAGGACTTCCATAAGTTGGTGATGTATGACTAAAATATCTATTAGTTGACATGTCTTGTGATTTTGCACGAGCAACTTTTGATAGGTCTGCATCTAATACAAGTGGGCTAAGACCATTCTTTTGTCTTTCTACGTTTACCAATCTAACAACTTCTTTTTCTGTTGCATTTACACTATCTAAAATAGGGGATTCTTGTTTTGGTGCTTCTTGTTTAGGTGTTTCTTGTTTTGGTGCTTCTTGCTTAGGTGCTTCTTGCTTAGGTGCTTCTTGCTTTGGTGCTTCAGCTTTTGGCGTTCCAGTCTTAGGTATTATTGTGCCTATTAGCTTGTCTGTATTTACGACATCTCCTTTAGTAGGAACCTTAATTACGATACTATTTTTATTAAGATAATTACTAAAGCTAAATGTATATACTTTTGCAGATGTCCATTTAGAAGTGATTTTTCCTCCAGAAACCGTGTCACAGCTTGCTGCATTAGCAATACTAATGTTTGAAAGTACTAATAATGCTGCTAAAGATGATACTAGTGTTAAATTTTTAATATTTCTTTTCATAAGTTTCCTCCTTCTAACTTTTTCTATTTTAGATATGTTCTTAGGGAAGTAATACTTATTTTGTCCTTGTTGAAAGTATAACACTATTAATCTGAAGTCTAAAGGCTCAATATTTTCAATAACTAGCTAAAAATGGACATGTCTCCGTATATATGAAACAAAATATAGATATGCCTTAAAAAAGCATAATATAAAGTAATCTAAAAATTTTGATAGAGTCACTTATAAACTAGATTGCTTTACATATCAAACAATTCTCTAATTTCTTTCTCACTCATCTTTGAAACAAGTGTTTCTCCAGGCTGGATTACAGAGTCTATTAGCTCTTTTTTTCTCTCTTGAAGCTTGAAGATTTTATCTTCTATTGTGCCTTGAGCTATTAGCTTCATAACATGAACTACATTCTCTTGTCCAATTCTATGAGCTCTATCTGTAGCCTGCTCTTCTACAGCAGGATTCCACCATGGGTCAAAGTGGATGACAGTATCTGCACCAGTAAGGTTTAGTCCTGTACCCCCTGCTTTTAATGAAATTAAGAAAACACTACCGATTCCCTTGTTAAAATCATTAACCAGGTCTCCTCTTTTTTTTGTATCCGTTGAGCCATCAAGGTAAAGATATTCTATTTTCTTGGTTTCAAGCATTTTTGCTATAATTTTTAACATACTTGTAAACTGTGAAAACAAAAGTACTCTGTGTCCACCTTCTAAAACATCTATGATTAGCTCCTCAAGAAGCTGCAGCTTACCACTTTCACCACTATAGTCCTCGATAAACAATGATGGATGACAACAAATTTGTCTAAGTCTGGTTAAGCCTGCTAATATCTTAATATGACTTCTTTCAAAGCCTCTATCTTTAATTTCTTCTTCAATTTCTCCCTTTATTCTATTTAGATAAGCTAGATATATTTTCTTCTGTTCTGTAGTAAGCTCAGATACAAGCTTATGCTCTATCTTGTCAGGAAGCTCTTTAAGAACTTCTCTTTTTAACCTTCTCAATATAAAAGGTTTGATATACTTACTTAGCTCTTCTAAAGATTTTTTATCGTTTTCCTTTACAATAGGTCTTTCAAACTTCTTAACAAACTTGTTATTCGACAATAAATATCCTGGCATTATAAAATCAAACAGTGACCATAGCTCAATTAGTGAGTTTTCAATTGGTGTACCTGTTAATGCAAAATAATTATGAGCTTTTATATCTTTGACAGATTTTGCATTTTGTGACATTGGATTTTTTATATGTTGAGCTTCATCTAATATACAATACTTAAATGTAATATTTTCATATAGTTCTATGTCCCTTCTTATAAGTGGATATGATGTTACTACAATGTCATAATTCATTACATCCTCTATATTGTTTTGCCTTTCATCTTTATTTCCAGATATCACTAGCGTGCTTAACTCAGGTGTGAATTTTTCAACCTCCGCAGCCCAGTTATATACTAATGAAGTAGGAGCTACTATAAGACTCGGTAGTTTATTGCCTTCAATCTTTTCAGATAAAATAAATGTCAGTACCTGTAGAGTCTTACCCAATCCCATGTCATCAGCTAATATACCACCCATTCCATAATTCGCCAATGTCTTTAGCCACTTGAATCCAAACCTTTGATAATCCCTCAGTATGCTTTTTAGATTCTCTGGGATAGTATATTCTATGTCTCCAGGCTCTCTAATGTTTTGTACCAGTTCTTTAAATAAAAGATTTCTTTTTACATAACTATTTTCTGATTGTTTTAACTTTTCATCAAGGTATAAAGCTTTAAATTTAGGTATTTGAACAATATCCTTTTCAAAATCCTTATTATCAAGCTCTAGATAATCTAAAATCTCTGACATGCTTTTTAGTTCATCCATTTCAAGTGGCAAATATGAGCCATCTTTTAACTTGTAATATTTCTTCTTCTCTCTTAGAGAATTAAATACTTCCATTAACTCAGTACTATCTAAACCGTTTATACTAAAATTAAATTCTAGCATGTCGTTCTCAGAATTTAATCTAACTCCTCCTGCAAATGAAGTCATGTCTTTGATTTTTACATTTCTGAATACCTCTGAATAGAAAACTTCTGCCTTATCCTGTAGTAATGGTATCTTCTTAAAGACAAAATCAAATTTCTTCTCCTCATCATCTAAATAAATCATATTATTTTTTACCTTAAACTCTGAAGCCTCAAAAATACTAATTATTTCTTTTTCCCTTTCAAAATCTCTTATAAGTATTCTTTCTTCCTTTGCTTTCTTTTCCTCATGAGTGAATGGGTTAATAACAATATCTCCATATATATACCTTAAATCTGCAAGAATAGCATCTTCATTAGTATCTAAATAAACCTCTGGTTTTATTTCTGGCTTATATATAGATGATTGCACCTTTGGATCTATGTCAATTTTCCCAATTTTTTCAATAAACGGATATACTTCTGATACAAAATCATCATTGTATTCATGTGGTATCTTTATAGTATTATCCTTTTGTTTAATAAGCGCAGAGTAGAAGGGAATAAAATATTCTCTTTGCTGCTTTGTAATTTTATAAATTAAATCCTGTCTAAAAAAATACTCCCCATCTGTTATCAGTGGAATAAGAAGCTTTCCGTAGTCTACGCTTAAGACTAAATCTTTTTCGTTTTTATCCAACCTAAATTTTAAGGGAATATTTTCTTCTAATATCTTCACATCCTCAAATTGTCTGTTCATTATAATGGCTTTAAAACTTCTATCCTTCATAATTTCAAAAAATCTTTTTGTAGTTTTAGATGTGAAATTTACTCTCTTTCCTTTAAACAAGCTTGTTTTACCAAATCCATGAACACTTTCATTTATTACTTTTTCTGTATCATATAACTCTTGTAATAGATTTATTATAGGTTGATCTATCTCATCAAAACTGTGAATTTTCGGATCAAAGGTAAACTCTTTGCCAAACTGCAATTCTTCTTTGGTTTCTAAGCTTTCTAGTAGTTTCTTTATGCTTTTTACAACATAAAGCTTGCTTTCTCCTATGCGAAGACTTATATAAGATAAGTTATCCATATCACCATATGGATTTAGCTCAAATTCATAGGTTATTTCTAGATGAACTGGGCTCTTAGTATCTAATTGTTTGTATCTAAAAAAATCTAGTATACTTTTAGCTATACCATATGATTTAGCTTTATCAAATTCTCCCCTTTGATCTCTCTCTTTAATCTCATATAGTGTAGCTACTACATGCTTACAATATCCCCAATATCCATCATAGGCAGAGCATGTGCAAGATCCCCTTCGAAACTCTCCCTCTTTGTCAAATTCTACTCTTATATTGTATCTTCGGCCACCTGAAACAACAGCATTAAACAATAGCCTTTGACCATTGAATGTGAGTTCCCTTACCTTTTTTGCTCTAAAATACTGCTGCCCTTTCAAGTAAGTGGTAGGTAATGGGCATAAAGCCTTGATTGCTTTTTCTGTAATATTAAACATAATTCACCTCAAAAATTAAACCGATTTTTCTAATTTTGCAAACTAAAGCTATTATATCATAATTATTTCCAATGTGAATTTTCTTTTTACTTTGTAAATTCATAACTAGAATTCAACCATTTCAGTACATTGCACAGTATTCTATATAATGTTAGAATTAAGTGAATAAATATAACGGAAAGGAGAGCTAAAATGAATCCGAAGGAAAAAGCAAAAAATCTACCAGCAAAACCTGGAGTTTATCTTATGAAAAATTCAGCCGGTGATATTATCTATGTCGGGAAAAGTAAATGTCTTAAAAACAGAGTTAGCTCTTACTTTCAAAAGACAAAAAATTGCCCTCCAAAAATTGAAAGACTTGTGAAAACGCTAAAGGATTTTGATTATATTCTTACAGATACAGAATTTGAAGCATTTATGCTAGAATGTAAGCTAATAAAAAAGCTGCAACCTTTATATAATAGACAAATGAAAAACACATCATCATATACCTATGTAGAAATAAATACTAGCATAGAAAACATGGGCCTAAAAACAGTACATTCCCCTGGAGAAAAACACTCAACTATCTACTTTGGTCCATATTCAAGCAAGAATACTGTGGAAAGGGCTATCCAAGGTATAAAAGACTTCTGCAAAATAAACTGTAATAATCAATCTAAAAGAAGCATACCATGTCTAAACTATTCACTAGGACTTTGTATTGGCATGTGTTTAGGAGAAAAAGCAGCACAAGAATATGCAATTATAATTAATAGAATCAAAGACCTGCTTAAAGGTACGGATATGAACTTACTGGAACAAATGAAACAAAAAATGATATATGCTTCTAATAATTTTGATTTTGAAACTGCTGCCAAGTATAGAGACTATGTAAGCGCTTTTGAAACCTTAGTAAACAAAGAAAATGTGATAGAATTCACTGAGGACAATAAAAATATTGCTGTAGTTGAGCAATTTGATGATGAATCCTTTAAGCTTTTTCTTATAAAAGGAAAAAGAGTTATTTTTAAAGAAAAATATAGAACAAATGAAATAGATGACATAGGATTAATTGCTAATATTAGGATTAATATTCTAAACTATTTTAAGGATAATGAGTTAAGTATAGCTGTGGAAGTAAAAAAGGAAGATGTAGATCAAGCACAGATAATATACAGTTATCTGAAAAGCAACAACTGCAACTATTTTATTATTCCAGAAGAATTGCTGAACTCTAAGAATGATAAGCACATTGATGAAAAAGTTTCAGAGTTGCTTAACTTTGAGAATTAAATATGCTTTATTTATAAGCTAGACTCCACTAAATGGAGTCTTTATTTCTTCTGGCTTTTTTTATATTCCTGTATATCATAGTAGTCCTTTATTTCTAATCCTCGTTCACCTGCTAAAGATTCAAGATGATGAGTAAATTCATGTAACAAAATATCCTTTAATTTTTTGCGTAAGGTCAAGTTAGACTCTCCAGCATGAACTTTTTCAAATGAACCATAATAGATTACTATATGTCTACCAGTTATGCTTCTACAATATTCACCTAAAATATGCAAAGTGTCTTCATCTCCACTTTCTGAATGTATTTTATATTCAGGTAAAAGAACGATTCCTCCATTTAATTGCTTAAAGAAATATGGGGGGATTTCTTCTGCTATTTGGTCAAGCATTTCATGAACTTCATCTATTGATGGGAAGTAATACATAATAACAATTCCTTTCTAATAAGCTCAAATTATAATTCTTTAAATATATACTACTTTATTTCTATAGCCTATACAATAGGGGCTCATGATAAAAATTCAACAAGCCCTGCTTTTGCAGGGCTTGAATATGATTAAATATTATTTAACTTTCAATTCTTCAAATCTTTTAGAAATCTTCTTCCAATCAATTACATTCCACCAAGAGTCAATATAATCTGCCCTTCTGTTCATATATTTTAGGTAATATGCATGCTCCCATACATCAATACCTAAAAGTGGTTTATTTCCATTTGATATTGGATTGTCTTGATTTGGAGTAGACTCAATTGCTAGTTTACCATCTTCTTTGAGAACTACCCATGCCCATCCGCTACCAAATTGACCTAAAGCAGCCTTCTTGAAATCCTCTTTAAACTTTTCAAATCCACCTAAATCCTCATCAATTTTTAAAGCAAGTATGCCTTCCGGTACTCCTCCACCTTCAGGAGACATTATATCCCAAAATAGTGTATGATTATAGTGGCCTCCCCCATTATTTCTAACTGCTTTCTTTATATTCTCTGGCAGACCATCTAAGGATTTTAATATACCCTCAATATCCATTTTTTGAATTTCTTCATGTCCTTCCAATGCTTTATTAAGATTGCTTACATAAGCTTGATGATGCTTTGAATAATGAGTTTCCATTGTAAGTTTATCTATATGTGGTTCTAGTGCATCAAATGAGTAATTTAATTCTGGTAATTTAAATATCATAGTATCTCTCCTCGTATTCTATATATCAATGTGATAATTGTCATTGTAGTTTATATATATCCAATTTTAATAATGATAAACATTATCATTTAATAAACTATAGAATTTCATCCTGTAAAATAAAATGGATAGGTCACCCTATCCAATATTATCTATATTTTTAATGATATTAGAAGCTTTTTTAAATATTAGTTATCATCAAGACTATTATATTTAAAACAGCTAGTAATATGGTCATTAACTAATCCTGTTGCCTGAATATAAGAATAAACAATAGTATTACCTAAAAATCTAAATCCTCTTTTCTTTAGATTCCTACTTATCTTATCTGATAATTCAGTATTAGCCGGTACCTCTAATAAATCATTCCAGTGATTATTTATAGGCTTATTTTCAACAAATGCCCATATATAATTATCAAAGCTCCCAAATTCCTTTTGTATTTCTAAAAATCTATTCGCGTTATTTATAGAGGCTTCAATTTTTCTTCTATTTCTTATTATCCCAGGATTGTTCATTAACTCCTCTATTTTTTCATTATTATAAGCAGCTACCTTAACAGGATCAAATCCATCATAGGCTTTTCTATAATTCTCTCTTTTCCTCAAAATTGTGATCCAGCTTAGACCAGCCTGTGCAGATTCTAATACTAAGAACTCAAAATGTTTTCTATCATCACGGACTGGAACACCCCATTCTTGGTCATGATAATTTACATAAAGCTCATCTTCTCCACACCAAGGACATCTGTTCATAAATTTCCCCACTTTCACCTGCTTATTTCCTTATAGCTTCACAGCACTTATCTCACCAGACATAATGTATTCTCCTACCTTTAGATTGTGTCCCCATTTTTCAGCGTATTCTTTTGATACTTCTTTAGTGCTTATGTTTATTTTCTTAAATCCTGATTTTTGTAGATAAGCTTCTAGCTCTTCAACTGAAGAAGCACCCGTTACTCAGCCACAATAAAGCTTTTCATCCTTTTTCATTTCCTCAGTCAATTCTCTCATAAGAACTACATCTGAAACAGCCAGCCTTCCGCCTTTTTTAAGTACTCTATAGGCTTCATTATAAACTCTTTGCTTATCTGGTGATAAGTTAATTACACAGTTTGATATTATAACATCAATTATATTATCTGCTACTGGAAGATTTTCGATTTCTCCTAATCTAAAATCTACATTTTTATATTTATCTTTCTTTGCCAGTCTACGTGCTTTGCTAATCATTTCTGGTGTCATATCTACGCCAATTGCAAGACCATTGTCGCCAACTTTTTTAGCTGCTATGAAACAGTCTAATCCACCACCACTTCCTAGATCTAGTACTGTTTCTCCTTCCATTAGTTGAGCAATTTCTAAAGGATTTCCACATCCAAGTCCCATGTCTGCCTCTTCTGGTGCTAAGAATATTTCTTCTTTTAAATAGCCTATACTTGCAGTTACACTTTTTGAAGAACTTGTTGGTGATGCTACACCACAACACCCTGTTCCTTTCTTTGCAACTGCAACCTTTCTATAGCTTGAACGTACACTTTGTCTTATTTTATCTTTTTTAGTTTCATCCATTGTTAAAATTTATCTCCTTTCAAATTAACAGCAGTCTATTTGAATCTATTTTATTCATTACTAATCTTTAACTATTGATTCTTAATCATTTTTATAATTTTCTACTCTCAACTTAATGACAGCTTACCTTGGTATAAACCCAACCTTCTTGTATACCTTTCTTAATGTTTTATTAGCTACATATTCGGCTTGTTTTGATCCATCCGTATAGATTTTTTCTAGATAATCTTTATTCTTCATTAAATCAAAATATTTCTCTCTTACAGGTTTTAACCCTTCTACTACAACCTCAGCTAAATCTGATTTAAATGCTCCATATCCTTGACCTAGGTACTTATTCTCAATGTCTTCTATACTTTCACCAGAAAACTTAGAGTAAATAGTTATTAGATTTTTTATACCAGGCTGTTCATCTGAATACTTCACTACACCCAATGAATCTGTAATAGCTCTTTTTATTTTTCTAACTGTAGCATCCTTGTTTTCTATTAAGAGAATATAATCATTGTCATCATCACCAGACTTTGACATTTTACTTAAAGGATCTTGTAATCCCATTATTCTACTACCCACTTTTGACATGTATATATCAGGCACCTTAAATGTTTCACTATACTTATTATTAAACCTTATAGCCAAATCTCTTGCTAACTCTAGGTGCTGCTTTTGATCCTCACCAACTGGCACTAAATCTGCCTGATATAATAATATATCAGCTGCCATTAGAACTGGGTATGTAAATAACCCTGCATTCAAATTTTCTTCACCCTTTTGTGATTTTTCTTTATACTGTGTCATTCTGCCTAATTGCCCCATGTAAGATATACAATCTAATACCCAAGCTAATTCAGCATGTGCACTTACATGGGATTGGAAAAACAATGTGTTCTTATCTGGTTCTATGCCAGAAGCTACATATTGAGCTAATATCTCTAGTGTACGTCTCCTTAAATCCTTAGGCTCCTGTGGCACAGTTATTGCGTGTAAATCTACTATGCAATAGTAGCAATCATACTCATCTTGAAGTTCTACCCAATTTTTTAATGCCCCTAAATAGTTTCCTAATGTAGGCTCCCCTGTTGGCTTTACCCCACTGAAAATAACTTTCTTTTCATTCATCTAAACTACCTCCTTATAATTTATCTGCCAAATTTATTAATATATTTATACTAGTTTCTTCACTAGGTTTCAGAATAAAAAACTATAACCCTTTCCTTTAAAATATTAAAAGCCTTTAATCTCAAATAAGAGACGAAAGGCTTTTTCCGCGGTACCACTCTAGTTAGTCATATGACTCACTTAATCTATAACGGTAGACATCCGTCAAATCCTACTAATATTTCAGATTCAAACTCATGAGTCCATTCAACAAATATCATTGCCTCAGGCTCCCACCATCCCTGAATCGCTGTAGCTTGATTAGATGTTTACTACTCTCATTCATTGCTTTATATATATTATTATATTTATTATATCTGAAAATACAATAAAGTAAACCTATTAATTTTGAAAATTGTGAAATATAATAATAATTGTCATACAAGGTATTTTAGTAGTATAATATGTAATAGAACAATTTATAAAAAAGAAGGGGGAGATAATGCAAGTGAGTAAGGTAAAAATCTTTGCAGACAGCACATGTGATCTGAGTAGGGACCTTATTGAGTCTAATGATATTTCTATAGTCCCTCTATATGTTGGCTTTGACGATAACACATACCTGGACAAAGTAGAAATTACGACTAAAGAACTATATTCTAAAGTAAATGAGTGTGACAAGCTTCCTAAAACTTCTGCTCCATCACCTTTAGACTTTATTAATGCATTTAAGCCTTTCATTGATGAAGGAAAGGAGATACTTTACATAGGACTTTCTTCTAAACTGTCTTCCACTATACAAAATGCGAGAATAGCTGTATCAGAACTTCCAGAAGCAAAAATCGAAATTTTAGACTCATGTAATTTATCTACTGGAATAGGAATTCTAATTATGAAAGCTGTTGATTTGGCTAAAGAAGGATTTGGAGTAGAGGAAATAGCAAAAAAAATACGCCAACTAATATTTAAGGTAGAAACAGCTTTTGTACCTGATACTTTAGATTATCTGTACAAAGGCGGAAGGTGCTCATCTCTTCAGGCTTTAGCAAGTGGTGTTCTTAAAATCAGGCCAATTATTAAAGTAGTAGATGGTGGTATGATAGTTGGACAAAAGGCAAGAGGAAAAAGAGAAAAAATTCTAGAAACCATGCTTGAAAATGCTCTTAAGGACAAAGATAAAATGGATAAGAAAAGAGTCTTTGTTACTCATACCGAAGGTTATGATGATGCAGTGTTTTTAAAGAATATACTAGAGGAAAAACTAGATGTAGAAGAAGTTTTAATTACTGATGCTGGTTGTGTAATATCTAGCCATTGCGGACCAAATACTATTGGAATTATTTATTTAATAAATTAGAGATATAACGGCTTATATAAGCCGTTATAATTTTATTCTACTGTTTTAACTTTTATTGAACTTTATCTTTAAACTATTGGATCTTAGGAATCTTGAAAAAAGGTATTGACAAAAGATAAAATTATCATTACAATACAGTAATATAGCTATATAATTTAATAAAGTATTTTTAAACTCTTATCTAGAGAGGTGGAGGGACTGGCCCGATGAAACCCAGCAACCAGTGTTATTTTAACACGAAGGTGCTAATTCCTGCAGCAGTAATGCTGAAAGATGAGTGAGGATGGATAGCTTGTGCAATTTACCTCTTTCATTTGAAAGAGGTTTTTTTAATTATATAGTAATAATATTACTTTAGGATAATAGATAAAAACAATTTATTATATGTAAAATGCAACTGTATAATTTAGCACAGTAATTCGCTAAAGGAGTGAAATGATGATTGAGATTAAGAATTTAAGCAAAATTTACAAAAGCAAATCTTCTGATGTTAGCGCTTTAAAAGATATTAATCTTAGGATAACTAAAGGTGAGATATTTGGGATAATAGGACTTAGTGGAGCTGGAAAGTCCACACTAATAAGGGCTATTAATCGACTAGAAGAACCAACAGAAGGCACTGTTACAATTGAAGGCAAGGATATAACCAAGCTAGAAAAGAGAGATTTAAGAAGCTCAAGAAAAGAAATTGGTATGATATTTCAGCATTTTAATTTATTAAACTCAAGAACTGTATATCAAAATATAGCTTTCCCTTTAGAAATAAATGACTATAACAAACAAGCTATAGAAAAAAGAGTTAATGAATTACTTAGGGTTGTTGAGTTAACTGATAAAAAAAATGCATATCCATCACAGCTAAGTGGCGGGCAAAAGCAAAGAGTTGCTATAGCTCGTGCACTTGCAAATAATCCAAAAATACTATTATGTGATGAGGCTACATCAGCACTAGACCCTAAAACTACTAAGGCAATACTCAGTCTAATAAAAAAAATTAGAGCAGAATTCAAACTAACAGTAGTTCTAATAACTCATCAAATGGAAGTTATTAAGGAAGTATGTGATAGAGTGGCAATAATAGAGGATGGTAGAATAATTGAACTTAATACAGTAGAAGAAATATTTGCTAGACCTAAAACTAATACTGCAAAGGCATTTATTTCTCACATTCATAGAAGTGATGAAGATGAGATAATATTCCCAAAATCTCCAGACTCTACAGTGGTTAAACTTAGCTATTTAGGTGATTCTGCTAAGAAACCTATTATTGCTGATTTAATTAGGAAATTTGATATTGATATAAATATATTGTCAGGAGACATTGATGAGTTGCAATCCACTAGTGTAGGTAATCTTTTAATTCAGATCCTCGGGAGCAACATAGAAATGGAAAGAGCCTTTAAATGGATTAAGGAACAAAATATTGACCTAGAGGTGATATGGAATGGATAATATTTTCTCACTATTAATACCTTCTTTGTGGGAGACTCTTTTAATGGTAGCTCTCTCCACGGTTTTTTCATTGATACTAGGATTCCCTCTAGGAATATTATTAGTTATAACAGAAAAGGGCGGAATATGGGAAAAGCCATCCTTAAATTCTATTCTTAGTGCTATAGTAAATGTATTTCGCTCATTCCCATTTATTATACTGATGATATTTGTTATGCCACTTACTAAAGTAATAGTCGGTAAGTCTATAGGGACACTTGCTACTGTAGTGCCTTTGTCAATTGCGGCTGCCCCTTTTGTGGCTAGAATAATTGAAGGTGCCTTAAAGGAAGTAGACAGAGGAATAATAGAGGCTGTCTCTTCAATGGGTGCTTCTACATTTGAAATAATAACTAAGGTATTAATTCCAGAAGCCATGCCTTCATTGATACTTGGAATTACATTAACCATAATAAACCTAATAGGGTATTCTGCAATGGCTGGTGCAATAGGAGGAGGTGGACTAGGAGACTTAGCCATACGTTATGGTTATCATAGATTTCAAACTGATATAATGATTGCTTCTGTAATTCTTATAATAATATTAGTTCAAGTAATACAATTCATAGGAAACAAATTAGCACTAATAATAGATAAAAGAAAATAAGGAGGAATAAATAATGAAAAAATCATTGAACCTTTTATTAGCAATTATATTAGTTACTGCAATAGCAATTACTGGCTGTCAATCAAATTCAAATAAGGACAAGGTTATAGTAGTGGGTGCTTCTCCAAAGCCACATGCAGAATTGCTTAAATTAGTGGCTGATGACTTAGAAAAAGAAGGCTATAAGCTTAAAGTAGTAGAATTTACTGACTATGTAAAACCAAACCTAGCATTAGATGAAAAAGAACTAGATGCAAACTTCTTTCAACACTTACCATATTTAGAAGACTTTAATGCAGAAAAAGGCCTTGATTTAGTTGCATTAGCAAGCACCCATATAGAGCCCATGGGATTATATTCAAACAATTTTAGTAATATAAGTGAATTAAAAGATGGTGCAGAAATAGCTATTCCTAATGATACTGTAAATGGTAGTAGAGCTCTATTATTCCTTGAAGACAATGGACTAATTAAGCTTAAGGAAGGAGTTGGATTTAAGGCAACTGAAAAGGATATTGTGGATAATCCTAAGAATATCACTATCAGACCTCTTGAAGCAGCTCAACTGCCTAGAGCCTTAGATGATGTAGATGCTGCTACAATAAACGGTAACTATGCACTACAAGCTGGTTTAAATCCTACTAAGGATGCTGTCCTTATAGAAAGATCAGATTCACCTTATTCTAATATAATTGCTATTAGAAAAGGTGAAGAAAACAATCCTAAGCTTCAAGCTTTAGTAAAAGCACTTCAGTCTGATGAGGTTAAGAGTTTTATTGAAGAACAATATGAGGGTGGAGTTGTTCCTTCATTCTAAACAAAAAAGATAGATCCTTCATTTCATTCAATATGACAATTGAAAAAAGCCCTTCTGACTGCAAACCAGAAGGGCTTTGATTATTCTATAAACTTCTTAATTTATTCAATATGATTCTTTGCTCAACTGATGCTACAAGTCTTCTTGTATATGCAACTGTATCTGGGTTTACGCTCATGCTGTCTATTCCTTCTTGTACGAGGAACTCTGCAAACTCTGGGTATTGAGATGGTCCTTGACCACAGATTGATATGGTCTTTCCATATTTGTGAGCAGCTTTTATAAGTATAGAAATTGCTCTTTTAACTGCTTCATTTCTCTCATCAAAGTATCCCATATTGTTCAATATTCCTGAATCTCTGTCAGCACCCATTGTAAGCTGAGTTAGGTCGTTGCTTCCTATACTGAATCCGTCTACCATTTGAGCAAATTCTTCTGCTTCAAATACTACTGATGGTACTTCTGCCATTATCCAAAGCTTGAAGTTTCTACCTTGCTCTAGTCCTTCTTCAGCCATTATTTCTTTTACCTTCTTAAGCTCCCAAGTTGTTCTTACAAATGGTAGCATTACATATACATTTGTTAGCCCGAATTCTTCTCTTACTTTTCTTATAGCTCTACACTCTAATCTAAAGCCTTCTTCATATTCTGGAGAAATATATCTAGATACTCCTCTCCAGCCTATCATTGGGTTAGCTTCTATTGGCTCAACTTCGTTTCCACCCTTTAATCCTCTAAATTCGTTTGTTCTGAAGTCACTTAATCTAACTACTATAGGTCGTGGATATATTTCTTGAGCTACCTTTGTAATGCCTTCAGCCATTTTATCTATTACTATTTGTCCTTGTCCAGTTCTTAATAGATACATTGGATGTGCACCTACTAGGTTAGTAAATATAAACTCTGTTCTCATAAGTCCTATACCATCAAATGGTAGGTTTTTATATCTTCCTATCATTTCTGGTTCACCTAAGTTCATGTATATCTTAGTTGCAGTTATTGGTGCTAATTGATGAATCATTTCTTCACTAACTACTCCTGTTGTAGATGCTGATTTTTCTTCTTTTTCTTGTTTTTCTTGTAGAACTATACCTTTATAAACTACTCCTCTTGATGCATCAACTGTAACTTCTAAGCCTTCTGTTAATATTTCACTTGCTTTCTTAGCTCCAACTATACATGGTATACCTAATTCTCTAGATACAATTGCTGCATGGCATGTTCTTCCACCTTCATCAGTAACTACAGCGGCTGCTTTTCTCATAGCTGGTACCATATCTGGATTTGTCATTACTGTAACTAATATATCTCCGTCTTGTACTCTATCTATTTCAGTAATATCTTTAATATTTCTTACCTTTCCGCCATTGATGCCTGGTGATGCAGGTAAACCTCTAACTAATGAAATTAATTCTGCAGGTTGTTGTTGAGACACCATATCTTTATTCTCTCCCTTTAATGTAGTGATTGGTCTTGCTTGTAAAATATATAACTCTTCAGTATCAGCATCTAATGCCCACTCAATATCCTGTGGTGATTTATATAGTTCTTCTATTATCATCCCATTCTTTCCTAGATTAGCTACCTCTAAATCGTCAAGACAAGGATCATTAACCTTATTGTATCCAAGGTATTCTTCTACTTTAACTTCAATAGTCCCTACATCTTCTCTATTTCTTATAACCATAGTATTTTTCTCAGCTATGTTTTTCTCTACAATAGCTAGTGTTTTTTTATCAAGAATAAACTCATCAGGTGTTACTATACCTGAAACTACAGCTTCACCAAGTCCCCAACTTGCATTTATCATTATCTGACCTAAATCGCTTGTAATTGGATTTGCTGTAAACATAACACCAGAAATTTTACTGTTCACCATTTTTTGAACAACTACGCTTAATGCAACCTCTTCATGCTTAAATCCTTGATGATTTCTATAATATATTGCTCTTGCTGTCCATAGAGACGCCCAACATTTTTTTATGTGTCTTAGTACCTCTTCCATTCCACTTATGTATAAATATGTATCTTGCTGTCCTGCAAATGAAGCCTCTGGTAAATCTTCAGCAGTTGCAGAACTTCTAATAGCCACCTGTGGATTAGTTAATTTTACTCTTTCACTGAATTCCGTATATGCTTTTACTATTTCTTCTTCTATTTCTATTGGCATATCTGCTTTAACTATTAATCCTCTTATTGCAGCACTTTTCAATTGAAGTTCAGAGGAGTCTTCCATATCCAAACCATCTAAGATATTTAGTATGTCACTTTGCAGGTTTGATTTGTTTATGAAATCTGTATAAGCAGAAGCTGTAACACAAAATCCAGGAGGAACGTTTGCTCCTTTAACAGTTAGTTCCCCAAGATTAGCTCCTTTCCCTCCAACTAGAGGTATATCTTCCTTGTTTACTTCATTAAACCACTTTATATACTTGTGCTCACTCATATATATTTCTCCCTTCATTAAATTCTATTATTTATATACATATTATAGCACATATATTTAAATGTGCCATACTTTTTATACATTTTTAATAAAAATTTAAGCTATTTTATAAATAATCATTTTAATTGGCGATATAGTATGTCACAAAGTTGTTTTATATAGTATTAATAATGGATTTAGAATTCCCTTAAAAAAAGTCTTCTTTTGCCAAGAAGACTTTTTTATTAGTCAATTACAATTACTGCAGTATCATTCAAGTCCGCCCAATCATATATAAATTTAGCATGGCTAGTATAGTTTCTTACACATTTAGCTGACCTTGGAGTTGTTCCTATTGTTAGTAGATACTCCTTCATTCCCGGATCAACTTTTTCTCCGTCTACTTCAACATATTTTACTGGTACTCCATGAATATATGCTCCAGCTGAAAACCTAGTACCATAAGGTGCATATCCAGCAATTTCTCCTGTTCCATAATCTAGATAGAAAAATCTGTCCCTTTTTTGCAATACCTTAAAGCTACCAGTTGGGGTTTCATACTTATTATTGTCAGGTACTCCTGTTGTTGCAAGTGTATATGAAATCATAGTCCATATTTCATTTGTATTTTCGAATAATGCTTGGTTTTGGTTTGCCTTATCTACTACTATTACTTTATTTAAAACATCTAAATTGTCATCGAAAGAAATATAATTTTTAGGTATCCAAAAGTCTCCATCATATACTAGATTTCTAACCTTAAAATATTCACTTGCTTCATCTACAATAAAGGTTATCATTCCATCAGGAAAATACCTAAATTCATTTAAATTCTCTAGGTTATTGTAAGCTGGCGCACTTTGATAAGCTTGAATACCAAACTCATCAATTGCCTTGCCATCCTTTATAGGTGGAGAACCATTTACATTCTTATAATTGGATATGTATCCATATTGATTTTGGGTTAATGCTTGCTCTAGCCTCCTTACTTCCTCAGCCATAATATCAAATCTAAATCTTCTAGGTTCACCTGCATCACCTGTTACATAGCCATAGACTGGATCTCCGTTTTCTAACCAAGAAAGCAAGTACCATACTTGGTCACCCTCTATCTTTGCTATACCTTCAAGCTTAACCTTGGAATATTGAGTTCCTTTTCCAAAAACAGGTGAATCCAGTGTAGGATTCTCATAAATATTTACATTATCTGATGTAATCAATAAATAGTCATAAGGCATTTCATAATTATGATATCTTATATCTACATAAATACTATCTGGTAACTGAGTCATAAACATTTGCGCTCCGATGGCATTCAAGCTATTAGTAAGCCTATCTGAATTAAATCTGTTTAAACTGCCTGCCATACTATTAAACTGAAGCGTCATGTCTTTCTTTTCTCCAACTCTATTTAAATAAATGTTTGTAATTTCTGTATCTTTGTCAATATCAATATAATTTATATTTGGTTCTAAATCATCATCTGCTATTTTATCTCCGCCTATGCCTCCATCTTCAGTATTAATATCAATTTTGTTTTGAATTTGGTTTTTTGGTTTTTGATTTTTATTCAATTCTCCTATGTCACATGATGTAAAAACCAATACAAGCGCTAGTATTGTCAATAAATATTTTTTCATATTGTTTTAAATACACCTCCTAGTGCATTTAGTTTAACCAAAAATAACAAAAAAATAGGCTTCAATAAATTATTGAAACCTATTCCTTAAACTTTTGATTTGTTAATAATTACCAAATGTAGCATCTGTTGAATATAAAAACTAGTATTAAGAAAAAGAAAAGCAAACTATCTTCCATTCCATCAAATAATGGACAGTTACAGAAAATTAGAACTAACAATAGGAAGAAAAATAGCAAACTTTCATTTTTATCATCATATTTAGCAGATTCAACTTCTGCTGGCATATTGCTACTAATTTCTAATGACATAAAATTCTCCCCCTTCAAATAAGAATCTCATTTATGGGTCATGACTATGTAACCCACCTTAATACTACATATTATTCTTTTTGTGAAGAATTGTTACTTTAAAAATAAATATTTGCTTTATACATAGGTATAAAAAACCAATTAAATAGAAATAATATGTTGTGTACTAGATATTATTATATAAGGAGTGGTATTATGGATACATTAGCATTGGTTCTAGTTATTGTAGGTGCTGTAAACTGGGGCCTAATCGCTTTGTTTCAATTTGACCTAGTAGCTACACTTTTTGGAGGTCAAGATGTTTTTCTAAGCAGAATAGTATATGGACTTGTAGGATTGGCTGGAGTATATTGCATAAGTTTACTGTTTAGAGACAGAAATAGAGTTGATAGTTAACCAATAGTCGTATATAAAAAAGAGAAATCCAATTTGGATTTCTCTTTTTTATATTGTATTAACAATTGTTGCTTATTTTCCTGCAATAGCTAGGTTATTTATCTTAAGTGATGGTGAACCTATATAAGCAGAGCTAGGGAAACCAAACTTTAAATCATTTCCAACAGCTTCAATACCCTTAAATACTTCATAAAGGTTACCAGCTATAGTAATCTGGTTTATAGGTCTGGCAACTTTTCCTTCTTCTACTAAATATCCATATGCAGAAAGTGAAAAGTCTCCAGATACAGGGTTAAGACCAGAATGAAGCCCTTGTACGTCTATTATCATAATTCCTTTCTTAATATCTTCAATCATGCTATCTAAGCTAGTGCTTCCATTCTCTATATACATATTTGTAGGTGATATAGAAACTGGTGACTTGTAAGAGCCTTTGCTTGCATTTCCAGTTGATTCAACTCCATCTTTCTTAGCGGTTTTAGAATTATGTAGATAGGTTTTTAAAACTCCCTTATCTATAATCTTTTTATACCTAGCAGCTACTCCTTCTCCATCAAAGGAAGATGATGCAACCCCATCTTTTAAAAATGGGTCGTCTACTATTGTAAGCAATTCATTTGCTATTTGCTCACTTAGCTTTCCTTTTAACAATGATAGCTTCTTTTGAACATTTTCAGCTATAAAAACTGATGAAAATGCTTGTAATATACTTGCAGCCACATCATTTCTTAGTATTATTGGATATTTTCCTGACTCTATACTTTCAGCTCCTAACATAGATACAGCTTCTTTAACTGCATCTGCAGCTAGTTTTGCAGCATTAAATTTTCTAAAGTCATTGCTAGTGATAAAACTCATTCCAGTTTTTACATCTTCTCCCTCTTTAACCACAACGGATACATAGGCTTGAGCTATATTTGATTTGTTTTCAAGATTTAACCCCTTAGTATTTGCAATCAGCGTATATCCTTTACCTTCACCATATACACAGGAGTTAACAGAAGTTACACGTTTATCTGCAGCATAAGCTGCTTTTTCTAGGGCCTTAGCAAAATCTATCTTTTCTTCTGTTGTTACATTTTCAAGCTCACTATTATATGTATATACTTCCTTATATTCCTTAGAGCCAGAAAAAATTTCTTCCTCATCTTCACTGTCTATAGTCACTGCGTTTTCTATAACTTCTTTAATAAGCATATCTATTGAAGATTCATCTACCTTCTCTGTATATGAATATCCCATCTTACCATTGTAAACTCCTCGAAAAGATAGGCCTATTTCGTCTGATAAACTATACTTGTCTATTTCGCCTTCAAATATTCTTGTATCAAACTGCTTACTTCCTTGGATATATACTTCCATATCACCTAAGCCTAACTCTTTTCCTCTATCAAATATTTTTTTAATTAACTGTCGATTTGACATTATTGACCCCCCTTTCTTCCACCTACTGTTATTGACTTAACTCTTATTGTAGGTTGACCTACATCTGTAGGTATAGAGCCGCTAGCTGATCCACACATTCCCTGACCAAAGTCAAGATTGTTTCCTACCATGTCAATTTGCTTAAGCACTTCCATTCCAGTTCCTATTAGAGTAGCACCTCTAACAGGTTCCTCTATCTTTCCATTTCTAATGATATATCCTTCACTTACTGCAAAATTAAAATCACCAGTAGCAGGATTTACAGAACCACCACCCATGTATTTTGCAAATAAACCATACTCTGTATTGCCTATTATTTCTTCTTTTGTTGAACTTCCATTTGCTATATAGGTATTGGTCATTCTAGATGTTGGAGCATATTTGTATGATTGTCTTCTTCCTGAGCCAGTGACCTCCATTCCCATCTTTTTCCCGTTAAGCTTATCAATCATATAGCCCTTTAATATACCATTTTCAATTAAAATATTTTTCTTAGACTTTGTTCCTTCATCGTCTATATTTTCTGAGCCCCAAGCATTTGGAATTGTTCCGTCATCTATAGCTGTGACTACGTCAGATGCAACCTTTTCGCCAAGTTTTCCTGCAAATACTGATGTTCCCTTGGCAACTGATGTGGCTTCTAATCCATGACCACACGCTTCGTGGAAAATAACTCCACCAAATTCATTGTCTATAACAACAGGCATTTTTCCACTTGGACATAAGTCTGCCAAAACCATTGTCTTTGCAATTCTAGCCGCTTCCTTGCCATAATCCTCTATATTAATCTTATCATAAAATTCAAATCCCATATGAGCTCCAGGCCCGTAAAAGCCTGACTGCATCTCGTCATTTGCAGAAGCAACAGCTGAAATGGCTGTTCTAGTACGTGTTCTCTTATCCTCTGCATATAGTCCTTCAGAGTTAGCAATAAGTACATTTTGTTCATAGTCAAGATATCTTACTGTTACCTGAGATATAACTTCATCGTAGTTTTTAGCTGCATTGTAAGCCCTCTTCATCAATTCAACCTTTTGTGATTTCTCAATACTACTTGGAAGTAGCTTTATCGGATGAATATTATTTATGTCTAATTTAGTAAAGTCTAAAACCTGATGAACATTGCTTCCTTTTATAGCTGCAGCAGCTTCTTTGGTAACCTTTATTAAATTTTCTCTAGTTGAATCATTTGTATATGCATATATACTATTTAATCCATAAAATATTCTTATACCCACACCATAATCTCTTCCTGATATACCACTCTCGATTTTTCCGCCTACAAGTAAAAGCCCTGTATTAAACCTGTCCTCTACAAATATTTCCGCAAAATCCCCTCCAGTTGAAAGAGAGGCAGTTAATACATCTTCAATAATTGATCTGCTTAGCATTTATTAACCTCCTTAAATCACTATTCATTTTCATAAATTCTTTATTTCATAATACTTTAAAACTACTTTGTATAGTATTTAATATATACTTCAATACACGAATGAATTTTCCTTCTTTTAAGAACATAATTTTTCAGAAAATAAGCAAACCTTCCACTCCAGTTCAGGCTGACAATAGAAAATTTTTAGCTATTTCTTGTCATCCTGAGCTTTGGGAAGGTTCTCACAAATCAAACATTAATTAATTATCACAAAAATATTTTTATGTTCTTGTCTATATTCCTTTTTCTATAACTTCAAAAATAAATTTCCCATTTTCATAGAAGAGCTCTCCATCTGCGTAAATCTTTCCTCCATCTCTCATATCACAAAGCATATCCCAATGGACTGTAGATTCATTTTTTGCACCTGTACTTGGATATGAAGCTCCTACAGCAGCATGTACTGTTCCACCAATTTTCTCATCAAAAAGCATATTTCTAGTAAATTGTTGGATTCCATAGTTTGTTCCTATGGCAATTTCACCTAAAGTTCTAGAACCAGCATCAGTGTCTAATAGAGCAAGTAAAAGATCTTCCCCTTTTGCAGCCTCAGCCTTAACAACCTTACCTTTTTCAAATGTAAGTCTTATGTCTTCGATTTCTTTTCCTGCATATATACCAGGGAAGCTAAACCTTATATGTCCTTCTACAGAGTCTTCAACTGGGCCTGTAAATACTTCGCCATCTGGGAAATTGACTTTGCCATCACAGTTAACCCATTTTCTTCCTGACGTGCTCATTCTCAAATCTGTTTCTTTAGAAACTATACGAATATCCTTCTTTTTGTCCAGATACTTAACTACCTTTTCTTGCTCTTCAGATATTCTCTTCCATTCAGCTGTTGGGTCATCCTTATCAATTAAACCTGCTTTAAATACAAAATCCTCGTACTCTTCTAAAGACATACTTCCTTCTTGCGCATCAGAATGTGTAGGAAATTGTGTCAAGCACCATCTGTATTCGCCATTGGCCTCACGTTTATTTTTAATATCTACTATTTCCTTTAATCCTCTTCTCCTAGCAACTATTCTTTGTGGATCAACTCCAGCTAGTTCTTTTGTATTTACTCCGCCTAGTAGATGAATAGTAGCATCATATTTTTCTGCTATTGTTTTGTTAACTGGAGAAACAAATTTAAGCTGCTCATCGCTTCCATCTTTTAATAAAATTTCGGAAATACCTTCAACTCCTGCAGTAATTTCTGGATAAGCACCAACTCTTAGGGCTTCCCTATAAAGCTCTTTCAATAAAGGTTCTGTCGCTACACTGCCTGTAATATGCAAGTATTCATCTTTCTTAATTCCTAATGAATAGTTAATTATTAAATGTGCTAATTTTTGTAATCTAATATCTCTCATATGTACCTCCTCATTTTATTAACGATTTTGTCTTCATTAGAAAAACTATTCTAGATTGTTTTTCTTAATCCTTTAAAATCAACAAATTAAATATTATTTTTTGTTAATAACTATACCTATTAGCTATCTATACCTTTCAAACCCTAAATATCTAGTCCTTGAAATTTCAACTTTCCTTTGTCCTTTTCAACAATCTGACCATATTCTCCATCAGCCACCTGAAATTCCAATCAAAAATACAATCGTCACTAGTACCGGAATAAATGAAAACATAAAATTATTAACTGGGCCAAAATAAATAAAATTACTAATAATATTGTTCATTAAAACCACCTACCTGTTCTATGTATTGATTTATTACTTTCTACCTCTATATCTTCCTGTTCTTAGTTCATTAATATAGGCATCAATTTCTGGCATATCGGACTCTTTTGCTAATTTAATAGCTAATTCCACATCATAAGGTATCCTCACAAAGTTAATTTGAAATCCTTTATTGTCTCTTCCCTTATATTCGCCTTCTAGTATTACATAAGAGGCTAATGTTATGTCTAGTGGATTACCTACACTTCCAGCATTAAAAATCACCTTATCATCAAAATAACTGATATAAGCACCATGGATATCACCATATCCAACGATATCAGGATTTTTGTCACCAAAAATCTTTCCTGTCTTATCTGTATTATCAAACATTCCAAGAATCTTTTCCGACGGGCTGTGGCTGTGTACCCTATGAAATACACTTTGTGGTGAAGCATGAAAAAGTCTTATTAGCCTTCCACTAATATAAAAATCTAATGAGAAAGGTAGATTTCTAATATAATCTAGTCTTTCCTCTCCTAGCTTTTCTCTAGCCCATTTCACCATTTCATAATCATTTGCATCAGAAAGCATAGCATCCCAATTTCCCATAAGTACTACATCACATTCTTCTTTAATAACATCTACTGCTTCAGCAGGATTAGGCCCTTTACCAGCCAGATCCCCTAGACACATTATTCTATCGATTTTCTTTTCTTTAATGTCTTCTAAAACTGCATTTAATGACGGAATGTTTCCATGAATATCTGAAATAATTGCAATCTTATCCAAGCCAAGACCTCCCTAATAACCTTCGAACACACTATAAGTTATTCGTTTCTTATATTTCAATTTAAATTCGAAGTTATTATATTATCTTTGGTTCTTATTATTTGTTTATTCCATATTATATATTTATTCCACAAACCGCCTTGAAATCCTTCAAGTATAACATTAAAAAGCCTCTTTTAATAATAAGGCTTAAACTCATTATCAGAGGCTTTCATAATATCTATAATTTTCTCTATCTTCTTCAACTGAACTTTACCCTTCTCTGGCATAAGTGGTTCAATAGAATTTGCTAGTTTTAGCATAGAAGTTACTTTATCTGTGTTTTGTGTAGAAACTGTTTGAGAATAATCTTCTAGATTTCCTTTTGTTTTAAATATGTTTTGCTTGGTTTCTATAACGCTTTCTGCTAGCTTTTTTCTATCATCATCTAAGTAATTTGCTAGATTGGATATAATTCTTTCTTTTCTATCTATCATTGATAGATCTTGGTTTAAGGCACTAACATTATCAGTATAATCACTATTGACTATTCTGTTTAACCTACTAAGTATTTCAAAAATATCCTGTACTCTACCCAAAACTTGCTGATCTTCCTGTAGAAAATAAGGGCTTATTTCTTTTAATAGTCCAACTTTGTCTTTATAGTTTTTAGTAGAAGTAGTAGAGTTAGTTTCTACCTTGAAAACCCCACCCTTCTCAATTAAAATAAAAATCAAAATAGGCAAGGCCAATATAGTTAAATTTTGCAAGCTAATGTTTCTATTCTCTGCCATACTTATAACCACCTTATTCTTTAAGATGCAATATATTATACTTTATTTTATGCCCTTAAAACTTAAAGGTGATTACTAAAACTATAATAGATTTATAGCTTCATATTCCTGATTTAATGTATTAATTATGAGTAATCTTCTTCTTAGTAAATCTCCTCTTTTTATTAATAGCTTTAACACTTCACTTACTTCTATAGATGCAACTAAAGCAGGAGTAAAGGATGGATTTCCTAGCTCTAATTCTAGGCCGTTATTATCTCTATTAGAATACAATACATCTAGAGTTCTGTCTCCTGGTAAAATTGTTGTTACCTGTCCATACCAGCCTGCTATAGCCCCATGTACAAGAGGTGTATTAAGCTCTTCAGATAAATTTTGAATAAGTAATCTGGTGTCTACGCTGTCTAATGCATCAACTACTACATCATGGTCTTTTAGTATATCCAATCCATTTCCTTCTGTTAATCTTTCATTTATAGCTTTTACTTTAATTAATGGATTTACACTATTAACTCTTGCTTTGGCCACTAAAGCCTTTGGTTTTCCTAAAGAGTCCATATCTGAAAGAAGCTGTCTATTTAAATTTGTCTCCTCAAATACATCTCCATCAACAACTGTCAGATGTCCGATTCCTAATCTTGCAAGCATTTCAATAATATACCCGCCTAATCCTCCGCAGCCTACTACACAAACCTTAAAGTTACTAAGGCTAGCATTTTCCTCAGGTGATAACATATCCATGTTTCTTGAATATCTTTTCATTAAATCACTCCTAATCCTTGCTCGTCCCTTAGCTCTCTCAATGATTTGGTAGTTATATTACTATCGTCTAATCCTATAAGCTCCGATGCTCTCTTTATGTCTTCTTTTTTAGTTACTTCTATCTCCATGTAAGGAAATGGATAAGTGGATTTATCCCAAGTATCTATGTCAAATCTCATATTTTCATATAAATATGAAATCCTCTCCTTTGTGCCTTCATGTATCACTTTCAAATTTAAGTGCTCAAGTATACTATTAAGTGATTTTTTATCTGTAACCATTGTTTCTATTTCTAGGTTTTCTCTAGCTACATGGCTAGATACATTCTTCTTTAATGTAAAAAAAATCTCCACCTTACCAGTAATTAAATCCTTGCTTTCTCTTATTCTCAAATATCCATCTCCTAGTTTTTCTACAATCCTATCCTCAGAATCATATAATGTATTAACTTGAAATTCCTTACTTAATAACTTTGCCCCCAACTTTACAAGTCTTTCTTCTATATCCTTTTTATCAATACCTAGTACCTTTACTTCTATTTCTTTTGCCATCTTCTTCCCCTTCCAATATGTTTATTAAGTGATTTTATTCAATTCTGAATAAATTATATTTTTTTTGGAATAAAGTTTATGTAATCACTGGATATACAATAAAAATCAATCCCATCTACATAACCCTCTACAGCAAATTTATGCCCTTCTCCATGTAAATGTCCATATACACACTTAGTCACGTTATGTTTTTTCATAATATCCACAAATTCATTAGGTGATTTGTTTTCCGTATTAAAGGGTGGATAATGAATCATAACAACCTTTTCTAATGTATTATCTTTAATAGATGATAGAGAATAATCAAGTCTATTTATTTCACGTGAAAATATTTTCTCGTCATGTGAATCAAACTCATCACTATCCTTTGCAGCCCATCCTCTTGCTCCACATATTACAATAGAATCATATGTATAGCTATCATTATGAAGAAAGTGGATAGTTTTTAAATCAAGGCCTTCTAGCTTCGATTTTGTAGACCACCAATAATCGTGGTTCCCTCTGCTAATAACCTTGTGTCCAGGGAGTTCGTCGATTTTCTTTAAATCAATATATGCTTCTGAGAGTCTTAATGCCCAAGATATATCCCCAGCAATTAGAACTAAATCGTCTTCTGATACTACTTCCTTCCAATTACTAAATGTATTTTCCTGGTGGTCTATCCAGTTGCTACCGAAAATATCCATAGGCTTATCTCCTATAGAGTCTAAATGAAGATCTGCTATTCCATATACAGCCACAATTTCACCCCCAAACTCAAGTTAAAGTTAATGTTTAACATCAACCCTTAAAGCCCTAATCTTTCAGATTCCTTATAGTTAAAGTACTACATTAACTATACTAAATATTAACTAAATTAAACTTTGCTCCATTTTTTCTAAGGATATCTATTTCTCTATTTTGACATGTAAATAATATTATCTGTCTGTTTATGCTTTCTTTATATAAGAACTCTAATATATTATTAAGTCTATCAAAATCATACTGTACAAAGCAATCATCTAGAATTAATGGTAGTGCATTTTCTTCCTTTATTATATCAATAATACAAAATCTCATGGCAAAATAAAGCTGGTCTATGGTTCCTCCACTTAGTTTTTCAACATCAACAATTTTATTACTGCTTGGATCTACAACCTTTATATCTAAATTCTCAGTTATTTTTACTTCATTATACTTTCCCGCTGTTGCCTTTTCAATGATTTTTCCTACTCCACTATTGAGTCTAGGTGCAAAATCTCTTTGAATGTTCCTAGATATTTTGTCAATAGTATCTCTAGCTAACTCTAGTGAAGATAGATTTCTTTCATATTCTTCTTTAATACTGTTTTTTCTTATAATTTCCTCTTCTATTAGCACTAGGTCTGCTGTAGCTGAACTTATAATTCTGATTTTTTCTTCAAATCTTGTAAGATCATTTTTTGTTTCTAAAATTGAATTATCTATTTCTTTTAAATTGGCTGCTAACTTCTCTCTATCAAGCCCTTTTATGTCCTGCTCTAGTGTCTCAGTAAAATCCTCTGATTTTTCTTTTAAAAAATCTATGTTATTATCTCCAAGAATGTTGCTAAGCAAACTTTTTTGGCTTTCTAAGAGTTGAATAGAATTCTCATAGGTTTTCTTTTTCTCTAACCCATCTTTAAATGCTTCAATACTGCTTACATTATTCTTTTTATACATAATTAAGAGGCTATTGCCAATAATTTTTTGTTTTCCTTCAATATCTTTTATTTCATTTCCTAAGTCACTTATTTCATTACTAATTTCTATTTCTTGTCTTTTTTGCTCTAAAAACTTAGAGTATTCGTTTTTAAATCTTCTTATCTTGTCTATAGATACTGTATCTTCATTTATTAAGCTTAGATACCTCTTGATTTTATCCTCAAGCTTTTGTATTTCTTCAATTAGAATGTTTTTCTTACCCTTGAGTTCCATTACCTCATTTTCTACAAAACTTTTCCGAGCCATATCATTGGCAAGTTTTCTTAATTCTATCTTAGATTTGCAGTTATATAAATCAAGAATTTCTAGCATATTCTTTTCAAGTGCTTCAATTCTATTTTTTCTCTGTTTTTCCTTCTCTTCAATATCCCCTGCCTGCTCCTCTAATGTGTTAATGTAGCTTTTTAAATCCTTTGATGCAAAAAAAGTGTATATTAACAGAGTGAAGGGAGCAAAGGAGATGAAATACATAGCTTTAGATATTACAAATCCTAAAAAGAGGCATACTAATGTCCCTAATATTGAAAGAATCTTTACAAGATTTAATCTCTTAATGCCTTTTGATTTTTCATCAAGTCTAGCATTTAAAAACATTATATTGTTATACTCATTGTTATATGATAGGCTATTTTTTTCTTCCTCTAGCTCTTCATATTTAAAGAGGTTTTCAGTAAGGTTTTTATCTTCAAAATCAAGCTTGTCTCCCGACATCCTAGAAATTTTATTGTAGATAACATCTAAATCCTCTTTTTTTTGCTCCATAATGTTATAGTAGGCTATTAATTGTTCCACTTCTTCACCTTGAATTCCTTCATAGTAGCTATTTTGCTCTATTAAAATTCTGGTCCTTTTTAGTCTTGTTTGAGCTTTATTTTGTTTTTCCTTTACTTCTTCTTTATTATCACTTAGCGACTTAATCTCTTGCTGATATTTAATAGATTCAGAATAATCATCATAGCTTAATGCTGCGTATTCCTTAAGTTCTTCTATTTGCTTTTTTAGTATGTTTATTTCATCTGAAAGCTTTAAACACTCAATATACTTTTCTCTAGCTTGAAATATTTCAAGTAAATTAATATTTCCAGCTGCTTTAGTTTTTTCTTTATATAATTCTCTTATTTGGTCCGAAAGAAAATTTGCCTTTTCCTGGTATTCTTTTACCTCTATAGAAATTGCTTGAGCATTTTTCCTTTCATTTTGCAATTGTTCAATTTCTTCAACTACTTTCCCATAAGGAGATGTTTTTATCCTTTTTTCAGTTCCTATTTCATTTATTTTCTCATTAAACTTCTCTAATACCTTCTTAATTGAAATATCTTCATCGAGACTTCCTCCAAGATTTATCAGGCTATCTTTAACCTCCTTGGAAAGTGCATCCTCTGCCTTGCTCTTTAGCTGGCCAATGGATATTGTATTGTTGTAAACAATGCTGTTTAGCCCCATATGGTTTAACATAGGCTGATGAAGTCTAGTTATATTATCATACTCAAAAAGGTGGCTTATATCTTCTCCTGTTTTGTCGTCGATTATTTTTACCTCATCATTTCCCCTTAGAAAGTTTCTTTCTATTCTATATGCATCATTTTTAACTATATATTTTAATACTCCACTATAGTCTGTATAATCCCACGGCAAGAACCTGTCATAATCATCGGTATATATTTTTCTTTTAATATAAGATTTAAAAAATCCAAAAAGCATACCTTCTATGAACTTATGAATAGTAGTTTTACCTGCTTCATTATCTCCATATATAATGTTAAATCCCTCTTCAAGATTAAGTGACTTGCCCTTAAACTTTCCAAATGAAGTAAGCATAATCTCTCTTATAATCATTTTTTCACCTTCTCGCTTAGAAGTATTTCTAGTCCATAGTATAGTGCATTCTTAACAGTTTCATTTTCTAGCCCTTGCTTCTCCATTTCCTTTATAAAAAGGCCTACTATATTATTGGTGTTTTCCTTAGAGATTTTTTCCAAATCGTAATCTGGTGTGGTTTTATCAATTATCTCTATATAATAAAAATCATTTAGTAAGTATTCTTTTATGTCCACAATATTTAAGTTGATATGGCTATCCCTAGTGCCTGTAACTATTGCTCTATGCAGATTTACATCTCTGTTTTCTTTGTGGTCAATAGCTTTAATCTTATCTAATATTTCGTTATAGCTCATATTTTCATTTATGGTGATTTCTTCAATAATAAACTCCCTTTTAGCAAAGGGAACAAAAGACATGTTAGTTTTGTCTTTAGAAATAATGCCTTCTATGATGCCATGACTGCCTGTCTCCCCAAAATCAAGAGGTTCTGGGCTACCACAATAGCTAATGCTCTTACTTATAAATTGAGGCTTGTGGATATGACCTAATGCAATATAATCAAATCCACTATTCATCAAATTATTTTTATTCATTGGAAGATATTCTGAATCCTTGCTTAAGGCATCTCCATGTATAAGTAAGATATTAACCTTATTTACATCTTCTACTTTTAAATCATCTACAAGATTGTCCCTCTCAAGCTTCTTATCCCAGCTAAGTCCCCATATTACTATATTTAAATCCTTAAATTCAAGCTTAGAAATACTATTTGGCTCAAATATATGAACATTGTCTCCCCATTTAATCAATCTATATAAAGATCTCCTTCCAAGAGTATCATGATTCCCTGCTGATATTACAACCTTTGTATCTCTAATTTCCCTAAACATAGAATCTATTCTCTTCACATCTGCAATTGAGCAGTATTCATCTTCAAATAGGTCTCCTGCAATAAGCAGAATATGTGCTTTTATTTCCTTACATCTATGGATTATTCTATTAAAGGTTTCCCACAGCTCAAGTCTTCTTGTATGAGCCTGCTTTTTGTCAAAGCTTGCGCTTTTGAATTCCATACCAAGATGAAGGTCTCCAGTGTGAATACATCTTATGTCCATTTAAAACACCATCCTTTACTAGAACATATATTCGATATGAGCCATTATAATTCCTTTATAATATTATGAAAAATTTCAACAATTAAAAAAATTATAAGGACAGGTACTTTGATTCAAGCAAAAGTTCCTGTCCCCATAAAATCTTACTGATAAATAATAGTATAGTCAATTTCATTTAATAGAAGATTATAATAGGATTATTTTTAGCACTATATAGTCCATTGATTATTTATGATACCTACTAGCTTCCAACTACCTTCATATTGTTCAAATACCAATCGAAGGCTTCTCCAATCCATGCCTTCATATTCTGGGTTGAACCCTGAAAAGTAGTATTCTACTACAATATGATTTTCATATACTTCAAATTGATTCTCTAACATATTTCCAATACTTAGTACTTCATTGTATCCAACCTTTTCAGCATTTACAAAATCTTCTGTGTATATGAACTTTTCATAGTAGTCACTTGGTGTTAATTCAATTTCATCTCCTATACCATCATAATATCCCCACACATAAATATCATTGTCCTTAAAGAAATTCTTTATCTCTTCTTTATTAAATACCAAATCACTTTCTAATGAAACATAGGTATAGGGAGTAAATCTAACACCCTTAATTGGATGAACAATGTCTGAAATCGTCTCTACATCCTTATCGCTTATTGCATTAATTATCTTATCTGATGTATCTTTGATTAATTTCGCTGCAACTTTAGGTTCAATAATACCCTCTTCTGTTAGCTCATATGTGTCATTTCCATAATCCATAATTATATCCTCATTATTTTCTTTATCTATAACCTCATTGCCTTTCATATCCTCACTAGGATTTGGACTGTTATTATTTGATTCCTTTCCAATTGTTCTATCTTCTAATATAGGCTGTTGATTTATGAGTTTTATAGATATTGGAGTTATCACTACTATACCTATAACAACAACTATAATTGCATTTCTAATTTTATGGCTTTTCACAAAATCACATCCTTAATGTATTATTTGGTTCATATACTTTTGACGTTAACAAATAATAATTGTTCCTGCTGTAAAATAATACTACATGCAAACCAATTGTTTGCCTCTGACACCATAATTATGGTCTAAATCAAAATTATAGAAATATTTAAAATAAGTTTAGGGATATTTCAATACACCCTAATAGAATTCCAAGTAGTAATTGCACTTATCATAAATATGCAAATATAACTTATAAAAGTAACTATAGCTTCACCCTTTTGGTATTCGCTTATAATAGAGATTAATGTACTCCTGAGAGCGTATGAATTTTGAAAATAATGCATGTAGGCTGGACATAAAAATAAAAAGAAAAATATACATTATATACTCAAAAAAATAATTGTATCTTCTTAAAAGAGCTATAAAGAAAAACAACCTACAAATCCTAAAAGAGTTGTCTTTAATCCTATTGAAAAGAAACTATTTTGGTTAGCGGAACTATCAAGACCAAATCTAATTATAGCATTTAAAATACCTACTGACACTATACAAATTAGTATATTACAAGTTTGTACCATTAAATCTATTTCTCCATATTCTGCACTGTATAATACTCTTGTATATATTGGCAGCATAAGAAAATAAGTAATTTAGCGCTAAAAGTACCTATTGCAAAAATAAGTATATTTAAGGCTAGTTTCTTATATCTATCCATTATTCTACCTTTTCCAGTGGCAATACTAAGGATTTACCTAAGCATATTATTAGCATATTTTGTGTTAATGCTCCAATTATTATTAGGCAAAATTTATTTATCATACCAGCAATACCATAGATAGGGACAATGAATAAAGCTGATATTCTGAATTGTTTATATGAAATAGATAAAGAAGTCAATGGACTTAGCCTTTAAGTATGGGAAAATCCCGAGATTTCAGAGCAAGAGGAAAATTCATCTAATCTATTTAGAGACCTACTAAAGTCATATGATTTTAAATTAACAGAATTAGATGGCATGCCAAATGCATTTTATGCTGAATATGGCAGTGGTTACCCTTCATTGCTATATTAGGTGAATATGATGCTCTACCAGGTTTATCTCAACGTTTAGATACTAAATTAAATCCAGTAGTAACAAATGGTCCTGGATACGGATGCGGACATGATTTACTTGGAGGGGCAGGTCTAGGTACTGCACTTGCAATAAAAACATATTTAGAAGTAACTAAGGTTAGTGGCACTATAAGGTTCTATGGCTGTCCTGAAGATGAGACTCTAGTAGGTAAGGTGAAAATGATATAAGTTGGAGCTTTCAATGGATGTGACTTGGCACCTAGCTGGCACCCAATGAGCGTTAATTCAGCCATTAAAGAAGCTTATTTATCAAACAATTCCACAATGAATGTAGGAGCAAATTATTTAAGAGAACATGTAATAGACAAGGCTCGTATTCACAACACAATTACAAATGCAGGTGGAGCTCCAAATATCATACCAAAAGAGGCGAATCATGGTGTTTTGTTAGAGCACCTCATCGGAAAGATGTTCAAGAGATAACCGAAAGATTATTAAAAATTGCTGAGAGTGCAGTATTAATGACTGAAACTAAAGTTCAAGACAGAATAATTGGTGGTTGCTATAAGCTTTTACCAAACAATGTGTTGTTCGATTTGACTCATAAAAGCATGTTAGAAATTAAGCCTCTAAAATATACTGAAGAAGAAATGGAATTTGCTAAGACTATTCAAGAAAAACTAAAGCCAAGTATGGTTTAAGGTGAAATAAAAAAATTTATGAAACTTAATGCTGATGAAAAGCTATATATGCACAAAGAAGTATTGGCAAAAGAAAAAGTAGATGCAATTGATATATCAGGTTCATCTATGGGTTTAAAGGGCATGACTTATGCTGCAGAGTTTTTGTGGGTATGACGTATGACTTATTAAATAATCCTGATTTAGTAAAGTCAGCCAAAGATGGATTCTACAATAGAACAAAAAATAATAATTATGTAAGTCCTTTAGAATAACAATTTTTTTGAAGATTTTCTTTTTTATTATACTTAATATAGTAATTATAAGGATACGATTATGGAATTACCATCTATCAGAGCAAGGTTAACAATGATATTATTTTTCTTAAATTGGTTGATACTAGCTAGCATTGTTAGCAAATAAATAATTAGATATATACCTAAGAACACAAGGCTCCACATATTAAAATCAGCAGCAAATATTAGAGAAAAGCCTGCTACAATTAATGGTAGGGTAATCATAGAAGTACTAATTATCGTCTTATTAATAAAAACAAATGATACCAAATAATAATATATCACACTGACTACTACTAGTATTAGAGCAGTTATATACTTACTCATTACAATCATATAAGGCTTCAAACGAGAGACTAAGGTTTTCTTAAATGAAATTATTAAAGAAACAGCTGATTCAACCTATAATTAGGGGACTATTTCTTTATTGTATATGAATTATATAGCATTTCCACATGGGGTAAATCATCCTCTAGGTATATATCTGACACTTCTTTGAAGCCAAAGCTTTTATAAAGATCTTTGATATATACCTGTCCAGAAAGCCTAATAGTTTTCTCATTTAAGCTTTCTTCAATAAAGTTCATTGCCCTTACTAAGAGCTCTTTTGCTAATCCCTTTCGGCGATACTCTTCCTTAACCAAAAACCTGCCAATTGATATTTCATCATAGGAAACACTTTTTTCTAAAATCCTTGTATATGCAATGATGTCTCCATTATCGTCTAAGAATAGATGATATGCTTGTTTGTCCTTTTCATCACAATCTTGATAAGGACAATTTTGCTCTACAACAAAAACTTCGTTTCTTACCTTTAAAATACTATATAATTCATCTATTGTTAAATCTGAATATTTTTTAATTTGCCATTCCATTTCTGTATCTCCCTAACCATTAATATTTATTGCTAATTCTAAATATACAATAATTACATTCAATATGCAATTCTCTCCTTACTATAAAAATATATAGTTTTATAGTAATTTAGTTTATAAACTCCTTTATCAAAAAGGATCAAGCTTTATAAGAATATAAAAGCTTAACCCCTTTATCTTTTTCACTTCTACTAATACTTTTGAATCTCTAAAATATCCTCTACCATTTCATTCATTCTTTTATATGAGTCATAGACACCTTGATTATAAAATTCAGGACCTAATTTTTCTGTAAAGAAATCTAATAATAAGGTAGCCGCTAAATAACCAAATTCTTCATCTCTTTCTTTTGCAAAATAACCTATAATCTCTGCAATCAATTTCTCCTTTGTTTCCTTATTTAACATAATTTTATTGCTCATACATACAATCTCCTTTAACTTAAGTAAGTTAATGCGAAACTACTCAATTAAGGTTTTTTTACTATCTTTATTGATAGCTTGTTACTATCTGGAATTTCATGGTTACTCATACTGAGTATATAGTTTTTTATTCAGTCTGGCAAGGTGCTTATTAAAGTATTGTATTCCGCACTATCAAGGATACTAATCAATTTATCATTTCTAAGTCCATTAAAATATCCCAGATTCAATTTTGCAACTGCACTGGCCATAGATTCAAAACTATCTATTTCAGAATTACTTGATTTCTCTACTATAGTACCATAATATTTTTCATAGGACCTATTTTCAAAATAATTCTGAGAGTATTCGTTAAATTCAATTAAGTTCTTATCTTTAGTATCATTATTTTTAGCCCAGTTTTCAATATCAATTCTTTGAGTATTATATTCAAATCCAATATCTGGGCAGTATTTTAGATTGCCATATAAATTAGGGTAAGCTATTAAACTGCCTGTTGCTATGTCATATAGTTCATAATCATCTACCACATGACTCTTTATACTCTGTAGATGTATATGACCTGTAAGAACTATCTCTATTCCTAATTTTTGAAACACTTCAACTACTTCTTGGCTATTGTCTATGACATATCCATCATTGATGACAGGATTATGAGTCAACAGACTATGATGCATTGAAACTATCAATTGAGCATTATTTTCTTTTGCTACTTTTGAACACTCTTCTATCCACTTAAGAGTTTTTGAGGAAATCATTCCACCTAACTCAGGAGTACTTGAGAGCTTATTATTATTTTTCTTAGTGGAATCAAGCATTATTAGCCAAAGGTCTTCACCTGGTGTTACAAGATAACTTAATGAATGCTTATCTCTAGAAATCGCCTCATCATATCCAAATGAACTATATATTTCAGCAAATTCTTCCCTAGTAATTGACTCTGTTTTACAAGGCTCCTTACCTATATAATTACTTGACCAAGGATTCTCTATATCATGATTTCCTGGAATCACAAAGACACCAGTGCCCTGCTCTTCTATATTCGCTAATTTCTCTGCAAAATCCAAGTGACTTTCTTTCTCACCATTACATGATAGGTCCCCGCTTACAATTAAAAAATCAGGCTCTTTATGTTTGACTTCCCAAACCAAAGTGTCTATTATTTCATTTGCATAGGTAAGTAGTTTGCCATCATTGGTACAGCAAAAGTTTTCAAAGGCTTCATTTTTATCATATGTTTTTTTGGATATAAAATGGGGATCAGAAACCACAAAAAAGGTCACTTCATCTCCACAGTCGATTTCATACAAGGGTGAAGAAAAGGTTGCTTTTTTCTCACATCCTGTTAAAAGTATAATGAGTAAACTTATTGAAAGGATTAAAAATAATCTTTTAGAAACCATAGACACACCTCTCTTTCAAAATATTAGAAGGTGACAACGTCATTTTGGTCATATAGATGATATTGTTCATTTAGTTCATGTTACTATTATTATACCATAAAAGTTAATAATTTGATAATGTTTCAAAAATAAAATTAGAACAAAAAATAGAAAAGGATCAGGCTATTCTACTAATTACAAGGCTGCTTTATAGATCTGTAGTACATCTTCATAGATTAGAGGCTTAAATGAGCCTACTGTTCCACCATTGTAGTCTGTTACTGCATTTGCCATTTTCTCTAGATTTTCTTCACCTATGCCCAGTTCTTTTAGGGTTGTTGGTATTCCTAAGGATTTGAAGAATTCCTGAGTCTTGTCTATAGCTTCATTTGCTATATCATAATCGTATTTGTCGTCTCCGATATCCCATACGTTTTTCCCGTATTCAACAAACTTTTCTACCGTTTTATCATTTAAGACATGCCTCATCCAATATGGTGTCAATACTGCTAAGCCTACGCCATGTGTTATATCATAATACGCTCCTAGTTCATGCTGTAGTGGATGTACACTCCATACTGCTTCCTTTCCATATCTGATAAGTCCATTTATTGCAAGACTTGAAGCCCACATTAAGTTCGCTCTTGCTTCGTAATTATCAGGTTCTTTCATGGCTATTGGTCCATATTTTATACAGGTTTTTAGTAGTCCTTCTGCTATTTTGTCCTGTACAAATGCATCTTTATTGTTACTAAAATATGACTCAAGTGTATGGCTCATTATATCTGCTGTTCCTGCTGCTGTCTGACCTGCAGGTACTGAAAATGTATATGTTGGGTCTAATATTGAAAACTTAGGAAACATATCAGGATGGCCTATTCCCAACTTCTGCTTAGTAGTTGGATTTGTAATTACTGCTCCTGCATCCATTTCTGAGCCTGTGGCTGCCAATGTAAGTATTGAAGCTATTGGAAGTAACTTTTCAACCTTTGCTTTTCTAATGACTAAATCCCATGGATCACCTTCATAGAAAAATCCTGCAGCTATTACCTTTGCACAGTCTATAGTACTGCCTCCACCAACGGGCAATATAAAATCAATATCATTCTCTCTACAAATTCTAATACCTTCTCTTACACTTTCTATTCTTGGGTTAGGTTCTATTCCACTTAGTTCCCAATATGGAATGTTTTCTTCATTAAGTATGCTTACAACCTTGTCATAAACGCCAGTTTTTTTTATGCTACCTCCGCCATAGGCAAGTAAAACCTTTGAACCGTATTTCTTAATTTCTTTTCCTAGTATTTGGATTTGATCTTTTCCGAAGAAAATCTTAGTAGGTATAGAATAATTAAAGTTAAGCATGCTTCTCTCTCCTTTAGTTTGATATTCCTAGTTTTTTCCTAATAAATCTATTATACCCTAAACTAAATATTACAAAACATCATACAGGACACATATATCAAGAACTATTCTTCTATCTCTAGTAAATTCTTTTTATATTTGTTATATAGTATCTTTAATCTCCTCATATCTTTTTCAATTAGTTGTTGGATCTTAGATACAGTATCATAATCTCTATTTTCTATAGCATCACGGATTTGACTAAACATGCATCTCTTGCTAACACTATTTTTTGACAAACGATTCCTAATCTCATCAACGTCTTTCCACCTAGCTATATCTAAATCTGAAGCTGTATCTTCTTCATGAATTCTCTTTATGTTTTTTATTACCTTTATATCATTTACAATAATTTTATCAGTCAGTTCAGTTAACCATCTTCTCAAAATGCTATCTTGATAAGAGTCTATTATCTCACTTGTAAATACTTCACCTCTTAATAATACTTGCTTTTTATTCTTTTGCATATCTAGATTCTTAATGTTTTCCCAAACAGTACTTGGTGGGTTACCAAATATTCTATTTCTGACTTCTTCTGTATAGTATTCAAATACATCTTCTTCACTTCTATAAGCTCTTCCTTTTTCTAAATAAAATCCTTCAGCTTCTGGGGACTTAGAAATCTCTGCCTCTAGTTCAATTGTATTCTTTCTACTTTCTGCTACAGCCTTTATTCCATCAAGCATTCCTTGATATATGCTTGATATGACTAAATATGTGTTGGAAAGTGGATTAGGGGATCTAACTTCAAATCTTGTAGAAAAAGGATTCTGTACATCCCCTACAACACCAACTAATACAGTCCTATTTCTTGAAGGCTCATCAATACTACGACCTAAGGAGCTGACTATACATACAGGAGCTTCAAAGCCAGGTTTTAATCTATTAAATCCATCTGTTGACGAGGTTATGAACGGATTTATCACTTCGTAATTCTTCAATATGCCCATTAACGCTCCATATCCTATTTCGGTTAAATAATCTTTCGTTCTATTTAAGGGAGTAAATAGATTTCTTTTACTACCATCCTTTAGCTTTACTGAAATACCTACATGTGTATGTTCACCATTACCTACTACTTCTTCAATTGGTTTAGCTGCGAAGCTTACTTGTAGCCCATGCTGAGTAAATATTTCTTCTACCAAATCTCTTATGATCAATTCGTTATCTGCAGTTTGAATTCCTGTACTATATTTCCAGTCGATTTCTAATTGTTCCATTACATAGTGCAAATGGCCATCAGTTCCAACCTTACTTGCTATACCCCCAACTTCTTTATGACCCATTTCAGGCTCAAAACCATATTTTTCTAGTACCATTAGGCTTTTCTCCAATGCTGTTCTCACAGTTCCCCTTGTTCTTTTCCAATACTGCTCTTTTAAATATTGAGATGTAGTAAGTTTTTGAACATTAGGTCTAAACTCAGGAGTCTGTACCCACAGCTCTAGTTCTGTTGCGGATGTCAAAATTATCTCTTCAATACATCCCACACTTTCTATTCCTATATTTTTAATCATATGTGGATATTGTTCAAATATTTCAAGTAAGCTCTTCTTAAAGTTTTCAACTGCTTTCTGCAAAATCGATCTCGAGTCCACCTTTTTCCCATTGTGAATTAGAAAGGAAGGTATTTTCAAAGTTCCTACTGGTAAATTATTTTCTTCGTAAATATGTTCATAATTATAGTCTACAAACCAATTTGCATTTAAATCAGGTGCTATATCTACTCTTGCGTTATTTAAAGTTGCTATTTTATTTAGAGCAACACTTGAGCCATCAGTTTGTATTCCGTTATTAAGTAAATTATCTGCGTCTTTAATAAAAGATTTTACTGGTATTTTTTCATCAGTAGCATTCCCACCAAGATCTACACCCATGAATGAAACAAATTGTATTTCCGGGTGATCTAATAATATATTTTTCAAATTACTAATATTATTTTCTTCTTTTTTAATTGTATATATGAGTTTTTTTGATTCCACAACTAACTACCTTCTTTCTAGTTCTATATCTTCACTTTATATTCTTCCATCCAAATGTTAATCTGTATCAAATATGCAATTAACTGCGGTCCTGTCATTAATTGACCGTACCATGGCTTTTTAATTGATTTTCCTTCTGTTTCTACGATTTCAGAGACTTTTTCACGATCTATAAGCTGCAATATCGGTGAACTTCTATCTGCCAAAATCTCTCTCATCCAGTTCTGTACTGTCTTAGTATAGTCCTGATGATGTGTTTTAGGGTGTGGACTTTTTTTCCTTTCGATTATCTCATCTAGCAATATTCCTCTTAGAGACTCTCTTAGTAATCCTTTTTCTCTTCCTTTTAAGAATTTTAATTTATTAGGAATATTGAAAGCATATTCAACAATCCTATAATCAGCAAAAGGAACTCTAACTTCTAAACTATTCCTCATGCTCATTCTATCTTTTCTATTTAATAATGTTATCATAAACCATTTAATATTTAAATAGAAAAGTTCCCTCATTCTTGACTCTTCTGGAGATTCACCACTGAGTTTAGGTGCTTGTTTTATAGTTTCTAAATATCTCTCAGTAACATATTCTTCTATGGGATATCCTCGAAATTCTTTATTTAATATTTCTTTTCTTCCTTCAATAGATTTTGACCATGGAAAAGTAGTTGAATTAATGTCTTCTTGTCTTGTATAACAAGGATACCCTCCAAATAATTCATCTGCGCATTCACCTGATAGCGCAACTGTGGATTTTTTTCTTACCTCTTTGCAAAATAAATATAGTGAAGAATCTATATCTGCCATGCCATGTAAATCATTGGCGATTACTGCATCTCTCAATGTCTCAACAACTTTTAGGTTATTAAGAGTTCCTTTATTATGATTACTTTTTATGAATTCTGCCATTTTATCAGCCACACCCTGTCTGAATTTGGTTGGAACTCATTATGATGTGAAATACTAAAGTTAAAATAAACAGGTAGTTAATTTCATAAGAATTAACTACCTGTCATATTTTATCTCCTTTTCTTGTCCTTAGCTTTAAGTAATCTTGATGCGAGAAAAACTTAATCTACTTCTTCATTTATATACTTTCTTCTTTGGTTAGTTTTTCCCTTCTATTCGTTAAACTATTTGCTGAAATCTTCTTAGCAGATGTATAAAATGATTAGATTCACGAAGAACATGATCACCCAATAATGGTATTATTATTGATCTAATCTTACATTCAATTAACCCTTGTGTCCCTTGAGCATTAAAGTCACGAACTCTTTTTGTAGTCTCAAGACTTTCATCAGTAACTTTAGAAATTGGCACAGTTTTATCTATGGCTTTTTTAACGTCTTCTGTTAATTGATCAAACTCTTTTCCAAAGTTATTAGCTGTATTAAATAGAGCTTCTTCTGTTGGATCAAGTAATCCTCGAATAAACTTTGAATGTTCTGCCATAATCCTATTCCAAAATAGCTCCTGTTCATAAATTTCCCTTTCTACGTCAATCTGCTCTCTTCTCTGGAGTCTTGTAATCATTCTTAAATACAATTTTGCTTCTCTCATTATATGGTCAATTAATAAAGGATAATTAACTGTAAACATATTGCATGATAAAACATTTGCTAGTATATTAGCCTTAAAATCAATTAAACCTGATATAAGGGCTAAAGCATTTTGATTAATCATATGCACTCTTTGTTCAATCATTGGATTGGGTATGATACGTTCGCCACCTGCTAATCCAAGTTCTGCCTGTGTGAGACTAGTTTGTATCTGTACGCCTGTAAGATATGAAGATGCCATTTCAGCATTTAGTGTATATGGTGTTACTAGCTCACCTGATTGAATAACACTATTACTGATAACTCCGTTAGAAAGTAAAATAACATCTCCTAGAAGTCTATCAAATGCTATTCGATATGCATCTGCTTGTTGGGAATAATTTATATCCCTTGGTGTAAATCCTACTTCTAGGAAAAATGAGTGTTCTTTCATAATTCTAGCGAAAAAAAGGTGTATTTCTAGAGATTGTCTAACAAAATCAATATTTGATAGCATAATGTCCCCTCCTTATATAATAAAAAAAACCCTATGATATCATAGTATTGCTATTATATAAATTGGTTACATTGTTTTATTAAGACTTTACACATATGCTAGAACATCATTTGTATATTAGCATTATCTTCTTTTCTTGTCCTTTGCTTTAAGTAGTCTTGACATGTCAAGACCTGAATCTGTTGAGCTTTCTGATGATTTATCTGTTTCCTTTACTTTGTTAGCAGCTCGTTTTTCCATATTTTCTTCTTTATTCATACTCTCAAAATCTGATCCAATCAAAGTTTTTCTTGTTTTACTTACAGTCCTTTCTGTTACTTGATTAGCACTATCAATCTTAGTTTCAGGAATAATATTTCTCGTACCAGTCTTTCTTTGCCTTAAAATAAAACTTCCTAAATTCAGCCTTCTAATAACAATATCAAAAATAAAAAGTAATAGTGCTATAGATAGAAGTATAGGGTATAATTCTCTGCTTCCGAAGACTCTATTTAAGTCATCTGTAAAGACTTCACTTGGATTTGTGATGAATTTGCCCCCTGACTTATTTTTTATAAACTCCAACCTATTGCTTGTAGCAGTAATGTCGTACTCCTTAGAATAGTTTGAGGTAATTGCATAGTTAGATGTATTGACTAATTCTTCATCTTTATATTGATTAATCTTAACTATATATACTCCCTTATCAGATATGGGAAATGTTCCTCTAAATTCTCCTGGCTTTGATGGAGATAAATCTAAATCAAAGCTTTCTAAGTTTGGCTTTATTATAGTGGCCTTTGTTGATAATCCTTCTTCAAAGCCATCAACATTAGTCACTATAATCTCTTCTTCATCACCCTTATTAGTTGATTCAAAGGCAATGCTCTCACTAGATGCTCTAGGAAATGTCCATTCTATCATATTCTTGATAAAGTCAGTTCCCACCTCAGTATTTAGATAATTTGAACTCCAACTACCATTTAAATCCGAAGTCCAAGCCACACTTCTACCTAGGCCGTATTGCCATTCTGCAAGTATTGGGTCTCCTTTATCGCTTGTAAGAATTGTAGTTGCCCTATCCTTGCTAGATGCTCCAATATATCCGTCGAGATTTGGTATTCCTTCAGCAAAGGGACTGATAATATCATGCAACGAAGTAATAATAGGAGTAAATGTCTCGTTATTTATATAGGATTTTGAAGCTAAGAAAGTTTCTTTAGTAAATATCTGAGGAATTGATGAGAATTCATCTGCAAAATAATATCTACCTTTACCACTGTTAGCAATCCATTCAAGTAGACTTGTGTCTGAGTCAGCCCCAACTGCAACTGTTGATACTGTAATTCCTGCTTCATTTATACCCTCTATAACACTTTCATAGCCTGTAGCCTCTGCTTGACCATCAGTAAGAAGGATAATATGCTTTAGCTTTGTATCTGCATCCTTTAAAGCCTTATATGCTTCATCTAGTGCAGGAAGTATACTAGTCCCTCCTCCTGCTCTAATAGTTCCTATGGCTGATTTAATCTTTTCTTCATCATCTGTAGTTGATAGCTCAACTACCCATTGAGCTGCTCCGTCAAAAGCAATAACCCCTATTTTATCCTTAGGTTTAAGTGAATTTACAGACTTTATGGCTGCTTCCTTAGCTATTTCCATTTTATTTATACCATATTGGCCACCATCCATACTTCCTGATTTATCTATTACCAGCATAAGACCTAAACTAGGAACTTCTCCTTTTACCTTCATTTCCATATCTACAGGGAGAATTTCTTCTAGAGGAGTTTTGTAGTATCCTCCAAGAGCATAGCTATTTTCCCCTCCCGACACTACTAAGCCGCCTCCAAAGTCTCTTACATAGGTCTTAAGTGAGTTTAGAAATTCGGTTTCTACATTTTCAAGAGACACATCACTCATGATTATAGTGCTATAGGAAGCAAGCTCAGATAAGCTTCTAGGTGCTTCCCTGTCCTTTATATATCTTACATCTATTCCTGAAGCTGTAAGAAGTTTGTCTATTTCCCTTCCCTGCTGGCTTTCTCCATCAATTAATAATACCCTTGGTGTTCCTTTAATATCAGTATAGGTGGAGTACTCATTGTTTTGAATAGCTGTATCATCTGCTGATGAAATGACAGCCTTATATGTCTTGAATCCAGAACCTTGTGCCACATCAGTAAATACGAACCTGTTATTTCCTTTTTCAATGTTTATTTCTTTTTCACCTGATAACACATTATCTGAATAAAGATTGAGCTTTCCTTTAGTCTTTACATTACTATAAATGTCTATAACTATGTCAAACTCTTGGTTCTCATATAGTCTACTAGGGATATCGATTCCATTTAACTGTATATCTTCCCTAATATTCTTTTCAGTATTATATATTTTAAAGTCAATATCCTTTTGATTAATCAGAGAAGCCTCTTTTGAGCTATCTCCTATATTTTCCTCTCCATCTGTAATTAAGACTATTCTTTTCATACTATCTGATGGCAATAGTGTCTGGGCTATCTTCAACCCTTTTTCAATATTTGAAAGTCCTGTTCCTGGTCTGGTCTGGAACTCTATACTTTTAATATCATCTCTAAGAGGTAACTCTACCTCACCATTTTGTCCAAATGTAATAATACCTACTTTGTCTTGTTTAGTTGCATTATTCAAGGCTTCTTCAATGAATTCTTTAAAATGAACCTGCGAATTTCTAGTACTGTCAGACAAGTCTACTGCAAATATAGTGGCTGTAGTATCAACGAAGGTTTTAATATTCATTCCAGCTAGGGCTAGAATCAGCAAAATGGCTATTATGCTCCTCACTGTAAATATTGTCCGAGATTTTTCTTTGTTCATTGATTTTAAAGCATTTCTAAAATAGAAAAAGAAAACTAGTAATAATGGTATCAATAATAAAGCTAATGGAGTGCTAAAATTAATTGCCACGATTATACACCACCCATTCAACTGCTAATATTAAAATAGCTATTAAAAGCAATATACTCCCAATATTTTTCTCGCCTTTTATTTTGTTTTGCCTTTCTATCATCTGTTCTTGTTGCTCTGTAGATACTATTTCATATTTTGATTCATTTAAAGTGTCCGCATTAGACACGAAATAGCTATCAACTGTAATATTATCGAGTTTTTGCTCAATTGCATATACTCCAATTTCCTTTGTGTCAGTAAATGGCGCTAGTGGAAATGGTGGACCAAGCTTTTCTTTATCTCCATTTGGTCTAATAACACTTATTTCCTTACTATTAGGCAATACATCAAGATTTAGGCTTTCTCCTGATAAAACAGATATCTTTTCCTGAGTACTCATATTCAAAGAATACTCTAACATGTTTTGTACGAAAATAGGGAAGTCTACTTGTAAAGGGAAATCAGTATCATGTAAATCAAAACCTATTAGAATATAATTTTGATTGTCTATTTGACCCTTTGCAATAACAGGATTGTCATTTATCAGTAATACTGGCTCTATCCAGCTAGTGTCTTCAATGTATTTTGATTTACTTATTGAAAAATCTAAGCTTACATATCTAAAAAGCTCATCATTTAATGCCTTCATTTCTCCTGAATCTACACTTGCTTTTTTAAACAACTCACTGCCTGTTGGGGCTATTATTATAATGTTCCCATCTGTAGGAAGCTTAACTGGCGCTAACCCGTCAAATAAATATAACTCATAGCCACTGACATTCTCAGTAATTTCATTTGTCTTATATAGTTCAATATTGCTATTTAGACTAACTGCCTTTTCTAGGAATACATTACCCTTTGTAACTAAAAGAGTCTTTTTTACAGAATTTGTATTTATTATGTGGTGCCTTACATTGTCAACTGTCAAACTATCATCTATATCTGCTTCAGCTCTTAGTTGTCTTGCATTTAGATCAATGTTCTGCCAATAAATACTGGAGCTTTCTCCAGGCAGAAGGCTAGTTTCTTTTACATCGTATAGACTATTATCTACATATAAGGATAAATCAAAGCTCATATCATTATTAGAATAGTTAGTAACCGTAGTAAGAGCAGTTATTCCATTAGAATCTAAGGAATGGGAAATGTTGTCTATGGCTACATTACCTTGTTCTCCATCAATATAACTTAGAAACAGCTTGTCTATATTTGTTTCAATCCATTTATCTGTGTAAAAAAGTATTGAGTAATTATCCATATCCTTTGTCATTGCATTTAATAATGATAGGGTTTCCTGGATATTGTCCTTTAAGTTAGTTGGTTTTAAAGAAGCTAATTGCTTTTTAGCAAGCTCTTTGCTTTTCGTATTATTTATTATTAAATTTGGTGATGTATCCATAGTAATAATAGTAACTGATGTATCTGGTCTAAGATTATCTACTATTTTTTCTGCTTCTTTTTTTGCGATGTCAAATCTAGTGCTATCACCTGAGCTGCCCTGCATACTCATGGATGTATCAAGGACTATAATAGTATTTCCACTGCTTGTGGATGTTGAAAATATATATGGCTTTGCCAATGCTAGTACTATTAATGAAAAAATCAACAACTGCAGAATAAGCAAAATATTTTTTCTTAATCTCTGCCATGGTCTATTGGCTTCAACATCCTTTAAAGCCTTCTCCCATAGATAATTACTAGAAATAATTATGTCTGTATGCTGTTTTTTTAGTAAATACATTATTAAAATCGGAATAAGTCCAATAAAAAACAAAAAGAAAAGTGGAGAGTAAAAGCTCATTTTATCACCTCAAAATCCCTACATTAGTTAGATTGTCAAAGACTATGGATTCTATTGAAAGCTCGTTTGAAATAAGTGTATATTGGCAGCTAAACTTTCTGCATATTTCTTTATTTCTATTTATAAAATTCTTAAGTGTTCTCTCGTATGAATTTAAAACAGACTGGGTCATAGATATGTCCTTTCCTTCCTCTGTTTCACTATCTATTAATCTGATATCCCCTGAATAGATAGGATTAGTTTCTTCAATAGATAATAGATTCAGTACAACTATACTTTGGTTCATAAATGCCAGATATTTAATTGCTTCCTGAAAGTCATCGGAGAATAGGTCAGATATTATAATTGTAATACCTCTCTTATATGCTCTCGTTTTTATATGCTGAAAAAAGTCTTCTATTTCATCAAATACTATATTATCTAAATATGATGCTAACCTATGAAGGTTGTTTTTTCCGTTTAATTGCTCTAGAGACTCTAGCTTGTTATTTCCATGAGTATAAATATTGACTCTATCCATGTTTGCTAAACTTAAGTATCCTAGAATTAGTGCTAATTGCTTTGCTAATGTGGACTTTTTAGGACTGCCAAAATCCATAGATTTAGAAGTATCGATGAAGATATTTATGTTGGCTTCTCTTTCCTCCATAAACAGCTTAATAAAAAGCTTTTGGAATCTGCCGTATGCGTTCCAGTCAATTTTTCTAAAATCATCTCCTGGAACATATTCTCTAAAATCGGAAAATTCCACTGATGATCCTTTGCTCTTGGATTTTCGTCCTCCACCATAGCCTTGGTTTAGTGCAACGGTGGTATTTAATTTTAGAGATTCTAGCTTTCTTAGCAAGCCGCTATCTATAAGTTTTTGTTCCATAATATCAATCCTTATTCTATAATTCTCATTTCTCATGTCTTAACTCTTATTTCTTAATACTTAATTTCTAGTTAAACCTTCTATTATCTGTTTAATAATATCTACACTGCTTATGTTATCTGATACTGCCTCGAAATTCAGTAACACTCTGTGTCTTAATACTGGATAAGCCGCATAGTTAATGTCATCAAAGGATACATTGTATCTGCCTTCCATTAACGCCTTTACTCTTGCAGCTTTAATAATGGCTTGTGCTCCCCTTGGGCTTGAGCCATATCTGACATATTTCTTTGTTATGTCTGGACTTGAAATATCCTCTGGATGTGTTGCAAGTATAAGCTTCATAGCATATTCCATAACTGGCTTAGCTATAGGTACTTCCTTTGCAATATTTGCCATCTTTATAAGTTCTTCTCCACTACTTACTTTATTAAGCTCACTTTCACCTACAGATGTGGTGATATTCACTATTTGGCTAAGTTCTTCTAGCTTAGGAAATTCTACATAGAGCTTAAATATAAATCTATCCATTTGCGCTTCTGGTAATGGATATGTCCCTTCCATTTCAATAGGATTTTGTGTGGCTAATACGAAAAAAGGCCTACTCATTCTATAGGTAGTATTGCCTACTGTAACAGTTTTTTCCTGCATTGCCTCTAGCATTGCACTTTGAGTTTTTGGTGTTGCTCTGTTTATTTCATCCGCAAGAACTATATTGCTGAAAATAGGTCCTTTTTGGAATGAAAATTTGCTTGCACCCTTTTCGTCTTGAGTGATTATATTTGTACCTACTACGTCTGCTGGCATTAGGTCTGGGGTAAACTGAATTCTGGAGAATTCTAGGTCTAGGACTTTTCCTATAGTTTTCACTAGCTGGGTTTTACCTAGTCCTGGTACTCCTTCTAGTAGAACATTGCCCTCACATAGGATTGCGATAAGGACCTGCTCTATTATTTCTTTTTGACCTATTATGGCTTTGCCTATTTCGTTTTTGATTTTATCGGTTTGTTCTCTGAAGCTTAATATATCTTTTTCTGATATTTCCATATTTGCACCTCTATTCTTTTCAATTTGGGCTACATAGAAATGAGCCCCCCACATTTGCTGAACTTAGAGTGAAATACTAAGCGAACATTTGCAGGGCACGACTATAATTATTAGCGAATGCAGGTGAAAATCCGTTAAGCAACTTGCACTGTCTGAGCGAGGCGAGTTTGTAAGTTGTAGGATTTTTTACCGGAGTGAGCTATAGAATTATTCGTGACCGAAGCCCTGAGTGTGTATTTCACTCTAAGTTCTTACTCTAAATCACTAAAGTACTTTCTTATTATCTCCTTCATATTAGGAGGGATTTCTTCGTTGTCTAGTCTTTTATATGCATTTTGCTTATACATATTTAGCACTTCATTATAAGGCATGGACTCACCTTTCATGTCTCCGATTTTTTTTACTTGTATAACATCCTTATCTCCTGAGTCGTTCATATTGCCATGTACTTGAGTTTGGTCTCCTTCTCCTCCTAGATTTTTAGGAGTGAATATGCTCTCATATTCTTTTACTTCTTTTTCTGAGCCTGGTTTTTTACCTGATTGTCCTGGGCTGCTGCCTGATGAGTTTTCATTTCCAGGTGATGAGCCTTCTCCTGCTCCACCACCTGCACCTTGGCCTGAACCACTTCCTGAGCCTTGGCCATTTCCTGAACCTTGCCCTTGTCCTTCACCACCATTTCCAGGATTAGTTCCCTGGTTTCCTGAAGAACTTGGCTGTCCACTTGATCCATTATTTCCTTGGAAATTTTGATCCATTCCACTTAAGTTGTCTAAGGCTTCATTAAGCTGTGATATTGCTCCTGAAACTTGAGAATCGCTCATTAAACTAGATAACGAGTCCGATAAGTTGTTCAGGCTGTTTGCTAGATTAGTATCATCCATATTACCCTCAATATTTTGTGCTAAAGCCTCTGATAATTGTTTAAATGCATCACTAAGCTCAGGATTTTCTTTAAGCTCTTCTGCTAAAGCAGCCATGTCCTTTGCTAGTTCTTCAAGCTGTTCTTCATTCATTTTTTTAAGCTCTTCTGCCATTTTTTCAAGGCTCTCTGCTGTCTTTTCTGCATCCTTATTCTTCAAATTCTCTGCAAGCTCTTTGGTAAATTTCTTATCTGTAAGCTTTTTTGCTATATCTTCTATTTTCTCTTGTCTTATTTTTTCTTCTATTTCCTTAAGCTCTTTTTTTGCCTTTAGGGATTCCTTTTGGATATCCTTCATATTATCAGATTTATCTAATTTATTTTTTAATTCCTTCAGCAAATTTTCTATCTGTTTTTTCTCTTCTACTGTTAGTTGCTTTTCTTCTTTTAGATCCTTTTCTACTTTCCCGATTTTTTCTATTTCATTTTTTATAATCTGTTTGTTTTTTTCTTTAATAAGTGCCTTTTCATTAGAAGGTGTATTGATAAATCCAACTATAATCGAGGAAAAAACCATCACCAATATTAATATAGCTATTTTCATTGAAGGCTTAATAAAAACTTTTTTCTTTATCTCCTCACTAGCCAAGCTATTAACAGCATCTTTTTTTTGAAGTTCTGCTAGCCTTGTGTCATTGCCCTTAAGCTCTAATGCTGTAATGGTCCTTTCCTTTAGCCCAAATTCATCTACTAGTCTTGCAGTATCATAGTAAGAAGGAAATTTATATATTGACCAAGCAAGCCCTAAAACTAGGGATACAACTAAAGCTATAGTTATTTTTATCCATATAAAAGTAATTGGAGTTATTTTAGATAATACCATTAGAACTAACAAAACTGTTGAAAATCCTAACAATGAATATAAAGAATATACCATTAATTTACTAAAATATATTCTAATCCTTAAAGGCTTTAATAGCTCTATTATTTTCTTATCAAGCATAGTAATCAATCCTTATTTAGATTTTTTGGATGACTTCTTTCTTATAGTCTTGCCGCCAAGCTTAGTCATTGGGTTTATCTTTAATGCCGAAAGGTACAATAATATGGCTGATGCCACTAAGTCAAATCCCAGATTAATATATAGTGGTAGTAGCGGGTTGCCTATAGACCCTCTCCCTATGAATCCACTTAATATATCTGTACCCATCATCTTAAAAAGTATTGCACCTAGACCACTAAGTGGATTGGCATATAAAATTGTAGGGAAGGTCTGTGTAATAGATAATCCCTGTGGCAAATAAAACAGTACCCTAGTTACTAGGACTATAAAAAAGGTTCCTCCTAGTAAAAACAAAGCCATCATGTAACTTGCTACTGTTGAAGTTGAAGTCTTTTTAAAAAATGTTGACATGAATATGCCTATACTTCCAAATAGTATTGCTGTTACAAAATAGAAACCAAATATGAGTATTATATTTCCTGGAGACACTCCTCCAAATATAAAAAATGTACTCATTACAGGTATAGATGCAATCAATAATACAATTACTTCAGCAAGTGAGGAAAATAGCTTACCTAGTATAATTGAAAAGCTAGACATCCTAGTACATATTAATAGCTCAAGAGTGCTACGTTCCCTTTCTCCGGAAATACTTCCTGCAGTAGTTGCTGGCACTATAAATATAAGGAGTAGTAGCTGAAATATAGTAAATACAAAAAACATATCTTTAACATTATCTAGTCTCATACCTCTATAGCTGTTGTATGAGAAAATCACATCTGCAAACACAAGCAGTATAAGTAGTGACAATACTAATACATAAAGAGATATCATTACTGGTGTTCTCCAGGTTCTCATTCTTGTTTTTAATTCCTTCTTTAAAACTGGATTCATTATTCCACATCTCCTTTCGTAACCTGCATAAATATTTCTTCAAGGTTGCTTTGAAGTGGATTAAACGAAGCTAAAGGTATTTCCTTTATTACAAGCTTTTTAATAAGATTAGCCATATCTTCTTCATTACCGCTAAATCCAAATTCTATGATATCATCATTATCATAAATATCCGAAACTAAAGGCTCCTCCAATAAGAAATTAATTGTCTTCTCCACATTTCCTAATACTTTTATTTGTACACCATTTGTACTACTAACCTTTTTCATTATCTCATCAACGGTACCACTTATGATTACTTTACCTCTTTCTATTATACCAATGCTGGTACAAAGCTCGGCAAGCTCAGGCAGAATATGAGAGCTTATCAATATGGTTTTACCCATCCTTTTAAGTTCTCTTAATATATCCTTCATTTGAACTCTAGCCCTAGGGTCCATCCCTGATGCTGGTTCATCTAGTATTAAAAACCTTGGGTTATGAATGAGGCTCCTAGCTAAGCAAAGTCTTTGCTTCATACCTCTAGATAGTGAATCTACGTAAGAATCTATTTTATGAGATAAATCCACTAGGTCTAATAGCTCTCCTAGGATTTTTTTCTTTTCTGTTATATTTAATCCTGCTATATCAGCATAGAACTCTAAATACTCATCCACCTTAAGATTATCATAAACTCCAAAAAAGTCAGGCATGTATCCTATGCTACTTCTAGCTTCTTTGATATTCTTAGATACATCTATATCATCAATAAAGATATTCCCTGAGGTAGGCTTTAAGAGAGTAGATATCATCTTTAATGTTGTTGTCTTTCCTGCTCCATTAGGACCTACGAATCCAAATATTTCGCCTTCTTTAATTTCCAGGGAAAGCTTGTCGACTGCTATGAATTTTCCATATTGCTTAGTCAAATTTTCTATTCTTATCATTACTTAGCTACCCCCTTTACAGAAAACGTAGGCATCCATATATTGTCTCTTCCGTCTAAGTCTATCTTTATCTTTGTACCATTAGCTTCATCATAGTAGGTACTTTTATTATCATCATTTATTAATATAGTAAAGCTAGAGTGCTCATCCCATTCATTTGTCTCATAATTAAATACCCAGACCTTATTATTAAAGTTTTGCCCTCCATAGGATATATTAATATTTATTTCATTAAATTCAATCTTCTCATCTGATTTTACTGACATAACTACACTACCTTGACCATGAAAACTTTTATCATATGGATCATAGTGTAAGCCTGTATTTTCTAGTACTTGAGGAGATAAAATTCCATGTGGGATCTCCACAACTTCTCCTTTTTCGTAGTTTAAATCAATTGGAATTGCAATAATATTTCTATCAATTCTCTCTACTTTTTTACCATTTACAGTTATATCACTAGATAGATTATCTGTGTTCCATCCTATTAGGAATGTCCCCTTATTACTGTTAAAGGTACTATTTTGGAAAAAGCCTTCTAGTATCTCCCTTTTTATGTCTTGAGTAAGGATAGTATCTTGATTATTTGTAGCCATAGGACCTCTGTTCCATGGGTAAATAGATTCTAAAACCTGATACATATCTTTCCTATACATGTTTGAAGTTTGATTGGTAGTTGTTGATGAATTCAAACTATTATTAATTGATTTAGATTCTCCATTTTTGATATCTCCTAGTTTATGGAGATCTAGGCCATAGAATAAAATTGCATCATTCAAATCGATACCAGAGTTATTCTTTATTTCCCCTGATATAGTGTTACCCTTTAGAATTAAATCTTGGGTAAAGCCATTTTCTAAGTTCTTAGTTCCTGTTAATTCTATTTGCTGTACATCCCAAACTCCTTTTCCTTTAAAGGAAATAGTCTTATTCTTCTGTAGGATATACTCTAGAGTAATATCATTATTTTCAAAGTTCATATATTGATTATTGTTATATGAGTCATTTGGAAATATGTCTGTATTTTCACTTGAGGTAATATTTACATCTCCGTTTTTAAAACTGATAACTCCTGCAAAAGTATTGACATCATAGCCTTTCATATTATTATGAAAGCTAATTATTGAGACATTATTCATTAGAGGGTTTTTGAAGCTGGTTCCTGACCCCCAAATAAGCATTACTAAAGAAAAGGTCACCGCTAATGCTGGGATAGTCACCCATCCCATTTCTCTTTTATCAATCTTTCTTAAAATCAGATAATTTATAGGCCCTACAATTAGGGTAAATATCATAAGTATAGCTATTATTACCTTTGCTGAAGGTGCCTTACTGCTTGGGATATACTGATTTATATTAAAGAATCTATATGACTGATTAGATTTATTTAACATGTCCCCTGGGGTTCCTGAAATATTGCCTGCTAACAGTCCCTGTACGAACTTATCTTTTCCACTCCAATCTACAAAAGGACTTAAGCCTAAGTCAAAAGCAGATATTATAATTTTCCCATTGCCACTATCCTTACTGAAGATAATAGGCTGAGATCCTTCTTCAAGAATAACGCTACCTTTACTTGATGTAGCATTAACTATTGTAAGTGGTGAATTTGGAACAAATGGGTTTCCGCTAGAATCCTTCATATTGTTTAACTCTGTCATAGTTGTAGTTCCAGATACATTTATATAATTGATATCCTCTAGACCCTTTAATGTTTTATTGTAGCTAGGTCCTGTACCTATTAATAGTGTTCCTCCATTGTTTAACCACTTTATTAAGGCATCTTTTTCTTCTATTGTAAGCTTCTCTGTATTATAGTTATTTATTATTATTACATCTAACATGTTTAAAAATCTAGCATCTGTAGGGAAATGTCCCTCTAAGTCGCTCATAGCTGATGCTCTGTTGCCACTTTTCTCATCTGAGTTAGAAAAAGTCATGAGTGGTAAATACCATAATGATTCGAATTCATCGCTTAGTACGCCCACACCTATTACATTAGATGCTTTGGCGTTAGGCATTGCCACGGATTTATCTTCCCATATTACTCTGTCGTTTTTATCTAAAATCCTTATTTTATATTCGCCAATACGTCTATCTAGCTTAAGTTCCATACTTATGGTCTTTGTAGCTCCTTTAGCTATATCTAGCTCCTTTGTATAGGCAGTATACACCTTTTTATTTAAATTAGAAGTCCCATTTTCGAAAAGTATCTGGATTTTACCATTTACGTCTCTTTCATTATTTTTTACCTCAATATTTATTGGTGTGACATATTCATATTTATAAAATCCATTGAAGCCTATATTAGTCTTGACTTCAAAGGGTGCTTCAGCATAGGTTTCCCCTGAAAAACCTAAAGAAAAAATAAGTATAATTGCTGCCAATAATAATGTTGCTTTAAATTCTTTGTGCATTTCCCATTCACTCCTTCTGATGTTTATTATAGTTATTTAACGAAAATACTTATTATTTGTTCCTTATATAAATCTTATAAACATTCTCTCAATTGAGACATGATTTTATTATACTATACTTCAAGTGATAAATAATAAAAGTAGTGAATTTGTAAGGAAAATATAATAAATAGCAAAAAGCCCTATAGTGAATTGTTCACATATAGGGCTAATACATAAGTCACCTTTAGTAAAGAAACAAACCTAATGATATTTCTTCGTCCATTATGATGGCTGATAGATTTTAAACTAGTGGAAATAACTTCAGGTGACATGGCTGTATTCAATTGTTTTATAACACTATAGAAGTTCTTCTAATCTTGCTTTATCAAAGCCTACTATTTCTTCACCATTTACTACTATTACAGGCACACCCATATATCCTTTTTGCATTAATTCTTTTCTTGCTATAGGATCTGTACTGATGTTTTTTTCTTCATAGCTTACGCCTTTCTCTTGAAGATATTCCTTTGCTAATGTACAGTACCCACATGTATTGCTTGAATAAATAATTACATTTGACATAAAAATTCCTCCTTAATCTCTTTTGTATTATTTATATACCCCACCAGGGTATGTTTAAACAAGGAAAATATTTTTCTATTCTAAATTACTTCTCCACTCTTTCAATGTAAAAGTTCTGGATTTCTCTAGTACTGCTGGATCATTTTCTGCTAGCTTTTTAGCTTCTTCGAAGCTATTAACTTTATAAATCACTAGTCCACCACTGTGATCAGTAAATGGTCCCTTTGCAAATATCTTTCCTTCATCTATATATTTTTGAAGGTAAGCCTTATGTACATCTAGTACTTCTGCATCCTTTTTAGGATCTATGGTTTCTAATATAGCAGCATATAAAATCATTCTATTCATCTCCTTATGTTTTTGTCTATTTTAATATATATTTTTGTTTTAGGCAATGGATAAGTTTTATGAAAATCATTGTATAATTTCCTCAGGTATTTCAATGTATCGTGAAAACAGCTCTATTTCCAGTTCTCCGTTAAAATCTTTATCAATAGGTTGAAGTACACATTCTCTCACTTTATTTCCATTGATACCAACTTCTTTGGATGAACCTATAAATCCAACTGACGTAGCTGAGTTACAACGTATTGGCTCTGAATCTAGATAGTTCTTCATCATGAAATTAAGTTGTATATTATCTATAGATTCATATTTAATAACGGCTAAATTCTTACTTTTTGGACACATACTTTCCAATGCTTCTATATGATGCTTAAGTATATCTTCTCGCATATTTGCATCTACTATTCCCTCTGCTTTTTGAATTATTTCTTCATATGGATCAAAGGAATATACTTCATCTATATAAAAGTACTGCTCTTGTCTAAGTGATGAGTCATAGTATTTAACTTTTGTTCCAATTTCTTGTTTGCCGAACTTTACACTAAAAGGGCATTGGATAAGTATTTCCTTTGAATCTCTGCCAATATGTAGCTTCAATGACAAGTCTTTAGTAGCATCAATAATAGGGGTATCTTCGTCTCTAACTTGAACATATGAACCCATAACTAAACTTCTTAAAGGAGCTTCCTCCAATTCAGAAGGAATCAAGCCTTTTTCTGTGAAGTGTTGTAGCTGCATTAGTTCCTTTTTATTCAAATCATGAATTGGACCATAGGTTGAAGAATCGAAACTAACAGTTTGTCCTTGTATTTCCATTTGCTTTATGTGAAAATACTTATTTATTTTATTTGCTTCAATTTTCCGTAGCAATTCTTCTCGATTTGTCCTAAACTCTCTCCAGTATTCATCATCTGAGTCTACGTCAAGTAAGTCCTTATCCTCATACATTATCCATAGACGGTTTTCATCTTCTTCTATTGTGTAGCTCAATAGTTGAACCTCTAAGCCTCGGATACTTACACGTTTGTTTATTATGTGTTCTTCTTTAGGAAGTATCATTAGTTTTTTTAAGGTTTTTATTGTCATTTTGCTATCACCTCATTAGTAATTTTTTTATGTTTTTTAAGTTTATTGTTCCTGTACTTCCCATAATTGATATATACACTTAGCCTAATCTTCATTATCTTTGATAGCTTTTTTGTGGTAAATATAGACATTTACAAAACAGAGAATACATGCAAACCCATTTAAGATAGGTAGTATCCATAATTTATTATGTGATAAATTTAATATGAGTGTTATCAAAAAACAAAATCCAGCAACTAACCATAAATTTCTACTTATTTTATACTTATTCATGTAATTCACCTCCAGTATCTTTACTGATATAGGATTATTAGAAACTATCTTTACAACATTAATCCAAACATTTTCGAAATCTCTCCAAGTCCTCTCTTTATCTCATCTCTTGAAAAGTTAGCATCATCTAATTGCTCATCACTTAACTCACTTAATCTTCTATAAAAGTCCAGGGCCACCGCTAAGTAGTTTAAGTCCTTTGGTATTATACGTTCAAATAATAAGTTTTCTGCTTCGTTTATTCTTAAAGAATTTAGCAGGCCTACTAGTTCTTTATGTAATAGATCAGTTTGAGTTATATTTGTTTCATCAACAATTTCGTATTCAATAGTATCTTTCTTGAAGAAATATCTAGCAATCAATTGAATCATGCTTTGTATTTGTTTCATAACCCAGTCTTTTTGATAGAACATATAGATTCACCTCGTTAATTTATATGTGTTAATTCATCATTATGTATTCAAATAATATACTCTTTTGTAATGGTATTATAAGTCTGAATATTTTCTTTTTGATTTGGGCTCTTGATGATTCTTATAATAATTCGAGACTTAGCGACGTAGGATTTTTTCAGACCAATTCTTCCCGATGCCTGCTAAGCCTCTATTAGATGAAGTTCATAAATAAACCTGTATACAGTCACTAAAAATATTTATTATATAATTCTGATAGAAGTATTTAGGATTTCTCGTACGAATGGATTAGATAAATTAAAATCACTACTTTTGAACGGGTGAGGTTCTATTCTATTATCTACTCTTCTTCTTATTTTCATTAGTTTAAATGTATCTTCAATTAAATCATCACTAAAATTATCGCCAACTACTATTATATCAATATCACTGTCTTCTGTATCTGTTCCTTTAGCATATGATCCAAACAAATAAACTCTTTTAATATACATCTCTTTTTTTAATAATTCTGCATACTTAAAAGCGATTTCTTTTATTTTTTCTCTATCAGTGAAAGAAGCCATACTCTTAACTCCTTTATCATTTTAATATTGTTTGAGGTAAATTCGCAATCGCACTTTTTATAAAAAGTCTGTTTATAGTCAGGGTATCTAGCGCTCATATTGAAGGTAGTAATTAAGTCTAAAGTATCTTTTTGTCCCTCAGTTGTTTCAAGTTCCAACATATCTGCTAGTCTTAGTAAATCATGTATTCTTGGTGGATTTTCATTTGTATTTATAATGAAAATCGCTTTAAGTAGTTTTTCAATAACTAAATGTCCTAAGAAAAGCTCCAATGATAATCTTTACTTTTATAAAGATTCAACATTGTCTTATAGTCTTGATGTGAAGTTTCTACCCAGTAGTTTACTAACTCGCTCTTCTCCACTGCTTCATCACCTTCCTCATTTATAAAATCATACCATATTTAAGTATATTTATAAATATATATGCTCTTATAACTGAGATTCACCGTTAATTTTTAGAACAACGGACACTTTCTATTGTTCCTTTTTAACATAATGTGTTGAATATTCCTTTTCTACACTAGGAGATCCAGTTTTACTAAATTGTAGATCTATTTTATTCCCTTTGCCCCATTTTTTATAAGCTGTACATGAAGGTTGTAAATTATTGAGCCTTGCATATTTTTTTAATGTTTTCATTATTAATGCCATTTTGTTTAGATTTACTTTACAAATCTTCTCCAAATAAGGTACTTTTCCGAATCTCCATTTCTCATAGTCTTCATAAGATAAGATGTCCATCTTTATTAAAATATCAACAGCTGCAATATACCCTTTAGTACTAATAATTTCATTTGCTGATTTATCAACCATTGCTATAATCTCTTCATTATTCATTGTAAATACTCCTTGTATACTTATAAACTTGCATAGACCATAACAATAACATTATATCTATAATTTCAACCTATAACCTCTATAACTATCAATCTGCTTAAATCCTGTCTTTAAAGCTGCCTGCAACTCATCATCTGCACCTTCATCTACAAAGTGTAAAACTCTTTCTTTTCCTTCTTTAAAAATATCATAGAGTGATCTAGAGAGCAAGTCTAGTTCAAGTCCACAACTATTATAATTGCTATCTATAGTAACACAGTAAATATCTGCTAGTTTATCATCAACCATTCTAATAAGGATACTTCCTGCTATTTTTTGATTCTTAACGACTATGTATATCTTCCATATATTAAGATTTTCAAAAATTCTTTCACTAGTCCAATATATGTCAGGATTATATTTATCATGAAAAACTGCATATTCTTCGTAATAGTCTTTTTCTAGTAGCACCACATCGTTAGAAACTAAGCTTTGGATAAAGTTTTGCTTTTTAAGTTCCATTGTTAAACTTGATTCAGCTAGCTCTGCATTAATTTCTGTTAAAAAACTTATTGCATCTACATTTTCTGCTGGGTATCCAAAAAACATCTCGTTACCTTCATAATTTTTTCTTAAATAGTCAATAAATTGAGTGGCTACGAAGTTGAATTCTCCTTTTGCAAAAATGCCACCATTCCCTTGTAAATATCTATTTTTTGTCTCCACAAACAAATTAAGAACCCCAACCATCTCTCCATCTTCATAACAAACCAGTACCTTGTCTTTATTATGATGGATTGCTTTCAAAAATGCATTATACATATCATCATAGCTTTCATGCTTTGGAAAGCTATTCTTATTCTCATTTTGAGAAATCTCCCATGCTAATTTAACAACCTCTTCAAGTAATTCTTCCCCTACTTCTTTTATCATGAATATCACCTCACTCAAACTTATTAAAGAAATAAGTAACATCATCATCATGTGCATCAGCTGTTTTTTCACCACTTCGAAAATCTTTTCCCATTTGTAAAACAAGTTCCAGGTCTGAAAGACTCAGCTTTCTAAATTTTCTTTCCTGAATCATTTTATGCCTCCATTATATAAATTTCCTCAACCTTCTTAAACAAGTACGGCTGAATTAAAGGGTAGGTTAAGCTTTCAGTCATAGTATCTCCCTTTATCTTATAACTCTCTTCCACACTGATATTTGTAATTTCTATATATCATAGCTTGAGATTTCATCATGCCCAACTTCTCATAAAATGCTTGTAAGCTTTCATCGCAGCATAAGTCAACCATATAGAAATCGTTTAATTCTTCTAGCATTTTTATAACCAATTTTGATCCGATGCCTTGTTTTTGATATTCAGGTAATACTTCTAAGAGAGGAATATAAGCCGATAACACCCCGTCACTAACAGCATTAATAAATCCAATTATTTTGTTACTTTTTTCATCTATTGCTACTAAAGACTTGTAGCTCTTCTCTAATATTTTTCTGTGCATTTCTTTACTGGGAGGGTTTGGCCAGCCTTCAAAAAAGCCTTCTCCTATTTCTAATTGTCTTAAATCATCTGAATAAATTTTATATGAAATCAAAAAATATCACTCCTTAAAAATTATAGAAATTATTATAAATAACTTTCTTTTTAAACCTTATGCAATATATCTGGTTTCTCTCTTCTTTTTTTATAACCTCACATCTTACCTTTTCCCCTAATAAAATTTGCATTTAAAGATGTATGCTACCTTGACTATTTCTTTTCCGTTAAGTAACTTCTTGTTATCCCACTATCTATGAAGTCATTTCTAATATAGAACTTTTGAGCTGTCTTGTTGTTTAGCGCTGTATCTGTATGCAAATATCTATATCCTTTCTTCAAACAATATTGAATTATATGATTCAGAAATTCTGTTCCTAAGCCTTTTCCCTTAACCTTCTTATCAATGCCAATCCATACTAAATAAATAATATCTTTCTCTACTAACCCTGTAAGATTATCTATGTATTTAATTACTGCACTTCCTAATGCATCATTATTCTCATCATATAGTACAAATTTCTGCCTATTATCATCTATCTCAGACACCCTAATATAACTATTAATTGGATATTCTAACTTCTTTTCTTTCATATCGCATATATAATAAATATTCTCATGTTCAATTTCAAATCCTTCTTCACACAACAGTTTACCTACAAAATTGAATTTTTCATGTAATTTACCATGATTTCCATTACAACTCATGCCCATTGCATGATAAAATGCATATATGTCTTTAATAGTGTTTTCTTTATAAAAATTCAAGGATAAATCTAACAGTGCTCTCCCAATATCAATTCTCGATTCCTCATAATATAGATTACGTATAACTCCTATGTTAATATCATTAGTAATCTTACCTGCTTCAGTAAAATGAAATGTAGGTATGCCGTATTGTATAAACCCCTTAGCTTGGCCATCTTCTGTTGCAACAAAAATATTATTATTTTTAAAAATAGTCATTCCTTCAAACGTATCGTCAAATAAAGATTTTAAGAATATTTTGTATGTTGTCCTGTAAAAATAGGGTATGCTTTTCCCAATTTCATTCCAGTAATCAAATAGTATTTCTGCATTATCTCTGTTAACCTTAACAATTTGCATTATCTTCCCCCCTCGTCAAAATACTATAAGCAATTCTTGGCAGGGCACCGCATCATCTATGTGTGATTCCAGAGAATACCTTAGTATTTAAGAAGTCCTTGGACTGGAATCCAGAAATAGACACTTTGGTTTAGCTTCGCTCCTAGTGAACAATTTTACACTTCAATTATCTCACTATATTGGATGCCGATTCCATAATTATCAAGAGCTGCTTTTCTAATATCAATAATATACTTTGGAAGGTCATTTAGTTTGAACCATCTTAATTCTGAGCATTTATCTGGTTCCATGATTTTAGGTATACCATCATACCTATTAACAGTAACGTAAATATCATAATATGTTCTTCCTCCACTATTACTAATACGGTGAGATAAATGAACAAAAGATAAGTCTATAGTCTTTACATCAATCCCTAATTCTTCTTCACATTCACGCACAACAGCCATTTTAGCTGTTTCACCTTCTTCAACATGTCCACTAGCTGATATATCCCACTTCCCATCTTGATAGCCAGTATTTTTTCTACGATGCAATAAAACTTCCACTTTACCATCTCATTTCCGATTTTCCAAGTAAAATAAATATAACAACATCATTTATAAATAGCCCCTTTAAATTATTTCTGTATTCCTAATACTGAATATTGATTGTTCTGCACCGAATCTTTCCACTGTCTCCTCTAAGCTCATTCCTATTCTTTTTAATAGCCTACATGATGCTGTGTTGGCTGATTGTGTTTCTGCTACTATTTTTATTAATCCTAATTTTTTAAAGCCATAACTAATGACATATTGAATTATTTCTGTTGCATATCCATCTCCCCACCATTTAGGTAGTAACTGATATGAGATTTCAGTAGTTACACCATCATGATGCAAATCTAAAGAAACTAGTCCAACAAATTGGTTATCTTCCTTGTGTCTTATTACCCAATATAGATAACCATTACTTTCATCACACATATTAATGAACTTAATCATATATATATTTTCTTCAATGATTCCACCAAGGAATTCCCTTACTTTCTCATCTGTATAAAGCATTCTTACGTCTTCATAATCGGTTTTTTGTATTTTGGATAATATACATCTATTAGTTTCTATCATTTTAGCTTCTGTACTCCTTTACTCAAATACTGTATTATGCATAGTCAATTGCTATCATACTACATCTCTTCGATTTGAATCACTCCGATTGGCACGTCATCAAATAACGGGCTGACTGACTCCTGTCTATGTATTCTTCTAATGGTTTCTGCAAATAATGGTGCTCTGATATAATTTTAACTTTTTTACTATAACAGTATATGTTAGTTAATGGAATGAGCCGTGTATATGCCATCTCACTTCATCATATATAATCTTGCAAATATCCTAAATGATGTTTTATCAATAAATTTGACTCCATTATTAATGCAATTATACATCTTATGAAATCATCAATGTAATTTGTCATATTTCACTCAAATTTCAAACCAATAAACCGTATTTTGCTTCAAGAATTTAAATCCAGCCTTCTCTACAGTTCTCTTTGAAGCTATATTAGAATCAACACAATCCCATTGGGCTATAAACCCATTATCTATGCATTCATTCACAAAATGACGTGTCAAAGCAAGTGCTAAGCCTTTCTTTCTATGACTGTCTTCTGTTTCAATATCAAAATGAAGAAACCAATGCAATATTAGGACTATCTATATCGTCAACCCACATATCTCCTTTACATTCACCAGCACCTATTCCTGAAAAGCTCGGACTATCCTCATATGTAATTTTATCAATAGCTTTTGAGCTAAGTTCATTTACTTTAAGCAATAAAATCAATCCTCTCACTATATAATTAACTTTTAACTCAAACTTCTCTACTGAATTTCAAGCAAAAAACCTCAGATGAATATAAATTATAAATTTTGAAAATTGCCTATTTTATCTATAAACCCTATACTTGATATACCACTTCAAAATCTTCAAATATCACTGGCATATCATTTTTAAACTCATATCCAAGTTGTTTGCCCTCTTCTTTGAAGAATTTAATATGTTCTGGGAGGTGACACCTCTTTCTCTCATCATAGTTCTTACAAAAAATGCTATTAACTCTAACTAAAAATTATTTACAATTTAATCTGATATTGTTCTTACATAATAGTCATCATGTTTTATAAACTTTTTGCCCAGCGGAATGTATCCGTTTTTCTTTAACGAAATGACTCTTTCCTTTGCTGCTGGAACTGCTTTTGTAAGTATAGATTTCACATTAAAAGGAGAATAAAAAGATTCGTTTGTGATTTCTAGTATAGCATCAATGATCTTAGCATATTTAGTCACTCCTATTATATAAATAATCAATACTATCATTTTAAAATTAATTTACAAAAACATCTCATAATTAATTAACTACTCCTTCATATGATGCCGATTTAATTTTCTTTATTGCGCTTCAAGATGTTCTTCTTTTAGTCTAATAATCTCTATATCCTTATATTTTTCTTTAACTTTTTTAGCAAGACTTTCTATTCCGAATATTTCTGTGAATGTATGACTGCCTACTATCAAGTTCATTCCCACAAACTTAGCATATTCTATGGTGTAAAGAACTTTTTCACCAGTTATATAGATATCGCAATTTTTTTCGGCCGCCACTTTAAGGTCTGTAGTGAAGCCTCCGCCTCCACAGACTAATCCAATTCTTTTTAAAGCTTCATCTTTGAATTTCCATGCTTTTACTGGCTCCTCTAATAATGTCTCTAGTTTCTGTACTAAATCTTCAAATGTTATGCCTTCATTAGTCTCTGCAATACGTCCACAATAGAATCCGTCCTCTAAGTGAGTTTTTTCAATAATTTGTAAATCTAATTTATCAACTAAAGAATTATTTGTTCCGAAATCACAGTCATCTAATGGCAGATGATTGAAGTAATGCGAGATGTTGTTTTCTAATAGCTTTTCTCTGCAAGCATCTTTAAGTCCAAATATAAAATCCCAAGCATCATGATGAGTAATCATTAAATCAACCTTGTTTTTTCTTGCCTCTTCAATGGTATCTAGTGTTAAATTTGTACAGTATCCGATTTTCTTTATTTCTTCCGTCCCTCTTACTGTGGTTCCACTTTCCTCATGAAATCAGTCATTATTTTTAGTATCAAATAGATTAACTATAAATTCTTCTATTTCACTTAGTCTCATATCTACACACTCCTGCTCTTGTTTTTTCAAATCAAAGCTCTTACTTAAATATAAATATATGCATAAGTGACGCAATCAAATTGCGTCACTTATCAGCCTTCTAGATATACACAATAATCTAGAATCACTTTTCCATTTTCATCTGGAGTTGTAAAACGTGGACAATTATAGCGCTCAATAAACCAAGTATCTTCTGCAAACTGCCACCCTTCCTCTTTGATTCTAGCCATGCACATGTCATGAGGCTCTTGTCCATAGATTTCACCGTTATCTTCACGTCCATATATCCAACAAGTACCAATATCACCTGAATGGATATCAACATAAGAATAACCGTCTGGGACAGGTGTATGTTCTGGGAAAAACATCCCGATCCAATACTCAAACTCATCTGTACATCTCATGCAGCCTAAGTAAGCTCCTTCATTTTCAGGTAAACTTCCAAGCTCTTCTAGAATATTAAAATACCCTATTTCATGCCATTCGCACCACTTGTTGCTAAAACTTCCCATTTTATCTCTGTCTTTATTTGTGTATCGTTTTCCTATCAGTTTTAATGAAGGAAAGCTTTCCCTGTAAACCTTGATAATCTCTACCATTAAAATTCCCCCTTAAAATAATTCGTTTTTTATTGAACAAACTCTATTAGTTTTAATAGCTAAATGTATCTTGATGATAAGACTTTAAATTCAGGCTTTGTGACATAAGAACAATAATGAACACGTCCGTCAAATTCAACTATATTTTTAAATCTAAGTGCACTTGCCGGAGCTGTTATATATTCCAATACCTTGTTCTTAGGAACCCATATCACCTCACTAGTTTCATTAGAAGTCCTTAATTCACCGTCTATATAGTCACAAATAAAATCAAACATAACCTTTGTAGGTACATGAGTAACTCCATCATAATATAGATGTTGTCCGACGTTTGAGTATATCCCTACCAAACATCTTACTGATGCCCTAACACCGCTTTCTTCTAAAATCTCTCTCAATACACCTTCCTCAATATTCTCTCCAATTTCAATTTGTCCACCTGTGCAGTCCCATCCCCTGTTATGGGTCTTGACGATTAGAATGTTTCCGTTCTTATCAAAAACATATCCTCCAGCAGCAACTATATGTGTTGGCCATGCCATGCATTATCCCCCCTTATTGAATTAGATAACATCGTATTAGCTATTATTTTCTCCCATCCCATTCATCATAAAATTGTTGTAAATAAAGTTCCATAAATTTATGTCGTTCATCCGCTATTTTTCTGCCTGTTTCTGTATTCATCAAATCTTTTAAAAGCAGTAGCTTTTCATAAAAATGATTTATACTGTGACTTTCATTATTCTTGTATTTTTCGAATGTCTCATGTAATTCGGGTTTGATATCTGGATTATAAATCTCCCTTTCTTTATAACCACCATATGCAAATGTTCGAGCGACTCCAATAGCTCCAATAGCATCTAATCTATCTGCATCTTGAACAATTTTCCCTTCTATAGTCTCCATTGATGATTTCACCTTGGCACCTTTGAAGGAAACATTTCTAACTATGTATTCAACCTGTTTTATTGTATTCTCATCTACACTTAAGCTTTCAAGCCACTCTCTTGCGACTCTTGGTCCCACTTCTGTATCTCCACCATGGAATTTGAAGTCTGCTATATCATGTAATAGTGCACCTAAGCTAACTATATACTCATCAGCTTTCTCACTGGCTACAATATTCAAAGCATTTTTATACACCCTATAGACATGCCACCAATCATGACCTGATCCTTCGCCTTCTAGCTTTTGTCTGACAAACTGGATAGTTTTATCAATAATCTGCTGTTTGTATTTTGCACTCATTCTTTCGTATCCTCCTACTAAAAGTTCTTAATTTTTTCACTAAAATCTACTGTGTGTATAAAGAATATTAAAAGATAATCTTAGAAATGCTACGAGAGACATTATAGTTCAATAGCATATATACGAGAACTCTCCCCCCATGGGTGATAGCCTATACCAATATACTTAAATCCGTACTTTTCATAATATCCGATATAATCTGTGCAAAGATATAGGTAGAAAATCCTCCTAGTTTTGCATCTAATTTTGCCTGTTCTAATAGAAGAGAACCATAAGCATTTCCTCTATATTCATCTTCAATGTATAGTGCACAAACCCAAGGATATAAATCCATACGGCTAATAAAATCATTAGTTATGAGACCAGCGCAACCAACTACTTTATCATTATCCATCGACAGATACCTTTGTGGTAATGGGCTGTCTGTAGTAATGCAGTTTGTTATACAATCCTCATAGACTTTCATACTATTTGGGGATGCCCATTTGCTCTGAAAGTATTTAATTGTCCTATCTTTATATTCAGGAGATTTTTTTATAGATATAACTTCCATTTCCTTCACCTCGATAATATTATTTCCTCCTTTTGAACACTGCCATTGCTTCTCTACTATATCCTTGAGCTGCATTTGACGTAAAACAAGAAACCAGTTCCCATCCTTGATCTCCAAGCTTATTTAATTCGTAGTCAAAATCCTCTGTTTCTAATATCCCGCCGCTAAAACCCTTAAGTTTAATTTTGATTGTTTTATGTTCCCATCTATCCATTTTTTATCCTCCTTAATCATAATTAAATCCAGATATATTTATTGGTAATTCACATGTGATTTTCTAATATCCAAATTTCTCATAAAAATAATTATTTCTATAATTTATATAGGGTATACTTAATGTACACTCTAAAGCTTCTGAAAACTCATTCTCAACAAACTCCATTAATTTTGTCCCTATTCCCTAATTTTGATAATCAGGACTTAAATATATTCGATTTCAAATAGAATTGCGTTTTTGATATTTCTCGAACTTCAACTCCGCTTATTATTATGTTATCTAAGTTAGTAATTTCTTTACTTGTATGTATTCCACAATTTGTCTAATGGCTTCCTTATCTGTCCAATCATGATTAGATCCAATGGCTTCCATTAACGCAGTTTCCCATGGTTCATAGGTAACTGGATCTTTCTTAGCAACAGCTTTTTTTAACAAATTACATAGTGTGCGGTCTTTCCAAGACATAATTTCTTCATTCCATCCTCCTCTAAAGTAGAAAAGCGGATTATGTAAGAGGCCCATTTTAAAATTACGTTCTTTTAATGCAGCTATTACCTTGTCATTATATGGAGATGCGCCTACTGCAAACACAATGATCTTCTTGTTTTTTAGTCTTTCATGATACTTTTTAAGAAAAGAAATACCTGCAATTCCAGTGGCATATATGCCTCCTCCCAAAATAATAAGGTCATATTTTTCTATCTTATCAATAGTAGTTTTTTTTGTTTCAATTAAATCACATGACAATTCTTCTGCTAACCATTCTGCGTATTTTTTAGTTGCTCCATACTTGGACTGATAAACCACAACTATTCTACTCATGTATTCCTCACTCTCTTTCATAAAAAAATTTTCAACTATAAATAAACCTAGTTCACTAATCAAATCTTCTTGACATCACATGTTATGATAAAGCTCATTGTCTACTTAAATAAAACCTTGTATTAAGCTTGATATACTACTTCAAGAAAATCAAAAATCACTGCCATATCATTTCTAAACTCATATCAAAGTTTTTCTTTATGGGCTTCTCATTTTCCATTAATATTACCTACCGAATTCAGTATCGGATAAAAAATAAAATATCGTATGTATTTATTGTAAACTTAATCCAGAAACTTGTCCATGTACTTAATGCTAAAATAAGGAATTCTAGTTTTGAATTAAATCAATTAACAAAAAACTCCATCTATAAGGATTATTCCTATAAAATGGAGCTCACATAAATTTTTAGAATTCTGGTCGTAATGTTAGAATTTCTTCGTAGTTAAATATTGGTCCGTCCACGCTTTCCTATACCACATCTCATGTGTATTTATTACAATTACTTGTTTGCGGCGTCCCTAAGCTAGACCAGAAAAACAGACCCTCTTATTGGTGCTTTCTTCACAGTGAAGGGATGTGGTGTACATAGCCTAGGATTATACCCCGTGTACCCTTGTTCAAATAGATTGTTAAACGGTGGCTTGTCTTGTTAACTACTTGTATCGCTTTGTTGTATCTCACCAAATCTTTGACTTATTTTATATGTAGCAAATATTTGTAGTCTGTGTGCTATCACCTAAAAACCCTTCAATTTATATCTAATAATTTATTTATAACACAAAATTTTTGTGCTCAATTAATGGGTCAAATATTGTTTTACACCAACGTTCAACAGCATCATCAAACCATTCATGTATATTAATTTGTTATCTCCATCATTTCGTACGACACACCCTACTATCTTTACTGCAGTCTCATCCATAAGGATATTGGAATTTTCTAATATGGAAAAGGCTTTTAAATTTACTTTCATTAAATATGTTGTTTACCGAGTCAAATTCCATTCTATTTTCGTATTCATGTGTTTGCTCAATAATAATATGTAACAAATGTGCCCCTGTGAAATTTTTAGCAAATATTTTGTTACAAAATGGGTAATTTTTTTACTTTATACCCTTCTTATAATATAAACTATGTATATTAAAAAATTACAATTTTGCTATTAATATTTCATTCTCTAATACATCAGCAAATTTTTGAATGTATTTTCCAAGTGTTTCTAACCATTCCATGATTTCATTATCATCTTTATATTTATTAGGTTCTTCCCTAATATTTATGACTTTTTTCATAATGTCAACATCTGGAACTAAGTTGTTATCCAATGCCCACTTCCCAGCTTTAGTTTTAGCAATAATTCTACCTGTTCTAAGTGTATAGATACATCTAGCTATGTCTAAAAGCCAGCCCGCTGAATATAAGCTTCTGTCTGTTGTAACTGCATACTTTCTTATTGCTTCATAATGATTTACAACCGCTTTGATAATTTTTTCTTTTGTTGGATAGCTAAATTTATCTCTTACTTCTTCACCATATAACAAATATCCTTTCTCCATAAGTTCTATCATTGAAAAAGGGTCTAAATGATATTTCCCTGTTATCCTTTGACTACTTGTACCCCAGTAAATAACAGTATCAGGATTCCTATTAATGAATTGGTCAAGTGATAGAAAGCCACCTTCAAATAAACGAAAATATGAGTTGTTATCATATTCACTTAAAAGTACTTGTCGTAGGTTAAGCAGAAGGTCTGCTTGTACATCAGTAATTTCCGATTTAGTTAGGCATAATATATCTATATCGCTCCATCCAAGCTTAAAATCTTTAAGCACAACCGAGCCAAAAAGTAAAATTGAGGGTTTATTATCCTGTAAAATATTCACGATCCTATTTGTCATGATTTCAATGGATTGATTCATTTTATCTCCCCTTAAAACTACTAATAATTCAAATAAATCTACTATTAAACTTTAGCCTGTTTTTCATTAAAAAGCTCCTAAAGAATGACCCCTTGCTCAAATACATTTTTATGGCATGGAATACTTAGCACCCCATATGAATACCCTACTCATAATTAGTATTAGTTTCGATGTATTTTAACACCTTATTAATCTTATCCTCTAATTCAAATGAGCCTTCTAGCATTAATACTTTACAAGGCAGTTCATTCAACCACTTTTCATGCAATTTTCTACTTCTTATACTCAAATCACCGTCATCGTATTGAGATGCCCAGCCTATAAATTCTTTATGTTGCTCATATAGATCACTATCTAATTTTATTTTTTCTCCATACCTTCTTTTTTCTCTTTCTATTAATCTATTGATACGTAATTCCTTAGGTAACCAAAGAAATATCACCAAATCAAAATAAGGTATGAAGATATCTCCCCATCCACAGAGTGACCCCGATAATATCCATCTTTTATATCTTACTAAATCTTTTTCCAATATTTCTTGTCTTTCTTTAACTACTCTTTTCTCCTGAAATGGAGGGTTTGTAGGCTTCCAAAAATAATAATCTGTATCAAAATGTCTGTAATTTAGTTTTTCCGATAATGCTTTTCCTAGAGTGGTTGTTCCTGACCCTGATGCCCCCAATATATGTATTCTATTAATCAATTTCACTCCCCTTTTTCAAAATTTAAAGTTGGTTTTCTCTCCCAGTGAAGGGATGGCGCAAATACATTGTTATAAGGTTAAGCTATGTCTTTTCTCTTATAATCTTCTACAATATAAATAAATTTGATAATTTCTTCTCTTTAAATCTATATTCTATAGTACTCTTTAATACTCCTATCGCATATTATAGTTCCCATTATTTTAATTGATGAAACTGTCTTCTTCAATAGTTCGACATCAATATCTTTAGGAATCACTAAAAGTCCCACTACCTTAATATTTTGTTTTGTATTTTTTTTCTCGTATTTATTTAACTCACTATTCCCAATTTTAAATATTCCAAGATAATACGAGTTCTTTACAATGATGTTATCAACATAGCTGTCATACTCTGATAAATTCTTTCTAATTGCATTACGAATGAAATCTGTTCGATTTGTATAGAAACCATTCTCCACTAAAATATCCATTTTCCCTAGATCAACATGATTGATATTAATTGTTAACTTTTCTGTATTATCATTAATCTTTCTATTCATTTTTGGACCTCCTTCAGAAAATAATACCCCTACCATCATAATACCATCCCTGCGGATGGTATTCAAGGTTTTTAATTAATTATGTGAAAGTCTAAGAGTTTTTTCTATTGTTCTTCTAATATGTAATTGCTACATGTAAATTACCGTTGCGTGTGGTTTTGGAGAAGGTTCAAGCGTTCCCGAAGCGTCATACTACATTCATCTATTCTAAGTTTTGGGAACGCTGTGTTCTACGACGTATCGTTCCCCCAGACTCAGCAGCGCTACGGACGGCGCTGCCTTAAACATTTCTAGGAGCACCTGGATTACAAAATAAGTATGATGTGACAAATAAGCTACTAAAGATTATGCTCATTTGACGAAGCCAATTAATTTATAACTCTTTATCGGTAAATTTTAATGTTACAACTTGAACTAAATCCATTCCATGAAATTTTGACGGTTCAAAATAATCTTGTAATGAATAGCTTCGCATAATTGTGCCACTGTCATATACCATAATAGCAATAGGTATTTCTTTGTTTATTTCTATATCCTGAAACTCTGTCAAAAAACCTTTAGTGGATGCCATATATTCACTATCAATATCTATTTTATTCGTTTTATATGAGGCTCGGCCACTGCAATTTATATGAAAATCAATAGTATAATTTTCTTTCAGTAACATTGTAAATGTTCCTGTTAATTGTTCAGCAGGAACCCTTTCATTCCCTAATGATATAGCTCCTCCACCAATACTTTCCCAATCAGCGTTATCTTTCGAACTATAAACATTAACTTCCATAGTGATGGCTTCTTTGGGTGCATTAAAAGCAATGATTTGCGAATTATTCTCCATTCCAAAGGATTGCAATAAGTATGATTCTCTTGCTGTTAATTCATAAGGAGCAATACCTTCTTTGTTGAGCAATTTAGGGGTATCTTTGTTACCTGAACAAGCTGTTAATGTCATTATCATAACAACAATCAAAATTATCAAAAAATATTTTCTCATCTAATTCCTCCGTTAAAATATAAATTATCCTTAATGCAGATTATATGACTACTTCGAAGGGATACTTGGAATCCCTATTTCGTCTGCGCCAGGACGGCGCGGCCTTTGCACGATATGTCTTATAACCTTCCCGTATTTGAGATGTCCCTGAACCGGACCCAAAAGGAATACCCCTTTAGTGGAGCTTTGCTCCCGGTGAAGGGATGTGGTGCACATTAACCTAAATTTGCGCCCGGGTGCACCCTTGTGCAAACACATTGTTAAGTTCTGTGGCAACCAAGAGTTGACTTTAACCAATAAGGTGATTTAGTAAGTGAAAAAGCTGAAAGAATAAATAGCTCAGTTTCCAATTAGAGCAATCCCCCTCTTAAATATGTCAAACTGATCATTATGTCTATTTATCCCGAAAAAACTTTTCAATTATTTCTTTTGCTCTCACAGCGCCATGCCATCCCTCACCGTCACTAACGAGAGGATATAGCCTACTTAAATCAGCTTTTCCGTTTTCGGGTAAATCGATATAATCTGTTTCTAAGCGTTCTGGCAATACACCTATTAATTTGTTATCCCCATCATTTCGTACGAAACAACCAATTATTTTAACTGCAATCTCATCTCCAAGTTTATACTCCTTAGATGATAATAAAATAATATCTAAGTGAGGTCCTGGAGGTGCCCCAGATTCTTTAATCCATCCATAAGGATATGGAAAATTTCTAATATGGAAAAGGCTTTTAAATTTACTTTCATTAAATATGTTGTTTACTGGGTCAAATTCCATTCTATTTTCGTATTCTCGTGTTTGCTCAATAATAATATGAAACAAATTTACACCTCCTGCTAAATTTTACAGATAATTTCTACTTTATAATATTATTTTTAAAGACTTAGTTTTGCCAAATCTGTTATTAAACCCTAATAAAAAACTTCGAGGCTCTACTCCGACATTGCCATGGCACTTAACGTCCCGTATTTGCGACGTCCCTGAACTGGACCCCTGAGATAGACCCCATAGTGGATCTTTGCT